>LWDU01032561.1_pt1 | contig 14302 bp, 11 predicted proteins | sample 727161 | NCBI WGS metagenome assembly LWDU01 (sample SAMN04566230, study PRJNA314399) | hydrothermal vent metagenome | isolation source: deep sea hydrothermal plume seawater | place: Mexico: Gulf of California, Guaymas Basin | collected 2004-07-11 | reverse complement strand
CGCGCCCGCCGATTGCGGTGGTCGCCGACACAACCATTATCGCCTCAGCGCCGCGCCGCCTGCTGGCGGCCGGCATCGGCGATATCGTCAGCAACCAGACCGCGGTGCTGGACTGGCAGCTCGGTCGCGACCGCGGCGAGGAGTATTCGGCCTACGCGGCGGCGCTCTCGGAGATGACCGCTCGGCTGGTCGAGGAGGCCCCCGAACTGGTCGCCGGCAGCAGTGAGGAAGGGGTTCGGCTGGTGGTCAAGGCGCTGATTTCCTCAGGCGTCGCGATGTCTATAGCCGGCTCGTCACGCCCTGCTTCGGGCGGCGAACACAAGTTCTCGCACTGGCTCGACGCCAATGCCGGCAGCCCCGCGCTGCACGGCGAGCAGTGCGGCGTCGGCTCGATTGTGACGATGCAGCTCCACGGCGGCGACTGGGAACGCATCCGCGACACCCTCGCTGCGGCCGGCGCACCCACCACTGCGGAGCAGCTGGGGCTGGATGACGCTCTCGTCCTCGAGGCGCTGCGCGAGGCTCACACCATCCGTCCGCAACGCTACACCATCCTCGACCGCGACCCGCCCGAAACGATAGAACGGGCGGCTCGCGAGACCGGCGTCATTTCTTGACGAGCGATATTTAAGCCGAGGGCGGCCGCGCTTCTGCATCGCGGGCGCGGCCCGACGGATGGGGCGCAATACTTTTGAGCCGGCCGGGAATGCCCCCTCGCCGCCAAGGCGGCCCAAAGGAGAGATTGAGATGGACAAGGCAACCAAGGTATTCCTGAACCGGATTGACGCAGCCGTGGCACAGCACGCGCTGCTGGACCACCCCTTCTACCAGCTCTGGAACAAGGGCGAGTTACCGCGTGAGGCGCTGGACGAATATTCGCGCCAGTATTACGCGCACGTCAGGGCGTTCCCGACCTACGTCAGCGCAGTGCATTCCCGCTGCGACGATATTAGCGTGCGGCAGATGCTGCTCGACAACCTTGTCGAAGAGGAGCAGGGGCCCGACAACCACCCCGAGCTCTGGCTGCGCTTTGCTGAGGGGCTGGGCGTCAGCCGCGAGAGCGCACAGGACGTGGCGATGCTCGACGCAACGCGCGACTCGGTCGCCGCGCTGCGCGACCTCTGCGAAGGCGACGACTACCGCAACGGCGTTGCGGCGCTCTACGCCTACGAGTCGCAAGTGCCCGACGTCTCGCGCACCAAGCGCGAAGGCCTTGCAAAGTTTTACGCGCTCGACGACCCCCGCGCGGTTGAGTTCTTCACCGTCCACGAGGAGGCTGACTTGCGACATCGCGCTGAGGAGCGCGCCATTCTGGCGCGTGAATGCCGGGACGCGGCGAGCCGCGATGCCGCAGTTGCGGCCGCCGGAGCCGCATCGCAGGCGCTGTGGCATTTCCTCGACGGCGTCTATGACGCGTATATCGAGCCGTGCGCAAAATGCGCGTCCTGAAAAAATAACGGAAATAGTTACGCAGCGCCTGTTTGAAGCCGCGACTGCGGCATCGCCTTGCGGGCTTACTCGGCTTCGTCGCCGCTGGCTGATGCCAACCGCTCGATGAGATCGGCCTTCTTTCCGGAGACCGGTAGGCCCTGCGCCTTCAGGAGTTCCTTGAGCTCCGGCACGGTGAGCGACTCGTGGTCAGTATCCGCGTCCGCGGTCTCTTCGTCCGCTTCTTCGGTTTCATCTTCCTCCCCGGCCAGGATGCGCTCCAGCTCCTCTTCCGAGGGTGGGACTTCCATCAGCGCGTCGGGTGTGAGCACCTCAATTTTGGAGATTTCGACGCGGCGCGTGGGGTAGATGACGCGCAGATCCTTGGCGAGGTCGCGCGCGAGGTCGCCCGAGTAGATGCGCTTTAGCGCCTCGCTGAGCGCCAGCTTGCTGAGGCTCTCGATGATGAGCTGGGTCGACCGGGCGCGCAGCACTCTCTCCTGCGAGCGGCGGATACGGTTGTCGACCACCAGCATCGGCTTAAGCCGCAGGCGGACATCGTCGGCGGTGGTGAGGATGAAATTGCAGTCGATGCGGCTGTTGCGGCGCCGAATCAGCGCCGTGACCATCGTAGGTTGTGAAGGCGTTGGGGCCGCGCACTTCGCCGACGCGGAAGCGCACGATGTAGTTTTTCTGCCCGAAATTCCCGCTGAGCTGGTCAAGCGAAACCTCGGCCACACGACCCGTTACAGCCTCGGGGCTGTCGGCCGGTGTCCAGGCCATGACGGTGTAATTGAACATGGAGGGTGCGTGGAGCGAATACCACGATTTTCCCTTCCAACGGTCCTTTACCTTGCGCTGCGCTTTAGCCATGCTTGTCCCCTCGGGCTGCGGCGGACTGGGGGGTAGTTCATATACGTTACCCCAGCTTGGACGAGGATGTTCAGCAAGTTGTTGCTGCCGCTCGACCCTTCCAAGCGACTCAAGGCGGCGACCGACTACTCGCTGACGCTGGCGCGCCGGCTGAAGCTGCCGTTGGTAGCAGCCTACATCGCCAACCCGGCCAAGACCGGTGCCGGCAGCGACCTGCAGGACCCCGAAAAGTGCTTCTTCCCGCTGGGCGAGCGCGAGCTGAAGCGGTTCGCCGCGTCGGTCAGCGACGTTGAGGTGGAGCCGCTGCTGCGTTGCGGTGAGCGCAACCTCGTGCTGGCGCACATGGTCGCCGAGGAGCAGGCGGGCGACACGCTGGTGCTGGGGCCATTCCGGTCGCGGCTGACGCGCTTCTTCACCGGCTCGGAGGTCGAGCGCATCCTCGAGGATGTGCAGTGCCACGCCTTTGTCGTGCGGCACGAGCAGCCGCTGCCGGGGCCGGGCGGGCCGGCGCTGGTGGTGTTCGACGGTTCGCAGCTGCCGGAACGGGCTATGGGGCTGGTCGAGCAGCTGGCGCGCACCTTCGGCTGCGACCTGGAACTGCTGCACCTTGGCGAGGATATCCATGGCGCCGCCGCGGCGCTCGACGACGCGGTGCAGGAACTGCGCGGCAAGCTGGGCGGCGAGTTCCACGTCACCTCCACGATTGCACCGCTGCGCGGCCTCTGGCAGCGAAACCTCGCGGCGACCAACCGCACCATCGCTGCCGAAGGGGTGCGGCTGGTGGTGCTGCCCGACATCGAGGACGCCGTATCGGCGGGGCTGCTGCACGAGTTGGTGCTCGACGCCCACCGGCCGGTCTGCGTGCTGCGATGAGCGACGACCGGGATAACCGCCGGCGCCGCGCCGACCTGTTGCGGCTGCGGATGCAGCCGCGACGCCATACGCTGTCCTACCGGCTCTGGCTCAACCGGACCTTTCGCAAGCTGCTCGCGGGCGGCGTAATCCTGTTCGTAATCTGGCTGCTACTGCTCACCACTACGCTGCCGACCGATGGCCGGCACGTCCTGCTCTTCTTCCTGCTCATCATCTACCTATGGGTCTCCGAAGTCTTCCCGCTTCCCGTGACGGCGCTGATGGCCGGCACGGGACTGGTACTGCTCGGGTTGCGCAGTCGCGATGACGCCTTCGCGCCGTATGCGTCCGACGCGGTGTTCATGATTCTCGGCTCGCTGATTATCGCGCAGGGGATTTCGGCCTCAGGAGCTGAGTCGCTGATTATCCGCAAGCTTCTGGCGCCCTTCACTGTTTCGACCTACCGGTTGCTCGGGGGGTTAATCATCGTCTCGACGCTGATGGCGGCGGTGATTCCCGACCACTCGGTGGCGGCCATCATGCTCCCCATCGTGCTGACAGTTATCGATAAGACCGACATCCGCGACCACCCGCGCGAGATGGTCGCGTTCACCCTCGCAGTCGCCTTCGGGTGCTCGATTGCGGGGCTCGCGACGCCCTCCGGCGGGGCGCGCAATGTGATTGCCATCGGCTTCCTGCAACAGTATGGCATGCGCATCGACTACCTTGACTGGGTTGTGCTGGCGGCGCCGATTACGCTGGCGCTGATGCCGTTGCTCTTCGTGACGCTGATTTTTGCCAACCAGCTGCGCAACCGCTCGCTGGACTACCACCTGCCGCCCGCCGAGCCACTGCGCGACCGGCAGCTGCTGGCGCTCGGCATCCTTGGCGGCACGTTCCTGCTCTTCCTGACCTCAGGCCGCACCGGGCTGACGCTCGGGACGGTGGCGATGCTCGGCGCGATTGCGATGCACGTCAGCGGGGTGCTGGAGTGGGACGACAGCCGCCGCCGGCTGCGCTGGGGCGTGATGTTCATCTACGGTGCGGCGCTGACGCTGGGCGCGGCGATGGTCGACCACGGTGTCGCCGAATGGCTGGCGCTTGGCATCTTCGGGCTGGTGGAAGGTGGCGGCGAGCTGCTGCTGTTCTCGGTAATCATCCTGCTCGGCGTCGCGCTGACTAACATCATGTCCGACGGCGCTGCGGCGGCGGTACTGGTACCGATTACCCTCGCGGTCGGCGTCGCGGCGGAGCTGGAGCTGGCGAAGGTCGCCATCCTGACCGCCATCTCGACCGCTTTCGCATTTATGACCGCTTTCGGCACGCCACCCAATCTGATAGTCCACGCCTCCGGCATCCCCTCCTCGGCTGATTTCGTCCGCAACGGCGTGCCGATGGTGTTGATGGCGGTGCTGGTGCTGCTCGCTGCACAGCGCTACTACTGGCCCATCGCGCTCGAGTGGACCGGCCTCTAGTCGCGCCCGCGCCGCGCCGCTTCCGAAAGGCCGCCGACAAAGGCGAAAACAACAACGGTGATGAATACGGCCGACCCGGAATCGGGCAGTTGCGAGAGCGGCCCCAGCGCCCTCCCGCCCGGCGAATAGTCGAGCCACTCGCCCAGCGCCGCGCCAAGGTCTTGCGGCCCCGCCCCCGGCGGCAGCCCGCCGGCGCTTGCAAGCCCCGCAATCGCGGCGACCAGCAGAAACGGCAGCATCGCTGCCGTCAGAGCCCGCGCCGGGTCGCCCGCCAGGCGACCGCCAAAGTAGCCGCCGACCGCGGCCGCCAGCGAGCCGGGCAGCCCCAGCAGGCCGAAGAGCACCATCGTCCCGAGGATGCAGCCGAACCCGGCCGGAACACCGCTTTGCAGCAGCTCCAGCGGACTCGCCGTCAGCGGCGAGCCCGCACCCGCAGGCGACGACTGCCGCTCAGGCTCGTCCGCCGGCGCCGGCGCGCCCTCCGCTTCCAGCTCCGGCAGCTCGGGGAGCGCGCGGGGCGTGGCTGCGTTTCCGGACGCGCCGTCCGCCTTTCCGGCGCCTTCGGGGATGCCGAAGAGCTTCCGCTCCATCTGCTCCCAGGGGTCCTGCCCGTCGGCCACGGGCGGCGCGAGCCGTCGCGCGCATATAAATGGCGCGACACGGAATTAATATAGCACCCAGCCCACAGCGGTGAAGACCCCGGAGTTCCATGGAAGTATTGACGGCAGACACATTCGCGACCGCCATCCGCAACAGCGCTGAATACTCGCACCTCGGCGACGACGAAGCGGGCTACCTCGCGGAGCACATCCTGAACTTCTTTGGCTACAGCGACCGCATCATCGACAACGTGCTGCACCCCGAGGACCGCGATACATTCTACATGCTCGAAGATACCGGTTTGATGGAGACCGAGCGCGAGGAAACCACGCTCTACGACGGTCGCGAGTGGCGCATCCACTACTGGCTCATGAAGCACCGCGAAATCTTCAACCGCTGTGCCTCCGGCCCGCAGTCCGAGCCCGAGGAGGCGGAGCCGTCAGTCTACGACGGAATTCCCGATAACATCTGGGCGCGCGAAGAACCCGAAGACGAAGATGAGGCGTAGCGCCGCGCTAGCCTCTTAACCGCCGCCTGCAGGGGAGGCGCGAGCCACCGTTGCTTAGCCCGGTAGAGCGGCTGATTCGTAATCAGCAGGTCGAGGGTTCGAATCCCTCCGGTGGCTCCATTATTTGTCGTAACCACCTTCGTCGAAACGCCGTTTCGAGTACCGCAGCGCCTCGAGTACCGGCATCACCCGGCCCGACATGAACGCGATGCAGGCGCCGCCGCCCGTGGATATGTGATTGACCCGGTCAGCGAGCCCCATCTGGGTGAACGCCATCGTAGTCTCGCCGCCGCCGACGAGCGTCAGCGCGTCGCTGGAGGCCATGGCGGTGAAGATTTCGCGCGTTCCGGCGGCGAACTCGGGATTCTCGAAGACGCCCATTGGCCCGTTGGCGATGACCGTGCCGGCGCGCTCGATGCGCTGTAGGTAGGCGACCAGCGTCTCGAGGCCGATGTCGTGGACCGGATGCTTCGTCGGCAGTTCGTTCACCGGCAGACCGTGGCGCTGGCCGCCGTCGTTGACCGCGACATCGACCGGCACCATCAGGCGGTCGCCGAACTCCTTGCGGAGGGTCCCGGCATCGGAGACCACCTGTTCCCAGTCAGCGACATGGTCGCGGATGTAGGCGGTGCTCGGCTCGCCGATGTCGACGCCGCCGGCCATCAGGAACAGGTTGGCGACAACGCCCCCCGTGAGGACTTCGTCGACGCCCTGCGAGAGGAAGTGGTGCGCAATCGCGACCGAGTCGGCCGCCTTGCTGCCGCCCAGCAGCGCAATCCGCGGCGCCGGGCCGTCGGCAATCGCGCCGCCCAGTTTGCGCAGCTCGCGCTCCATCACTAGCCCGGTCGCCATCGGCAGCACCTCGGTGAAGCCGACCAGCGATGGTTGGCAGCGATGCGCCGCCGCGAAGGCGTCGTTAACGAACATGTCAGCCAGCGGCGCCAAGTTGCGCACCAGCGTGGTGTCGGCCTGCGGTGCGAACCCCTCGCCGTCCCACGCCTTCACAGCGACCTCTTCCGGGTCGAAGCGGACGTTATCAAGCATCACCACTTCGCCCGGCTGCAGCCCGCGAATTGCGTCCTGCGCCAGCTCGCCGTGGATGTCGGGGAGGAACTCAACCGGCCGGTCGAGCAGGTGCGCCAGCCGCCGCGCATGCCGCTTGAGGGGAGTGCAGTCGAGCAGGCCGGGGCGCGACTGGTGCGCCAGGATGGCGACCTTCGCACCGGCATTCGCCAGCAGTTCCACTGTCGAGGCGTGGCGCCGGATGCGCGTGTCATCCAGCAGCGCGCCGGTCTCCGGGTTGAGGGAGGAGTTGATGTCGACCCGCAGCAGCACTGTCTTCCCGCCGGGCGGCAGGTCGTCCAGCGTCAGGAAGCTGTCGCCCACGGCGGGGGATAAGGGGTGTTTCTAAACCTTTTGTCCATTCGACCCTGAAATCCGCTCAGCAAATCAGGACTGCTCGCGCCCGATATGCCGCCCGACGACGATGAAGTGCGCGATGGCGGCCTCAATTTGGATGCGGGCGGTCGCGCCCTCGGAGAGTCGGAAGTCGACCTCCGCCAGCTTTTCGATAAGTTGCACCTTTGCCTCGTCGGGAATCTCCAGCTCGCGCACCGTGCGGTGCATCTGCCGCAGGATATCCTCGCCCGCGAGGCCGTAGGTGATAATCAGTGCGTCGAGCCGCTCGCGCGCGCCGCCAAAGTTGCCCTGCAGCGCCAGTTCCAGCGCTTCGCGCACTTCGCCCGGCCGCGCCGCCGAGACCGCCTGGTAGACCACCTCAGCGGTGATGGTCTCGCTGTCGGCAGCGGCTGCCATCTGGAGCGAGTTGATGGCGCGGCGCAAATCCCCTTGCGCCAGATACGCCAGCGCCTCGTACGCCTCGTCGTCTACCTTTAGCTTCTCGCGACCGGCGATGAACTTCAGGTAGCGCTGCACATCCTCGCCCTGCAGCGGCCGGAAGCGGAATACCGCGCAGCGCGACTGGATTGGCTCGATGATTTTTGAGGAGTAGTTGCACGACATGACGAAGCGGCAGGTGCGCGAATACTTCTCCATCGTGCGGCGCAGCGCCGCCTGCGCCGCACTCGTCAGCGCGTCGGCCTCGTCGAGGAAGATAATCTTGAAGCCACCCTCGCCAATCGGCGCGGTGCGCGCGAACTCCTTGATTTTGCCGCGCACGACGTCAATCCCGCGCTCGTCGGAAGCGTTCAGTTCGTGGAGGTTGTGCTGCCAGTATTCGCCGAACATCTCCTTCGCCAGCGCCAGTGAGCAGGTGGTCTTCCCCGTCCCGGCCGGCCCCGCAAAGAGCAGGTGCGGCATCGACTTCTCGCGCACGTAGCTCGTGAGCCGGGTCGTCACCGCCGATTGCCCGACCACCTCGGCGAGCGTGGTGGGGCGGTATTTCTCGACCCAGATTTCATCCATCATGGGGGCAGCAGCCGCCTGAATTAAAGGCGGCGGCTGCGATTCCCATTTATAGTCCCCGGATTCGACCCTTGTATGGCACTTTACAGTGGGGTCGATTTCTACAACCTCGAGCAGCACCTGACCGAAGAGGAGCGCATGGTGCGCGACACGGTGCGCGACTGGACCGAGGAAAACGTGCTGCCGGTCATCGAGGAGCACTACATGGCCGGCACCTTCCCAATGGACCTCCTGCCGCAGATTGGCAAGATGGGGCTCTTCGGCTGCAACCTCGAGGGTTACGGCTGTGCCGGCCTGTCGAACGTCGCCTACGGTCTCGTCTGTCAGGAGCTGGAGAGGGGTGACTCGGCGCTGCGCAGTTTTGTCTCAGTGCAGGGCTCGCTCTCGATGTATCCTATTCACGCCTTTGGCTCCGAAGATCAGAAGAAAAAGTATCTGCCCGGCATGGCAGCGGGTGAACTCATTGGTTGTTTTGGACTAACCGAACCTGACCACGGCTCCGACCCCAGCCGTATGGAGACGAAGGCGATTGCCGATGGAGATGACTATGTACTCAGTGGTGCGAAGATGTGGATTACCAACGGCACCATCGCCGACCTCGCCATTGTGTGGGCCAAGTTGGACGACAAGATTCGCGGTTTTATCGTTGAGAAGGGTGACGAGGGCTTCAGCGCGCCGGAGATGAAGGGCAAGCATTCGCTGCGCGCCTCAGTCACGAGCGAGCTGGTCCTGCAGGACTGCCGCATTCCCGGTGACCGCCTCCTGCCCAACGTCAGCGGCCTCAAGGGCCCACTGTCGTGTCTGACGCAGGCGCGCTACGGTATTGTCTGGGGCGCGCTCGGCGCCGCCATGGGGTGCTACCACGCCTCGGTCAAATACGCAAAATCGCGCATCATGTTCGGCAAGCCCATCGGCGGCTTCCAGCTGGTGCAGAACAAGCTGGCGTGGATGCTGCGCGAGATTACCAAGGGCCAATTACTGGCATACCACCTCGGCCGCGCCAAGGACAAGGGCGAGGCTTCGCCCGAGATGGTCTCGCTGGGAAAGATGAACAATGTCGACATTGCGCTTAGCATCGCGCGTATGGCGCGCGATATCCACGGCGCCAATGGCATCCTCAACGAGTACCCTATAATGCGCCACATGGCCAACCTCGAAAGCGTTTCCACCTACGAGGGGACGCACGACATCCACAACCTGATTCTCGGTAAGTGGATAACGGGAATCCAGGCGTTCGAGTAGGTCAGCGCCGGCGGCGCAGCGCGAGGGCGGCCTTACAGGAAAAAGAAAGCCAGGGCGAGGATGCCGTAGGTGACCAGTAGCATGGCGCCTTCCAGCCAGTTGGACTCTCCGTCCTGGATGATGAAGTTGGTCACCAGCACTGCCAGGAAGGTGGCGACTGTCTCGAAAATCCCGAACTCGAGAGTCAGTGGCACCCCCAGCGCCCATCCCAGGAGTACCATGGCCGGTGCTACGAACAGCGCGATCTGGATGCTGGACCCGATGGCAATTCCCACCGAGAGGTCCATCTTGTTCTTCCCGGCGACGGTGATGGCGGTGAAGTGCTCGGCAGCGTTGCCGAAAACTGGCACGAGGATGATACCGATGAACAGGGTCGGCAGCCCGTATTCCCCAGCAGCGTGCCCGATGGAGCCGACCAGGATCTCGGCCATCCAGGCCACCAGCAGCGTGGCTACCAGCAGCAGCCCCATTGCATCGCGCTGGCTCAGCACAGGCACCTCGTCGTGCTGGCCCTCGGCGGCGTAGAGATCTGCATGGGTCCGTAGCTGGAACAGTAGTTGTAGGCCGTAGACCAGTAGCAGCAGCAGGGCGGTATAGTGGGAGAGCTGCACCACGTTCGGGTGGTCGCCAGTGCTAGCATAGACCATCGGCACCACCAGCCCCACCAGTGCCAGCAACAGCAGCGAGCCGTTGGTCTGGGCCGTGAATTTCTGCGTGGCGTGGTGCAGCCCGCCCCACAGGAAGGCCATTCCCAGCACCAGCAGCAGGTTCCCTAGGATCGATCCAATGAGCGAGGCCTGGACCACCAGCAGCATGGTATCCTTCACCGTCGGATCCTGGTAGATCGCCCACAGTGCCAGTGCCGCGATTATCATTTCCACGGCGTTACCGAAGGTGGCGTTCAGCAGGCCCCCCACGGACTCGTTGGTGCGCATGGCAATCTCCTCGGTGGCCTTGCCCATGTGCCATGCCAGGGGCATGATGGCGCCCATCGAGGCGAGGAAGGAGGGACCGTGGTCACCGCGCGATTCCAGCACCACCGCAGCGGGAATCAGCAGCAGCAGCAAGTTGAGCTTCACGACGCGCGGGTCGAGCAGGCTGCGGATTCCCGGGAGGTTATCCTCGGATGCATCCATTGGAGTTGCAGTGCCGGGCAGGGTTTAGGGTTTTCTCGGCGGTCAGACTGCGCCTGGCGTCGGCGCCGCGGCGGCGATGCGGACGAGGGGACGCACGATATTCACAATATCATCCTCGACAAATGGATAACGGGAATCCAGGCGTTCGAGTAGGTCCGGGGCTCCGAGAACTAAACCTCAATCTCCCCTGACAGGCCGCAGTTATCGCAGGTCACCGTCTGCATCTTACTAAGCTTCGGGACCTTCATCTGGGCGTTGCAGCCGGGGCACTCAATAGTAACCAGACTGGTCTGCGGGGTGAACTGGGGTGCGTGCTCCTTTTTCAGGGCAGCAGGAGGCGCGGATGGTTCCCTTTTCATCAAGTATCCTGCGGTTGCAATTCCTATTGCAATGAGCAGAGCTGCAGCAATGACATACTCGCCTCTGACTCCGGCAATGTCACCTATTGGAGAAGATGTTTCGGAAGTCACCGTAACAACTCTCACGTCAGTCGTTGAGACGCCTTGTTCATCCGTAACTCTGAGCGTGGCATGGTAGGTTCCCGCGTTATGGTACCTGTGTTCTGTTATTCCATTCGATACAGATTCCCAGTCGAATAATCCATCTCCCTCAAAATCCCATTCATAAAGAACGACATCGAACTCCAGAGCAGATTCTGCAGAACCAGTAAACTGCACGATATCACCTGCTTTGACTGATATGTCTGCTCCAGCTGAGATTACAAAGAGGTCTATGGGTTGCACTTCTACTGTCGTTGTCTGAGAAGAAATAATAACACAACTGCCAGTCTGTTCAGATTTCAGACGGAACTGATATTGATCTACTGAGTTCGTGTTCTCGAGATCTGAGCCGGATTCACCAGGGAGGATGTCGAACCTGTCACCAGGGCTCAACATCCCATCAAAATCACTGTCGATGAAGATAACGCCTTTTTCCGTACCTGGATAGTATCCATAGATGTCAGTTACCCTCCCGTTACTCTTTGTGTTGCCATTGGGGTCCAGCAGGAACCAGTCGACAAATCCTATAGGGACAGGAACTTGTGGTGACCCTATATCAAATGTAAATTTCCCATAACTATCTGCCGATAATTCGAGTCCTGAATAGCACCCGTTTTCAGGGTTAATGTTTATAGACCTCTGACATGTCAAATTGTGGATTCCTGCTGAAAGAAACCCTCTGCTACCTAGGCGACCATCAATATCTGAGTACCAATTGCATCCGCCTTCGTTAACCTCTATATTTACTTGCGAACCTTGCATGTAAACGCTTTGCGTTACATTAATTATGAAGTTACCTTCGTGCAGGAAGGTGTATGTACTACCATTAACCACCGTGATTTCAATAGGTTCCCGATTGTTGTTCTCGTTCACCTCGGCAATGACGTTTTCCGTATCTACTGCCAAATAGAAAGTGTATGTGCCGAACACACTACCGGCACCTTGTGGGTCATACATTCCTAAATCGGCTGCGGTTGCCTTGAAGTAGACGAATCGTTTTCCATCATACACGCGCATCTCGGCACCCATGGCGTTTGTTTCTTCAGTGTCAATCGCCCAGTTAGTGTTGTCGCTGATGGAGACCTGCACACCCAGTGGGTTCTGGCTGAAGTCCAGCAGACCAACCTTGAAGGTGCCGACCGTCTCGGTCCCGCTATTCAGTACTTCGACCTGGAAGCTGAAGTATTCATCACCGCCGCTGGTCTTCTCGAAATATCCGTCTTCACTCTGCCCGATTGCGTGTGAAATATAGCCGAAGCTGCCAATTGTCAGGTCAGGGCGGGGAATGATTATGGTCGCCTGCCCATCAGAGTCCCCCTCAGTGAATAGAGTTTCATAATAGGTCCATGAGCGGACGTCTGACTGGATTGTGTAGGTACCTGGAGGTGCCCACGCCACGTATCCCATGGTTATTTGGATGTTCACGGTGAAGATATCACCAGGGTCGATGAAGCCGCCCGCGCTCGGCTCCGTCGGTTTGCCGGCCACGGAGTTCCAGCTGGACTTGGTCGGGTTGGAAATCGACCAGCCCGTGGATGCGGTGAACTCAGTGTTACCGCTGGGCCAGGTGATTTCACCATCCTTGCCAATGTAAGCGGTCTGGTCACCCTCGGCGTAGCGACTGGGGTCCTGCCAGTTACCGCCAGTGGGCTTGATGGCGACCACAGTCTCGCGGCCCTGCTGCATGAGGTGGCTCAGGATTGCATCGGGGCATCCCTGGCAGTAGCTACCACTCTCGAGTGTCACGAACGAGTTCTCCGGGGCGGTAATGGTGAAGTCCACCACGCCCGAGTCCGAGATGGCGCCCAAGTTGCGCAACTTGACTGTGTAGGTCCGCTCGGCTGGAATGAGCTGGCTGGACGGTTCTGCGTTCTGTGTAGTGGGGGAGATGCTCTTGACATCCATTCCTGAGGATCCCAACCCCATTACCAGTAAGTTATAGCCCGTGAAGCTCCCGCTTCCATCGCTGGATACACCGCGCAGGCGCACCTGTATTGGCCCCCCGATGTACTGCTCCTGCAGTTTTCCATTACCATCGGATATTTGTTCTACTGCCCCAAGGTCTGCATAGACCGGTCCAGGAATCCGGCAGGTTTGTGTATTCCGCGCCAGGAATGGCGTAGAGCGTATAGGTCTGGCTCGGATTGCGCCATTCGACGTCATGCCACGCTCCACTTGAGCTGACCCTCACCTGCGCCTGTACATAGGCATTGGTCAGTTCGAAACTAGACTCGACTACCAGGAACGGTTTACTGTTCCAGATGTCGAAGCTTTCAGATCTAAGGTCGTCCGAGCCACTGTTGGAGTCCCAGCTCCAGACACCTTCGTTGTCAGACCAGTCCCAGTCGCCTGACCAGTCGTCACCACTAAGCAGGGTCGCCCCGAGTACCAGCGTTAGCCTGACAGCATTATCGGTTGGGTTCTCGTCAGGCAGCATCAGCTCGTTCGACCGCTCGGCCCAACCCCAGTTCCAGGAGGCGCCCGCTGTTTGGGGGTCAATCGTGAAGGTATCGCCCTTGTTCAGCCCCATCGGAAGCGTGTAGAAGGTCCAGTCGCTCGAGGAGGGCCACACTCGTGCCCCGTCCATGTCGGTTATGCGTGCATAGACGGTCACGTCCTGCTGCGGTTCGGTGCCAATCCCCTTCACCGTTATGGATAGGTCGTGCTCCGTATTTGCAGCTGTAAAGCGGTCGGTCGTCACATCAGTGATGGCGATATTATTAACATACTCATTACCGACGACCATTAAGTCATCCAGAAGCACCCCACGACCGCCGCCGACATTACTGACGACGCGAAAATCAATCCATGTTTGATAACCATCGAAGGCACTGAGGCTGATTTCCTCCTCGACCCAGTCCGAACTGGACCAGCCGCCGTTTGAACCCTCGTAGGTTCTTAGTGTGGTCCAGGTGCCATCGCTCTGGGTGCTGTCGAAATCGGTCGCTGCCCTGACCTCCATCCTGTCGCCGTTAGCGAGGTCCCACTTGATAGCGTAAGTGAGTTTCCCCCCGTAAGACGCACGGAGGTCTACGCAAATATCTTCCGTAAAATTATTGCCTGAACCGTCCCTGTCACAACTGTCAGGGGTTATCATGCTGTCATCGGCATCTGAAGTGTAAGAGTCTGTCCCAGCTTCGTAGTACCTGTAGAAACATTGTCCGGAGTAGGCGCTACTAGTACTCGAACTGGCCACCACTCTATAGAAACCATTATCCGAATTAGATGTGCGGTGAATTTGAGTGTAGGTTATGTTGTCATTCT
>LWDU01000271.1_pt1 | contig 14304 bp, 8 predicted proteins | sample 727161 | NCBI WGS metagenome assembly LWDU01 (sample SAMN04566230, study PRJNA314399) | hydrothermal vent metagenome | isolation source: deep sea hydrothermal plume seawater | place: Mexico: Gulf of California, Guaymas Basin | collected 2004-07-11 | reverse complement strand
GGAATTGCACTTTGAAAAGAAAGGACATAAGTCCTCTATGCATTTTCATAAAGTGAAAGATGAAACTTGGAAAATCCTAAGTGGAAGTATCAAAGTTGAATTGATGAATTTAAACGATGCATCAACAACATTAGTTATAATTGAAAAAGGAGAGAAGATTCGCATTAAACCATTCACCCCTCATCAAGTAACTTGTTTAGAAGACAATACTGTAATTATGGAAGTTTCATCTAAAGACTCTGCTGAAGATAATTACAGAATTAGACCTGGAGATAGTCAATAGATGATATATCTGCTTCTGTAAACCTTTGATAACCTTTTTTGATATCATCTGGCATTTCTATATACGTTATATTATGAGTTATAGTTTCTGCTAATTCTAAAAACGATTTAGCGACACCTGTACCTATATTATAAGTTCCACTTTTACCCATTTCCATGAGTTTTAACGTTATGTTTACCGTTTCGTCTATATGAATAAAATCACGTTTAAATTCACCAGACCCCTTAAATAGTTCTAGTTGTCCATATTTATTATACTGGTCATTCATCCACGCAGTTGGACTTTTCATCCCTCCTTTATGCGACTCAAACTCTCCATCAGAACATACATTAAAGTACCTACATCCAATAATATTAGAAGTTTTCATCAATCCGCGAGCATACTTATCTGCTTGAAGTTTTGAAAACCCATACATATTATTAGGCATGTAATCGTCAGATTTATCATCAAATTTTGTACTATCACCATACACTGATGCAGATGAAGCATAAACTAAAGGTATATTGTGAGTGGCGCAAATATTCATAATATTACAAGTAAATTGATAATTATTACTCATAAGGTATTTACCATCAGGACACGTGGTAGAGCTTTCTGCGCCCATGTGATATATTGAGGTTACTATTTTACTCTCGGCGAGAGATCCTAATATTTCTATAAAATTATCCTTATCTATGTAATCTTCAATTTGTAAATCCCTAATGTTCTTAATTTTCGTGCCATCTGTTAAGTCGTCCACTAAAATAATATCAACATTTCCTCTATTATTTAATTCCTTAATTAAACGACTCCCTATAAACCCAGCACCGCCTGTCACAATAATCATTTATTTTTCACCTCGATAATAATTCCATTATGCGGAATATACAAATATTCAATTTTGCTTTCTGCAAGAGTTCTAACTGCATCATCGATAGATTCTACAAGAGGCTCACCACCTAAATTGAATGATGTGTTGAATAAAATTGGCACGCCTGTTTGGTCATAAAACTCTTTAATCATTTCATAATACACTGGATTCTGATGCTCTTTAACAGTCTGAATTCTACAAGTGCCATCTATGTGAATAATTGCAGGAATCTTTTCCTCAACACCTGGCTGGCAATTCATAGCATACATCATATGAGGAGATTCTTCTAGTCCTCTCATATCAAACCATTCGTGAGCGTGTTCGTGTAGAATAGATCCGGCAAAAGGTCTAAAGTATTCTCTATGTTTGACGCTATTAACGTAATCTTTACCATCTTGTGTTCTTGGATCGAAAAGAATTGAACGATTTCCTAATGCTCTTGGACCATTCTCACATCTGTCTTGAAACAATGTAACAATATTTCCATTCATAATCAAATCAACAGCATCTTTAGGAGTCTGATTATCATATACTGCTGTTGCTCCATACTTCTTCGCAATCTCAATAACCTTATCAGTAGTTTCTTCAACAACAGGACCAAGATACAACGACTCGGCAAACCCCTTATTAGTAGAATCTTTATTAATTGAGTGATGTACTAATAACGCTGCACCCATTGCAGTTCCTGCATCGTTTGAAATTGGTTCTACGTAAATATTAATATCTTCGTCTTTCAATTGCTCTAAGTACCAATAGTTTGCAACACAGTTTAATCCATAACCACCAGATATAACTACGTTCTTCTCTCCACTCATCTTAACTGCTTTACGGATTAAATCAAGCACCATTTGTTGAGATTCGGTCTGTACTGCGTATGCCATATCTCTACGGTTTTGTAATAACGTTACATCTTCGTTATTGTTTGAGTTTAGTTCACTATAACGCCCGTGATTAACTTGTGCTCCGTTAGGATATGTTGGTATAATTAAGTTCCTATCTGCTGATTTCCACTCACCACCAGCATCCGTATAGATATCTGGAAACTTATTGTTCTTATTACCATAGGGAAATAGACCCATAGTTTTTCCTGCTTCGATAGAAGACCATCCGCAATATTGAGTTACTGCTTCATACGCTTTTACAATACCAGCAGTATCATCTAAAATTAACTGATGAGTTCCTTCTTCACCTTCACGTTCACTTGACATATTATCGACTTTAGTCGATTGCCATGGACCACGTCCCGCTTGATGTTTATATAAAGTTTTAAAATTATCTGGGTAATTACAAGAGAATATAGTTTCAAGTTCCCAAGTAGTTTCTTCTTTACCGTTAATGGTCATTGGTATTGCAGTTCCTGCGCCGTCTACAATAACCGCACAGGCTGAATTGAACCCAGAGTTATAAAACGCACAAGCTGCATGGGATTTATGATGCCATTGGTGTAAATCTAATACTTGGTCTTCATTTTCAATTAATCTAAGTTTTCTTGCCAAACCTGCATACACAGTATCTCCTGAGAAATCCACCCTACTATCGTCCGGCTGAGTATGAGAAACTACAAGGTAATCTAATTTATCTGTATATTCTAAAATCTTAACGATAGAAGCAAACGGTCCTCCGTCATACTTTTTTCTACTCAAACGTTCTTCTTCTATCGCAAAGACTACTTCTCCGTCTTTTAATAGGCAAACTCCTGCGTTATGCCCACGTGCTATTCCTGCTATCCATTTACTCATAATTAACTATACACCACTTTACAAATATGTTCCGTTTCGTTCGTTTGAGTTCCTATAAAACTAGAACCATTTCCTATAAACCCCTTAACCGACTTTATAACATCATTTTCTTGTTCTTTATTCATTATAATTACGTCATCGTTAATCCTATTGACTTCATCGTCTTCTACTATTCTAATTGGAGTATATTTTCTTTTTCCTTTACCAATATCTATGATATTAAAATTATCATCGTCTGGATAAGAACTATTTTCTGGGTATGTTGGTCCTATGATAACAGTTGTTGAAGTATCTACCGACTTTGCTATATGTTGACCCACAGAATCGCACCCAATAAAATGATCAGCAGACTTAATAATCGAAGACCATACCCTTAAATCCCCCTCATCTATTCTAGCAATCTTATCGTCGCCACTAAACAACATTTCTACGTTGGTTTCACTCATCACCACGACCGCATAAGATTTCCGTAATGTTTCTACTATATTAAGGAAGTTTTGAAGTTCTAAAGATCTACTAGAATAGTCTACTATAAAATCTCCAATACGTTTGACCGACCTACCAAAAGGTTGAATTACAATTAACTTTTCTCTATTAAGGGTTTGTTTAATACTATTTACAGTTTCGTATCCTTTTATAGATTCTAACTTATTAAGTTTTAATGTAGGTTTTGGTAATTCTCTAGCTGACTCTAATTCGTTAATTATAATATCAAATGCTTCGGGTAAGTTGCACCTTTGATTAAAATAATCATTTAGTTTATATGGTTCTGGTGATATGATATCTCTTTCTTTTAAATGGTCATCAAATAGTCCTTTATGTTTTGTATCAAATACCCTTTTATATAATTCGGGGTGCCCTTTAAAAAAGTCAGTTTTACCTTCACATACGATAATAAAATCGTTATCTTTTGATTCCTTGTTGTATTTTTCTAATGCTGGTATTGAGCATATAACCCTTCCCGCACCACCATTGATAAAGAACGCCTTTGAACGCATAGAATAACCTCACATGAACATAATATAGTATAACTACAAATATTTATATGGCCAAAAAAAACCTCCAATTAAGGAGGTTTTTGTATGATAGTTCTACTTTTATTTAAAAGATCTCAACAAAATCACCACCATTACTCGTAGAAATACGGGTATCTGTGGTTTCTAAACGAGTCGCCCTAATTGCTTCTACGTCAGTCATTGTGTTGACTAAGTCTTCTTTTGTATTAGAAAGAATTCTGATATCTTCGCGCGATTGTAAAACTGCAGCAAGTGTAGAAGTTCCGTTAAGTTCATCTTGCTCACGTGCTTTGTCTACTTTCCAACGATTGTTTTCTAAGATAGTACCAGCACGAGTCTTCATCACTTTGATTGTAGCATTACGTTCTTGAGTAAGAGAGAATTCATTCGCCGTTGCCAACTCTGCCGCAATAACACCAGCATCGTCTAATCCTGGATGATTGTCTACAATAGAACCATCAACTACTGTAAAGCGTTGTAGTTGGGTAGTACCTTCAGTTCCCGCAGGAAAATCGAATTCTCCTTCTTCGTCGGACACGACCGTAGCCACACCCATATTAATATTAATTTTCATTTTATTCGTCTCCTAAAAAAGCATAGAAATCTTGATTCATCATCTGTTTCATTGCCGGATAATTTGTACTATGTCCTGCGGTATCAAACGTTCTATATAGTCTATGGTTTTCAATACCCCAATTCACAGTATTGTTGTTATGTCTTTCAAACAAATCGTCAAAGTCATTTGCCCAAGCATACATTCCTTCATCACCGTCTGCATTATGAGAAACACCATATAACATAGAAGAGTCTCTCCAAGGAATAAAGAAACAACCTTGACTACTGCCTTTCCACTCACTATGTAACATCTTACCATCAGAAACACGTGTTACTGTCATATAGTGTCCAGAATTGTAGTAGTACGCTGCAGAATATGCCCATACGTATTTACCGTCCATAGAAACGTTATGTCTAATACCGAATGCTTGACCGTTTGCGTAACCATATGAAGTAGTCCATGAATCCTGCCACTCTGTTCCAGTAGGAACTGTGTATGAGTTAGTAGACTCATCCCAAGTAAACTTCATTGTATAGAAACCCCAATGAGGAATCATTTTAGATACAACAACATCGCCATTATCACACATTACAACAACACCACGATAATTATCTTCCGTGTCTTGGTTTGTAGGTCGTGAAGTAAACCAACCAGATTGAACTTGAGTAGAGTCGTCCATATTAGTGGCGCCGTAGAATTCACTTGAGTCTGTAAGAGTCGAAGGAGATTCTACATTAGACCAAACTGTAATTCTATGATTGTAAGAACCATCAGATTCCATTATTACGAACTTTTTAGTTAATTCATTATAACCTTGTGTACCATGTCTGTCGTTAGAGTTAATGTTACGAGCATTCCACATTCCTGTGTAAGCTTCACCATAACTCATACCACCAGTACAATCTGCATTTCTATATGATCTAGGACCAATCCACTGTTCTGAATTATCATTAAAGATAGATACATCTGGAGTTCTGTTATGTACCCAAGTACCAACAGAAGATTGACTCTTTCTGCCTGGGTGATGCCAAGTAAATTCTCCGTTGTTAGAAATAGTAAGTCCTCGATCTCCAACTAAACTAGCACAAGAAGTTCCATTTCCTCTGTCGTCGCTAGATGATCCGGGATCGTTTTGGGTTCTGGCTGCCCAGTAAAATTGCTCACCAAACTCAGAACCACCCCAATCCGTAAACTGAGACGTTCCTCCAGGACCATAACCGTTACCACGTTTGCGATGAGCTACTAAGTTTAAGTTATGATCATAAACAAATGTTCCGCCCCAGCTGGTGCCACCATCTTGACCATATGTAGTGAAACAAGGTTCTAAAAAACGTTTTGGAGATAACCCTCCAGCAGCGCCACCGCCTCCGATAAATTGTGATAAATTACTCATATCATTCCTTCCTAAATTAAATTATAACCCAACCACGAGTTGGGTTTTTGTATACTAAATCAAAACTAACACCTTTAACATTAGCAATCATATCTTCCGCAAGACCCATAATGTTTTCTCCACTTCTAGCAATAGTTAAGTTATTAACCTTAAACATTTCTAAAGCGTCAATTACAGTAACTTTATCTCCAAGAACTGGAGATAAAGGTAACGTTAAAGTAAACGCACCTGCTGTGGTATCACATAAGTAACTTGTTGTTTTATTTGCGTCTGTATTTGCACTAGTTTCAACCCAACCGAATGCGGTAGTACCGACATCGATAGCAGATTGAATAGTTGTAGTGCCTGCAATAACCGTGTCGTCTAGACACTGTACTGCATTTGCCTGTGAAGCACAAATATCATTTTGCGTTGAGCACACATCTTTTAATGCCTCGAATGTAGAATTCGCTAGAAATTCCAACGTTTGGTCAACATCCTTTGACATCTGGTTCATTTTACCAAGTGTTAAAATATCCATTGTTTCTTTTCTCCAATAATTAATTTATATATTAGTATTTATAACAATATTTATAAGAATAAATATCGTCTTTAAATTTTATTTTATTAAACGTCCCAAATATCTTTAAGAGATAAAACACCTCTCATGTTATTTGTTACACCATCGTACCTTGACGATTCATATACTAAAGAATCCGGTGAACCTTTAACCCATGACTGAGTAGTAAATTCCCAAGAATCTCCTTGAGTGTGTCCTTCATACTGTTGCCACTCTACCATTACACCGTTCTTAAAATTAGTACCCGCACTACCACCAGCACTGAATGGAGACAAGTCGTCATTTCCTTTTGGTCCGTATAACGCATATGCAGTATTTGCAGAGTTAATACCAGCACCAGTTTGAGTAACAGGTCCAGCAACAACAATAACTGGTTGCTTGTATGAACTTCCTGGGTTATCAATAATGATGTTAGAAATATTACCAGCACCACCTAAAGAAACCGTAGCAGTAGCACCGTAACCTGTAGGTTGTGGATGAACGTCTAAGAAGATAACTCTAGTAGTTCCGTTGATATAATCTGCCCAATCTTCTAGGATGCTAGCACCACCGATACCATTATTTAGTCCAACTAACCCTTCGTAACCAAGACCTACTGTATTAGTAGAATCTGTTCCTACTGTACCACCTGAATCTGTAACAACTAACGTAGGTTGAGTGTAACCTTGCCCACGAGAAGTCATAGAAATCTTACTAACCACATTATTGATATCTGGGACAATATCAGCACCAGTACCAGTTCCTTGAGGGTCGTTAATAATTATTGAAATATCAGCATAACCTGTTCCACCTTCGGCAATTGTAATCTTATTGATTTCGCCTTTTACAACCGCTGCAGTCCAAGTGCTACTAGCTGCAACACAAGTTGCTTCGTCTGTATAGTTAGTGTCTACACACGAACCTGCAATATCGTCAGTAGCGACTTCAGCACCAATAATAGCACCAGTACCATACGTTCGACTAATTTCAGTAGTTCCGTCTGTATCGTAAACTGGGAATCCTGTAGGATCGAATACTTTAACTTGAGTAGATTCTGAATAATTAGCACCACCACTTACGATTGTAAGAGCACCTACTGATCTATCTAAAATTGGAACTCCGTATGCACCTTCACCTGCACCAGATACGTCAAGGATTCTTAGTGAATCTGTAGGGGTATAGTTCTTTCCTGGGCGATCAACTGCAATGTTAATTACATTTCCTGCTGCATTTACTGTCGCAACACCCCTCATGCCACCACCAGTAGTAGTAACCATATCAACAAATACCGTATTTTCACGTACCCATAGAACTGCCTCTTGTCCGCCGTTACTATCAACAATGTTGTATTTCTCTGTTAATTCTGTGTCTTTAGTAATTGTATAAGAAAATACTGCGTTCTGAGGAATATCACCAGAATCAAATACACCATCAACGTGAGTTACTGTATGTGCTTGAATATCTAAGTTAGTAAATTCTACCGTATCTCCGACATTTGCCGAAATATCAGAAGGAACAAACATACTATTTTGAATAGCAACAGAAACTGTTTTTGCTGTTGTATCTGTGTAACCCGATCCAGGCTGAGATAATGAAATAGAATTAATACCACCATCCGCTAAAGTTAATAAAGTCGTTGCCGGAGAAGATTCACTGCCACCCGTGATAGTGATTACATCACCAACACTGTAATCTTGTCCAACAGATGTGATTACAATAGAATCAAAACTATCATCTTCTTTAAGTAGTGCGTAAGCAGAAACACCAGTTCCTGTAGCAGTCGCAATGTCTACAATAATTGACGGATTAATTTGATAAGAATCTGTATCGTTATGAACATGACCGTCTGCTGACATTGAATCTAGTACAAACTTACTATTAAAAGCATTCCATGATATAACTATATCATGAGAGTGTCCTGCGTCAACCGTGGTTGAAGTAACAGCAGTTCCTGATTTAATAGTATTGACTTCTGCTTGAGTAAATCTAAGGTTGTGTGTATGTCCGTTTCCGTTATCGTTTATAACAACGTTCCAATAACCAACATAACCCGCACCAGGAGTAACTATCTCAACCGAATCTGCCATACCGTTCTTAATTGTATAGATACCAGTTGCTTTAATTTCAGCAGAACCGTCTACGTCCACAGCACCTAAATCAAATGCTCTAACAATAGTATTTATAGAATAACCTGTTCCTGCGTTTACAATATATGAGTCTGAAACTCCGTTATCATAAACTGGATTAATGATAGCACCTGTGCCTAGCGTTTTGTTTGCGTCAATTGTATAACCGTATGTATCAACAACACCAGAAGCGTCACTAATAGAAACATTATACGTTAAACCGTCAGATAATGCAGAATCGTAAGATTCGTTAGCAACTGCAGTTTCATAAGAACGAGTCATATCGTCTAATATACTACCAGTAAATGCATAACCTTGTTCACATTTAGCAGGAGTATCGAAAGCACCACCGTCTGAGTCTAGACCAGAAGCACCGTAAGATGTTTCTACTCCCCAACCAGAAACCGAAGACAGTCCGTCGTGACAATATGAAGTGTGTGGAGTAAATAAAATCGTTTCGTAATCTTCTGCGAAGTTACCAATTAAACCTTTGTTGTAAATAGAACCGTCTAGGTTTGATACTTTAATCATATCACCTACTGCTACATCATCAAACATTAAAGCGTTTGAGGTGCTACGTCTAATAATTAGTTCTGGGTTGTCTACGTCTGCGATAGAAGTATTATTAAGAATAGTTAAATCTGCTGCAGGATCTCCGTTAATTTCATGACCAGTGACTCTGAAGTTTTCTACTCCTGCAGTGGTTATATGCTTAACTACTTCATATGCTTTAATTTTTTCTACAGAAGTAGAACCTGTTGCATCGTTTTCTAATTTTAAATGCTGTTTAAATGGTTTTACTTCTCCTGAAATATGCATAGACTCACCGAAAGATGAAATTCCACCAGCATCATTATAAGCAATATGATGAGTTTTATTGATACCTTCTTCTGCGTATGATATTTGACCAACCTTAGTGTATTTATATTGATCGAAAGCGATTTCGCGAGTCAACTTAATATCTGCCACTAATAAGTTAGTTTGGTGTACAGAATAACCTGAGTCTGCAGCACCAGAAGTATATTGTGCCAAGTTAGTCAGCATATCTGTTAATGCTTGTGCAATAATAGCATCCTGATTCTGAACGTGAATAGTATAGTCTGTTTGTAACTGTCCCATTTGAGTAGTTACGTTATTTTCTAATAAATTAGAAGCAGTAGACAACTCGACACCAGCAGTATTTGCCCAAGGAACGAATACGGTATTAATAAAACCAACGACCTCGTCGTTCATATAAGTTTCAACTGCGTTCATGGCAGTATTAGTTTTTAATACTACTTCATTCTTAAACGTGTTTTGTTGATTCTCTAATGGTGCAGAAATGTTAGAGTTTAACCATGATTTCATGTTGCTCGCCATGGCGTTCAACTTAGTTGGAATCATCACCGCAGGGGTGTTTGTATAAATCTCTACTTCTTCAACGAACTCTGTAATATCAATACCAGTAAAGGTAATATCCGGAATATCGTTGAATTGGTCAACCGTGGTTGATATAGTTGATAATGTGACTGACATTGTTCGTTATCTCCAAAAAAATTATTCTTAATTGTTAATTATATTTATAAAACTATTTATAATAGTTAATTATAATTGCCTATGTTATTGTAATACTGTCTACTTCTGTGAATGTAGAACCGTCTTCGTTTGTTACTATGATAGTATAAACTCCAGGAACACTTATACCACTAAACGAAATATTATTTTCATCAGTAAATACAACTGTTTGGGCTAAACTTAATCCCGCAGAAGTAATAGCGTCAACCGTTGAAGTATTCGTGAAGTCTGCTCCAGTTAAACTATATGTGTCTGCACTCCAAGTATTACCAGAAACTGTCCATGTGTTATTAACGATGGTCCAAGTATTACCAGTAACTGACCAACTGTTTGTATTCGTCCAAGTAGATATCGCACCAACACACGAAATTTCATCCAGATATATAGGGTTAGCACAAGTACCGTCTGCTGTACAAGTTGCTTCATCCACAAATGCTACATCAGAACAAGTTCCCGAAGCAACACAAGACAATTCGTCTAGTATTGTAGGGTCAGAACAACTCGCAGTAAATACAGAACCTTGACATGCAATTTCATCTGTCCACGTATTATCTGTACAAATTCCAGATTCTATACAAGAAGTTATATCTGAATATGCGTTATCTGTACAAATTCCATCATTATTGTTAATAACATTAACAATGTGTAATGTATCGTTTACTACGAAACCGTCACTAATTGTAGCATAGTCTTCGTCTAGGTTTGTAACTACCAATACTTGAGAACCTAATGGAGTATCTGGATGAATTTCAAACTTAACTTTATACGGTAAGTTGATAGAAGCAGTTTCTGTTTGAATAACACCACCCAATGAAATTTCATATCCTATATCTATACCATCACCATTAATTTCAACCCAGTTTCCGTCAATTTCATTAACGACTGTTGCGTCCCATGTACCACGAGGAGTTCCACAATCGGTTTGGTTATCAACAACAGTTCCGGTTATATCAGTGGTGCAAGATTCAAATACTTCGTTTATCCAAGAACCACGTGGTCCTTCACAAGTTGCTTGATCTACTTGTAGTCCATCAGAACAGTAACCCGGCGCACCTGCAGTCCAAACTTCACCCGCAGATGTCCACGTATTAGTTCCTGCTGTGTAAGTATTAGTAGGCGTCCATACGTAAGTTGCTGTCCAAATTCCACCAGTACTTTCACAAGTTCCTGGGTTGGTGTATAATGGGTCTGTACAAGTACCGAAAGATACACACTCAGCGTCAGTCAGACTCACTCCATCAGAACAAGTACCAGCAACAGACAAACATAATTCTTCGTTATCATTATATACTGGGTCTGTACAAATACCAGAACTTTCACAAGTATATTGGAAAGAGTATGTTGGGTCTGAACAAGTACCAGCACCTACACAACCATACTCTGAAGTATATAATGCATCTGAACAAGAACCTGGAGTTTCTACACTCCACCAACCGAAGTCTGTTTCACACTCAAGTTGTGCTGGGTATAAATTATTAGAACAATGTGCCATAACCGTATCGCTCCACGTTCCTACTATATTTACACAAGCAACTTCACTTGTGTAAATATCCGTTCCGAATATAGTAGTACAAGATGGTGTAATAGAAGCAACGCCACGTTTACCTAACATAACATCCATAGAAGATAATGAAATAGGTGGGTTAAGGATATCATTAGAACGTCTATTAACATCATAATAATCTTCAATAACAGTCTCACCGAATGATTCCATAGTTCTCATACCAGCAATAGGTTGTCCAGTGTAGTCAGCATTTTCCATATCTAAATGATTTGCTTTCCATCTTTCTTCTCCACCGATTGGAACACCCATTACGTTCATAGAACGAGCAAGTAGTAAGTATTCATCAGACGAAAGGTTAGGAATAGTCTTAACTGAAACATCATCCCAGTAAGTATATCCATTTCCTGTTGTAGAAAGGGTTAAGTAACAAGTACCAGAAACTGGTGCCTTAAATACAAAATCAAGAGATGCATCTATATTATTGATTCCTGTGGTATCTGTTACAAGTAACGACCCATAAGTGTCACTATCTGGAGTTGGACCTAATTTTAGAACAGAATCTGTAGCTCTGTCTACTTTAGTCGCAACCTTATAGTTCATATCCTTTTCCATTTCGAAAGTAATATGAGCAATACCACGATTGCTTACTCCAGTGCCTGAAGTATAAATAAGTTTTGAATTTTGATCAACATATGCTGAACCACCTTCTTGAGAAGTGAACGTCCAATTCTCTTCGATTTCTCGAACAGAAACGTTATCAATAGAACCTTCAAAACCAATATTTGCGTAGTAAGGGTTATTTTCTTCCATCGGGTTATCGTCGATATCACCAGTGAAGCGAATCTTTTGATCGTATGAACCCGCACGAACGTGATAAACTTTCTCACCGTCTTGATTTAGACCGTCTGTATTTGCGTCAATTGCCGCAACATGTTCTTCTGTAAGTTTGATATTATTAATTTTACCAGTACCATTCATCCTTAATGTTAATGTATTAGTAGGTTCACATGTAAACGATGTATATTTAATGCCTGTTCCTGAAATTGTATCTACAACAACCCCATTTACTACAATTTCTAAGGTAGGGTTATTGATAGTTTCTGAAACCATTAATAATTCGTCATGTCCTTCTGGGTTAGTTTGAGAATCTATGTAATAACCTAATGTTCCTTGAACCATTCCATATTTTATAGTAAAATTATGGGTGTAAATATCTGCATGATACTCGTCTGTTTGAGTAAATGTCAATGCGTTTACATCGTGATTTTCTTTTAACCATTCTGCGTTGATAGAAGTCATTTGGAATGTATGATTATGAGTACCAGTAGGTCCTGGACCAACTTGGAAATTAAGAATATTACCTTCTACAAAGTCTGTATCTATTGAAATCTCGTAAGACGTATTAGACACAAGTGCTGAAGCAAAAGTATAAGATGCAGTAGCATTATTTGCTGAACTGAAATTCAGTGCACTATTTTCAATATTAACATCAGGACCACTAGTAATCCAATTAACAAGAACTTCGTCTGCAATATCAAAATTCCAATTTGAAATTAAGTTTGCAGGGTTAGTTCCTAACGATAATCTTAAACGTCCACTCATTCCGTCGTCGTTGTTATCTACGTCACCTAACGAATATTTAACTTCGTACAAATTGCCAGTAGTAATATCAACAGTTTGAGAAACTTCAGAAGACGCAATAGAACCATCGAGGTATGCTTTAGCACCCGCAGATGTCCAACCTTCACCCATTGCCCATGCGTTCTGACCAGTTACACGTTCTTTAATAGAAACATTATCAATCTTACCTTTACCAGTATTGATCAATCTAAGAGTATTAGTATTTTCTGGAGCAATTATTGTTTCTGTGTAATGCCCAACAACTGTATTTGCCGTTCCTTGGACTAATGTATCACCGTGTAATTCTGCAGTAATAGAACCAATCTCCGCACCAAAGTCGTCCTTAAACGATTCTAGTATGTCGTATTGAATTTCATATGTAACTCCACCCGTTATAGAACCAGTTACGATCTGTTCGATATAAGCCGCATCAGTATTTGTAGTATATGCACTACCACCATTTACGTTCCAAGAACCAGTTTCAGTCCATACAACCTCTTTAAACGTTACGTTGTCTAAAATAATACTACACTAATGTAAACTTTAGCAAGTCCACCAATATCATTCGTAACTAAGAATTGCTCAGAACTGATTCCAGGAATCATAGCAAGAGCATCTATATATTGAATAGTACCTAATTCGATATTCATTGCTTGGATCTTAGGAATTGCTCCTGGTCCGGTAGCAGTCAATGCATTATTATAATTCAATAAGTCTGCCTGCGTTCCTTTTACTGGGAATGCGTATTCTGGAGTAGGTTGAACTTCAAAGAAATCATCAGATGTTCCGTTATCTACAACAATCTTATCCTTAATGTGTAAAGGAGTGTACATGTTATCTTGACCGTGATGGAAGTAAACTGTAATATCATCACCAGCATTAACAACAGGCAAATCTAAGATATTAAACGTACCCATCATAGAAGCATGCCAAGCACATTGGTAATACATTGTGTCTGGCGCTACTTGAGGAACTGTCCAAATAAATTCTTCATACTTAGGAACACCCGAGTCATCATCTCCCCATAAGTCGTTACCTTCTAATTGGTTACCAGCACCCTCTTCGGCACGAGTATTTTGAACACCCAATAAGTATTCACCGAAATAAGCTCCTGGAGTGAAATGC
>LWDU01041531.1_pt1 | contig 14307 bp, 9 predicted proteins | sample 727161 | NCBI WGS metagenome assembly LWDU01 (sample SAMN04566230, study PRJNA314399) | hydrothermal vent metagenome | isolation source: deep sea hydrothermal plume seawater | place: Mexico: Gulf of California, Guaymas Basin | collected 2004-07-11 | reverse complement strand
GAATCCATTGAGGAGGCGCGAAGTAAAATCAGGACGTGGCAGCATCAGTATAACGAGGAACACCCTCACAGTGCGTTAGGTTATTTAACGCCGAACGCCTTTGCGAAAACACATGCTCATTCGCCGCAAAAATAGAGCCCAACTCTCAAGCTGAATGGTAGCAAAATGGGGAGCAGCCCGGGGAAAGGAAATACTCACAACCAAACCTGTCCAGTTTTACGGGGTCATGCCAACATGAAATGAGCCTCCGTTACGGTGCAGTTTTGCCTGGCTCATTTGATCCGCGAACTTCATTTTTTAAGTGAATCGTGTTCCAAAGTCATCGCCAACTATGGTCAACGATTACTCGACGAACTCAAGGCGCTCTTTCACCTGATCCACCGGCGAGACTCACTGTGTCCCGAGGCGTTGCAGCGCCGACTGCAGAAAATTAGCGCATGTTTTTTACGCAAAGCACGACGAACCCAGGCTGGGGGAGTCGCGGCAACCCTGGGCAAACGCTTTCGCACTCGCGCTCGAGAATACTTCACGTTTATCACGCGTCCCGACATCGAACCAACCAACAATATCGCGGAGCGCGCTTTGCGCTTTTGCGTAATTGACCGANNGCGTAGGCTCGTCAGCGTCGCCAAAGAGACTGTCTGTGACCAACCACTGTGGAAGCTCCAACGTGTCCGGGGTGGAGTGCACGACTTCCTGTATGCTCAAGGGACCGGGCAGGTTCATTCCATCACCCTCCGCGCCGGTGTCGCCTACTGCCTGAGAGAGTTTCGCAACCATATCCAAACCCTCGTCCAAGATGCATGGGTCAGGTGGATTCGTGAGGCACGCCAGAACGGCGCGATCATCGGGGAGACGGCTGACCTTCACTCGTTTCTTTTCGGCAGCGAGCGTGCGAATCTGGGCGTCTATGTGCCCCTGCTGAAGGACCTACAGAAGGATTCGTGCTTCTACTGCGGCGGAATGTTGAATGGGCGGGGGGAGGTCGATCACTTCGTCCCGTGGTCTCGATATCATCTTGATGCCGGGCAGAACTTCGTGCTTGCACACTCCGGGTGTAACAACGACAAGCGGGACGTGCTGGAACAGAATGAAACCGTCATTCCAGTGGGAGAATGTCAATGAGAGCGACGAGCATCGTATTCGCCATTCCGTTTCTCGCAGTCGGTGTCGTCGGTCCAGGTGTCGTCAGCGCCAGACCCGAAACACCGGTTTTCTCGGTGAACGCCGACGGGGATGACGCGAGATGGCAGCCGCGGACGTATGTGTCCTACAGGACGCCGCGACCGGTCATCGTCGACGGCAACCTCGACGAGGAGATCTGGTGGAGTGCCGAATGGAGTGATCCGTTCGTCTTCATCTCAGCGCCCCTGCTCTGGCCTTCGCCCCATCCCATCGAGCCGCAGGACACCCGCATGGCCATGGTGTGGGACGACGAGAATCTCTACGTCGCGATCCGGCTCCAGGAGGAGAATGTCTGGGGCCGGCTGACCAAACGGGATACCGTCATCTACAACGACAACGACATCGAGATGTTCCTCGACCCCAGCGGGGACGGCGCTGACTACTTCGAGATCGAAATGAACGCGTTGAACACGATGTGGGACATGTTCCACGACAAAGAGTACCACAGGGCCAGCGCCCTGGATGCGTTCTATGACATTGCAGGTCTGCGCCACGCGGTTGCCGTTCACGGGACACTGAACTACCATCACGACCGGGATGTGGGCTGGACGGTCGAGATCCAATGGCCCTGGAAGGCGATCGGTGAACACGCCGGAGACAACCCGGTACCACCAGTACGGGGAACGGTCATGAGGGTGGACTTCTCCCGAGTGCAGTATCCGGCCGACTACAGCGGGCTTTCCGCAGGGCCCATGCAGTCCCAGTCGGGCGACTGGCTGTGGAGCCCGCTGGGAGGGCTCTACGACGTCCACCACCCGGAGATGTGGGGTCGTGTCGTATTCACGGACAGTCTCTCCGGATTCGAGCATATCGACGTCGATATGGAGGGCTGGTCGAAGCTGTACGAACCTCCAAGTCCGCCACAGCTGAGCAGTCAGGATCTGGATGAGATGGTCTACCTGCCGGAATGCACCCTCACTCTCGGCCCCGATCCCTCCGATGGGGTCCACAGCCCGGCCCACGAGGTGAAGGTTGGGGCTTTCTGGATGGACAAATACGAGGTCACGGTCGAGCGATTCACACGGTTTCTGAACTCCGGGGTCAGCGATGAATTCTACTCCGGGTACATGGCCGATCCCGATTACTGTGGAATCCTCAGGGAGGGGAGCAAGTACCGCATCGTTCCGGGAAGGGAGCAATACCCCGTCGTGTTCGTCACCTATGACGCAGCCCTGGCCTATGCCGGCTGGGCAGGCAAGAAACTACCGACCGAAGCGCAATGGGAGCGCGCCGCCAGGGGACCGGAGGGAAGGACGTACCCCTGGGGACAGGAGCCCCCGGATCCGGGTTACTGCAACGCCGATTTCTGGTTCGGCGGGTCGACGCCGGTTGGCAGCTTTCCCAAAGGAGTCTCCCCTGAAGGAATCCACGATCTGGGCGGCAATGCCAAGGAGTGGTGCCTGGATCTCTACAGGTCCTATCCCGGGGGCGAGAGGATGGTCTTCCTCGGCGAGAAAGAGCCGTTCATCTACGAGCCTCCCGTGAACGAGCTTTTCGTCATCCGCGGGGGAGGATGGACGAAGCAGCTTCCCAACATCCGGGCCGCCTACAGAGGAGCGGACAGCCGCAGCCGAAAATTCATCGCTCTTGGGTTCAGGTGTGTGAAGGAGTAGGTGGGCAACTATTGCGATTCGGAGGGTGGGTGAGATGCGGCCTTGCCAGCACTGAGCCACAAGGACGATATTGTCAGCAACCTGTCACGGGTCCTTTTCGCGCAGCGCCGACATCTTCTCGGCGATGGCCAGTCGTAGCTTTCCTCAGCGGGAGTCTCGTTCGCCAGGTCGCCGCAGGGAGTGATCACGGACCGAAGAAGCCATCCATGGGGAGGATCTCGAATTGTCAGCATCCATGCCGTCCATGTCGAGTCTCTCGGCAGCGGGTTCCTCATCGGGGACGACCTTGTCGCCACCAACTATCATGTGCTTGAGGGCAGTGCTGCAGGTCAGGTACGCTTTCCTGGTCCACAGGATATTCGTAGGCGGGGATGGGTCTCGCCGGGGGGCAACTGCCAATGCTCAAGAACCTGATAGTCACCGTTGTTGTTGTCGTCACAGCCCTTCCAGCAGCAGCATCGAGCAAGATCGTTTTCAGGGGCAAGCCACTGATCCACGTGGTCGTGTCGCCAGACACCGTTGTGCACGAAGTAGTCCCCCCCGGCAAACGTGATCAGTTCATGACGCTGATTACGAAGGACGACAAGTCAGACACCTACACCTGGGCTTCACGCGAAGACCATGAAATGTTTGCTGTTCCCTCTGGGACCTTTGTTTACTTCCTTGCACCCGCGACCGGCATCGTCAAGGTCGGGAACATCAAAGAGATGAAGAGGGTGTTTACGAGTGTCCTGTTGCCCCAGTTGACAGGTATGTCTGAAGCCGACGCAGCACATCTATTTTGGCAACACGACCTGCTCCCGGAAGGAGAAGGATATGCAGAAGCCCCGTCTCATCTACTACAACGACGCCCATCACTTTCACGGCAAGCGCATCGAACCGCCCGCCAGTATCCACATGCTGCAGTGGCCGGTGGACGAGGTGGCGGGCACGGGCGTGGATCTGTTGGTACTGGGCCTCGGTTACGGCGACGTCTATTTCCACGACAGCAAGGTGGGCCGCGTCATCGGCCAGAAGAAAGAGGTGTGGGAGAATTACATCGACTGGCGTATCATGCGCATGGTGGAGGAGGCGGCGAAACTCGACACCGATCAGGTGCGCGAGGTCACCAGGAGGGGCCGGGAGCTGGGAATGAAGGTGTTCCCCAGCCTCAAGGTTCAAGACGTGGGGCAGCCGGGAGGCCAGCGCTGCGGCCTGCTCAAGTGGGAGCAGGGGAAGGAAGTCTGCCTGGGCGTCGTAGGCAGGAACGAATGGGCCTACGATTTCGCTCTCGAGAGCGTACGCGAGAACAAGCTGACCCTCATACGCGAAATCCTCTCGGACTATGAAGCGGACGGCATCGAACTGGACTTCATGTTCGGCGACGCCTACTGCAAGCCGGACGAGACCGACGCTGCATCCATCCTATCCGAGTACATGTCTCAGGTTCGCTCGACGGCGCGCGAGATCGGGGCCCAGCAGGACCGCGAGATCCCCGTCATGGTGCGGGTCTGCCTGGAGCGCGAGGACAATCTGGCCATGGGCCTGGACGTGGAGGCGTGGCTCGCCGATGGCAGCGTCGACTTCGTCGTCGGCCAGGACAAGCGTGTCCTCGGAGATACGCAGCCGATGCCGGAGTGGCTACCCGTCGCGGCCAACGCGGCGGGGGGCGCCGCCTACTACCGCCCGCCGCGCCGGGTGTACGACGAGCGTACGGGGTTGCCCAGCATCGAGATGACCCGGGCCCTCAGCCAGACCCTCGACAAGGGGGGATACGCGGGGCTATATCACGGCTACATGCGCTGGCCGTTCAGCGATGAGGAGTATCGGTTCCTGCGCGAGGCCGCCTTCCCCGAGGTGACGCGCCGGAAGCCGAAGCGCTACTACCTGCAGCCGCGGGAGGGCGTGGAGGGGGAGCCGACGACGACGCCGGAACGCCAACTGCCGGTGGCGCTGGAGGAGGGGAAGACGGAACGCCTGGGGATCTGGGTGGCCGACGACGTGGACGGCGCCCGGGCGGACGGGGAGATGCGGAAGCCGATCCTCACTCTGCGATTTTCTTTCTTCTGCATCGATGACGACGTGGAGTTCCGCTTCAACGGTCGCGTGCTAGCGTGGGAAGATGCGGAGATCACCGATGAGCGTGGCCTGACGATGGCGACGAAGCTCCTCTGAGCATGTCCGCACATTGGTTCCGCTTCCGGCTGGAGCGGGACGAGGTGAGACGAGGTGAAAATACCGTCGAAGTCGAGTGTCGCACGAAGGATGGGCGCGCCGGGTTCACGCGCAGTCTCAACGGAGTGGAGATCCTGATGCGCTATCGGGACATGGAGCGCCCGGAAGGACTGGGGATCGACAGAGTCGCGCCGGGAGGCGGTTGATGTACGGCGTGTTGGTGACGGACGAGCCTGGCCCAACCCGACACGATCGTCGACATCGCGAACGGGAGCTCGCTGTACCGGAGGGACCGGGACTTGGTGTAGAGTGCGACCGTGCCGCCCTTGACCATCACAAGTGTGCAGACTCATGCCTCGAATGACGAAGAACGACACCTCGCGGCCACAGACCATGGCGACGCGATCGGCTGTTCCCGAGTACGGGATCATGTACAACTGGGACGGGGCTCCCCACGGCTACAGCGAGTACCCGCAGTCGCTGGAGCAGTTTCTGGACAAGACCTTCGCCCCCATCGAGGACACCCAGGTGGGCGCCCTGTGCTGGTGTATGGGCATCCACGAGGCCGCCTGGCCTTCCGAGGGTCTGGACATGGTGGGCGACTCGATGGGCCGGCGCTACGACTCGGTGAGAACGATGCGTCACGTGGAGAGCATCCGCGCCTTCTTCGAGAGAGGCGAGGATCCCTACGGCTCCCTGGTGTCCCGGGGTCGGGAGCTGGGCATCCAGATGCTGGCCTCGGTGCGCATGAACGACAACCATTTCTGGGATTTGCGGCCGGCGGATCTGCCGACGGCCAGGCGACCCGAGCTCACGGCGTTGCGCAAGGAGAACCCCGAGTGGGTGCTGGGGCTGGAGCAGGCGCCCGGGTGGTGCTCCACCTCCTGGAACCTGTCGGTGCCGGAGGTGAGGGAGCACATCCTGCAACTGGTCACCGAGGCCTGCGGTCAGGCGGATTGGGACGGCGTCGAGCTGGACTGGCAGCGACACGCCTTCCATCTGCCCGCCGACGACGCATTCCGGTTGCGCTACACCCTCACCGATCTGATGCGGGCGATCCGCGCCGCCACCGACGCGATCGCCGCCGAGAGGGGCCGACCGTTTCACGTGGCTGCACGTGTGGCGACGACCTTCGAGTCCTGCCGCCGCATCGGCTACGACGTGGAGACCTGGGTGCGCGACGGTCTGTGTGACATCGTCATCTCCGGCGGCAACTCGGGCACCGACCCGGGCGCGGAGGTGGAGCGCTTCGCCGAGCTGTGCAAACCCAAACGCGTCGCCTTCTACGCCGGCTTCGACACCGACGGCCGGCAACAGGCGCGGCGCCTGCGTCCGCACCGCGAATGGCGGGCGGACTGGTATCGGGGTCTGGCCCACGACTGTCTGGACCGCGGCGCCGACGGGGTCTACGTGTTCAACTGGCACGGCGGCCGTGACACGCATCGGCCGCTGCTGACCACCATGGGCTCGCGGGAGACCGTTCGCGGCCTGGACAAGGTGTTCACCGCCCTGCACCGCAGCATCGGGCCGAAAACCGGTCGCAGGGTTGACACGGAGCGGGATGACCGCATCTACGGCGAAATCCCCGTGGACCTGCAGCCCACGCTGACCGGCGACGGACCCTCGTTTCACGTACGCGTCAGTGATGACGTGAGGGAGGACGGCGTCGATCTGGAGCGCGCCGAGCTGCAGATCGAAGTGGCGCACCTGTCGACGCAGGTCGAGGTGGAAGTTACGCTGGACGGAAAGACCCTGGGTCCGCCGCTGGTGCGCGATGCCGCCGCCGAAGACCCGGAAGATCCCTCGGACGTGTCGGAGAACGGCTGGCTCACCTGGCCTCTGGAGGTCTCCCAGGTGGAACGCGGTGTGCACGAAGTCCGGGTCCAGTTGATCGAGCAGGATCCCCGCCTCGCGGTGCCCTTGCGAATCGAACAGGTCGAGATCTACTTGAGGTACAGGCACTGACATCGTGGAAACCAATACTTTCGTGGTATCACTCTACACCTACCCGTGGGACCTCACTCACGAGGGGCTGGAGGTGTCGCTGGATCGCATCGCAAACCTGGCGGCGTGCGACGAGGTCCTGCTGACGCCCTGCTACCATCGCTCCGAGTATTTCCTGCCGCACAACCCGCGGCACCCGATTTACTTCGGCGAGAACGGCGCCGTGTACTTCGCTCCGGATCTGTCCCGCTTCGGGAAGACGCGGATTCGACCCCGGGTCAGTCGGGAGGTGACGGACGACGGCTACTTCGACCGCATCGTCGAGGCCATCGACCGGAGTGGTCTGCAGTTCGCCGCGTGGATGGTCTACACCTATCAGAACTACCTGTCGGAGCAGTACCCCGAGTTCGCCAAGCACGACGCCTTCGGCACACCCTACGTCGGCCAGTTGAGCACGGCTCCTCAGGACGTCCGGGAGTATTTCCTGGCGCTGACGGCACAGGTCGTCGAGCGCTACCGGCCGTCGGCGGTGTGGGTGGAGTCGCTGATGAGACGCGGTTTTCCCATGCCCGGCAAGCGGCGCGCGGAGATCCCCCTGCGTTGCCGGTTCCTGCTGAGTCTGTGCTTCAACCCCGCCTCCATGGCCTGCGCCGATGCTGAGGGTCTGGAGGCGATGCCTTTCCGCAGTAATGTTGCGGACTGGATGCGCCCGCGGCTGGCTAAGGGCGCCGATCCCGTCTTCGACGAGCCGGTCACCGACGCGTGGATCGCCGACGCCTTCGAGGGACGACTGGAGCGCTACCTGGCGATCTCTCGAAAACAGACGACAGACCTGTGGCTCGAGGTGGCGGAGGTGATCCGCGGCGGCGGGGCAAAGCTGCAGACGGATCTGGCCGATTCGGAACGCGCCCTGAGCAACGACCTCGATCCGCTCATCAACACCCGTATCGACCGCCTCAGCTACTCCCCGAGGCCGGGTGAGGAGGCGACACTCCGGGTTGCCGAGCTGCGCCAGCAGATCGCAGCGGGAGGGACCGTGTTCTTCCGCTGCGGAGGGGACCTGAGCACGGTAACGGCTGCCAGGGAGAAGCTGGACGCAGCCCGTCGGGCGGGTGCGGAGGGTGTCACATTCGCCAACTACGGCCTGCTGACGGAGGACCAGCTGGGCAATATCGGACAGGCCGTGCGTTCACTGTGACCGGAGATGGGACGGCGTCGCCGTCCCCCACACAAGGAACAAGAGAGGAAGGAAGAGAGATGAAAGTACTGATCACAGGGGCCGCCGGCGTTATCGGCACCGTGCTGGCGAAAGGGTTGCGGGAGCGGCACGAAATCAGAGGTTTCGACTGCCAGGAGATGCCTGAAATGGACGATGCCGTCGTCGGCGACATCGGCGACTTCGACCAGGTGAAGGCCGCCACCGAGGGCATGGATGCCGTCATCCACCTGGTCAACGTGCCCGGAGGACAGTGGGAGCACTCGCTGCAGAGCATGATCGGCACCTACAACGTCTTCGAAGCCGCCCACCAGTGCGGCGCGCGCCGCGTCGCCTACGCCAGCCGCGGCGGGATCCTGCCGCGGTCCTTCTATCCGCGCACGATGCAGCGTACGGCACAGATGCTGCCGAAACCTGACAGCTACTACACGATTTCCAAGGTCTTCGGCGAGAGCATCGGTTACATGTACTCCGCCCGTTTTGACATGGAGTCCGTGTCCGTCCGCATCGGCAACTTCAAGGCCGATCGCGACCAGCCCGAGCACCCGCACCAGCTCAGCCACGGCGATTGCGTGCGTGTCTTCGAGCAGGCGATCACCCATCCGGGTGTCAAGTACGAGGCCGTCTTCGGCGTCTCCGACAGCGACTGGCCGCTCTACGACCTGGACCACGGGCGCAAGGTGATCGGCTACCATCCTCAAGATAGGTCCCACGTGCCGGAAGAGGACCGCAAGTAGCTCGATACGGGCGCGGTCCCGGCAACTCGGCGACTGAGATTGCAACCCCAAGACGAGGGAGACCACTGTGAAACCTTCACCTGAGATAAAGTACCGAGTCGGCGTCATCGGCTGCGGCCGAGCCGGAACCGGGCGAGCCCGGGCTTTCGACCTTCATCCACTGTGCGCGGTGGCCGCCATCGCCGACACCGACGCCGACAACCTGGCCCTGGGCTGCGAGCGCTTCGGCGTGCCCGGTTACAACACCTGGGAGGAGATGTTCGCCAGCGAGGAGATCGACATCGCCATGCCCGTCCTGCCGGTGCGGCCGAACGCCGATGCCGTGGTGGCCTCCGCCGAGGCGGGGGTGAAGGCGATCTTCTGCGAGAAGCCCTTCACCAACAGCCTGGCCGATGCCGACCGCATGGTCGAGGCGTGCAGCTCCCGAGGGGTTCACATCGCCTCCGGCGTCATGGTCTCCAGCCACCCCGACTATCAGAAGGCGTACGAGCTGGCCGCCTCAGGGGAGATCGGCGAGGTACGCCGCATCAACCTCTATGAGAACAACGCCCAGGGAGGCTGCCACGGCTTGAACCTGGCGCGCAAGTTCGCCGCCAAATCGCCGGTAGAGACGGTCACTGGTCGCGTCGAGGGGGATCCTTTCAGCGACTACGAGGAGCCGTACGAGGAGGGGGACAGCGGCTTCGGCGGGGTGGGTGGAACGATCCGCTTCGCCAACGGCATCGAGTGCTTCAGCAGTTTTGGCGACGTGCCCTGGCGCGGGATCGAGGTGGTGGGCACGCGCGGCGTCATCTACAACCGGAACAACACCAGCCTGGGTCTCACGCTTCTCAAAGCGGAGGGCGAGGGCCCGGTCAAGGGGGTGCAGGACCTGACCGTAGTCGAAGGGGTCTTCGAAGAGCACAACGAGGAGCCGAGGGAGTACGACGACGAAGGCTGGATGGACCCGGGCCCCAGCATGCGCGAGATCGTGCGCGCCCTCGTCGAGGCGCTGGAGACCGGCGTCGAGCTGCCGGTGACGACGGGCGACGATCTGCGCCACGCCCTGGAGATCGCCCTGGCGCTGCGGGAGTCGCACCGCCGCGGCAGCGACGTAAGCCTGCCGCTGGAGGATCGCAGTCTGGTGATGTATCCGCAGAAGATGCGCTGGTACTACAAGAAGGACCTACACGGCAAGGAGTGGTACGCCGAGCAGATGGCCAAGGCCAAGAGGGCTTGAGCGTCCCAGTCATGAAAAGGGAAGAGCTGAAGACACAGGTGGTGGAGGAGATCGACCGCAGACTGCCGGAGTTCAAGGATCTCCTGCGGGATGTGGTCCGCATCCCCACCGACAACCCGCCCGGCGACACCACGGCGTGCGTTACCTTTCTCGCGCAGTACCTGAAAGAGAGGGGGCTGCCGGCGGACGTGTACGAGCCCCGGCCGACACTCCAGAGCCTGGTCTCGTACAAGAAGGGCCGCCGTGAAGGGCGCAACCTCGTCCTCAACGGCCATCTCGACCAGTTCCCGGCTGGCGACCCGGAGGAGTGGTCCTTCGACCCCTACTCCGGAGAGTGCCGGGACGGCAGGATCCTGGGTCGCGGCGTCGGGGACATGAAGGCCGGCACCGTCGCCTCTCTCCTGTGTCTGGTGCTGATTCACGAGCTGGATATTCCGTTCGACGGCCAGCTCACGGCAACGCTGGTGGCGGACGAGGAGTCCGGCGGCACATGGGGGGCCCAGTGGCTGTTGGAGAATGTGCCGATGACGAGGGGGGACGCCAACCTCAACAGCGAGCCCACGGACATGGATCAGGTGCTGATCGGACACAAGGGGAAGTACTGGCTCAACGTGGAGACTCGCCATGGAGGCGGTCTGGCTGCCATTCCGGTCGAGGACGACGCCATCGCCCGGGCCATGCAGGTGGCGGAGGCGGTGAAGAAGAAGCTGCAGGGATGGAAGCTGGAGACGCCCCGCGACGTGGCCGACGCCGTCGCCCGCGCCAAGCTGCGTGTGGGGGGACAGGACCGCACCCAGGATGTGTCCTGGGTGGTGGACTCCACGACCGTGAATGTCGGCGTCATTCAGGGCGGGGTGCAGCCCAACACCATTTCCACCCATTGCCACATGGAGGTGGACATCCGCACGCCGGTGGGCGTGACCACCCCGGACGTGCAGGCGAAGGTCGAAGAGGTGCTGGCCGAGATCGATCTGCCGCGGGAGGAAATCGAACTGGAGTGGGTGGTCTGCCTGGAATCGGCCTATTCGGCGCCCAATGAGGATATCGTCGAGCTGGTGGCGAAAAATGCGCGCCAGATCACCGGTCAGCAGATCGAGATCAACGTAAGCTCCGGCTCGACGGATGCGCGGTTCTGGTGGCTGCGCGGGATTCCAGCGGCCATCTACGGCACCGGAATGGAGAACATCGCCGTCCCCGACGAGTATGTGCTGGAGCCTCAGTTCGGCCAGATGCTGAAGGTGCACGCCGCCACCTGCATCGACTACCTGTGCGCCAGTTGAGGGAGGAGTGACAGGCGAGCAACCAGCTCTTCTGAGATGTGCGGACCACGGGCGCGTAGCTCTGGACAGGAAGGCGCGAGAAGCGGTGCGCGAGATACGGTGGATATCCACAAGTGCATTGTCAAACCATACCATAGTGAAAACGTGAGACTCATGACCAACTCTTCGGGCGAATCGACCTCCGTGCATCCCCAGGCGCGCTTTCGCGGCGACCTGGCGTCCATCATTGAATCGCACAGCGTCCTGCACAGGTCGCCGGCCGACACCTGGCAGGACGGGCTCTACCTGGGCAACGGCGATATCGCGGCCACCGTGCACGGCGGTCCCGAGCGCACGCGCGTGCTGCTCAACAAGGGCGATATCTGGGACGAGCGGGCGCAGTGGAAGGACGAGATGTACGACCCGGCCGACTTCGACTGGCAGCGCACGAAGGCGGTCCTGACGCGGGCCATCGAGACGGCCGACTGGTCGGAGTTCAAGAATCTCCCGCGCCCGCCGGCGAAGGTGCCGGAGGGCGCGGTAAGCAACTACTCGGGCATCCAGCCGGCCGGGTATCTCGACATCCTCGGTGACCTGCCAGACGGAAGCGGTGACTTCCAGCAGAAGCTGTCGTTTTACCGGGCCCTGGTGGACTGCTCGTTCAGCAGTGGGGGAAAGAGTTTCACCTACACCGCCTACACGCACGCCAACCACAATCTGCTCGCCATCGACATCTCCTCCGGCAACCCCGGGGCCTGGCCGCTGAGCCTGCAACTCCATCGCGACCTGGTGCCGTTCCGCCCCACCTTCAGGCCCGACCCGTATCTGGCGGATCCCGAGTTCGGCCACGATCACAGCACCCTGTGGATGACGATGGTATTGCCCGATGGCTTCGCCTTTGCCGTGGTGGCGCAGGCCCCCGGCGTGGCGCTGGATTTCGAGGCTGTCAAGGATCGCGTCACCGCGCACCTAGCGAGTCCGTCGTCCAGACAGTTGCGCCTGCAGTTGACGATTGTGACCGGACAGGATACCGCCCCCGATGCCCTGGTGCGCCAGGGGAAGGAAGATCTGCTCAACTACGCGCGTGACGAACAGCCCCTGGCGTCACACCTGCGCTGGTGGGCGGACTTCTGGCGCAAGGGGTGGATATCGTTGCCCGAAAAGCTTATCGAGAATCTGTGGTACGCCGAGATCTACAAGATCGCCTCGTGCTCCCGCAAGGGCGGGCAGGCACCGGGCCAGCTGGCCTATTGGAGCGGCTTCCCGGACCCTCCATGGCGCGGCGACTACCACACCAACATCAACATCCAGGAAGTCTACTGGCCGATCTACACGGCGAATCGGCCGGAGCTGGGGTGGCCCTTCTACGATCTGTATCTGAACATGCTCGACTACATCGTCGAGGACACCGAACGCTACACGGGGATGCCGGGAGCACGCTTCGTGCGCGGCCATGGCAGGTCCGGCCGACCCCACGGTCGTGGCGCGGAGTGGGAGCTGTGGCCCGGTGCCGGGGCCTGGCTGTGCGCCCACTTCTGGTGGCATTTCCAGTTCACCCGGGACGAGACGTTTCTGCGCGCCAGCTATCGCATGATGCGCGCCTGCCTGGACTATTTCGTCGCCTACGTCGGTGCGCCGGACGAAAACGGGCGCTACCACATCATCCCCTCCGTCTGCCACGAGCAATCCCAGGACCCGCCAGTAGCCGGCGCCGGCAGTGACTGGGGCAAGAATTCACCGTACGACCTGGGCATCTTTCGCGATCATCTGATGCACACAATCCGGGCCAGCGAGATTCTCGACGTGGACGAAAGCGAGCGCCGGCAGTGGACGCAGTTGCTGCAGGGATTGGCCCCGTTTCCCGTATCCCCGGACGGCTGGCTCGAGGAGTGGGAGGGTGTCAGTCTGTGGAAATCGCACCGCCATCTCAGCACCCTGTACCCGATCTTCCCCGGCGAGCAGATTCACCAGGACAGCGATGCGGAGACAGTGAGGACCGGCAGGCAGAGCGTGCTGCGGTTCCTGGCGCGAGGCTCCGACGGCTATAGCGGTTTCAGCTTCGGCTGGATGGCAGCGTGTGCGGCGCGGATGGGTATGGCAGAGGAAGCGCTCAGCTGTATCCGCAGCCACATCCGCGCTTTCGTAAACGTCAACGGCTACAGTCTTTTCGGCCCCTCTCGTTTCCCCGGTCTGGCGCCGTACCCTGGAGAGCGAAGGGGACCGGAGTGGAAGACCAAGCTGCCCAACTGCGAGTCGGGGGGAAGCTTTTGCGCCGGCATCAACGAGCTCCTGCTGCGCAGCCCCAGCGACCGGGTAGACGGGTCTCCGCTGATCCGTGTGTTCCCCGCCATCATCGAGGCCTGGCGCGACGCGCGCATCTCCCGCCTGCGAGCCCAGGGGGCGTTTCTGGTGACCGCGGAGCGGCGGGACGGGCGCACGGCCTACGTACTGATCGAGAGCGAGGCCGGGGTGGACTGCCGATTGGCAAATCCCTGGCCGGGTGAGGCGGTGGTGGTTGTGGAGACCGGCGAGTCGGTACCGCATGTTGCCGCTGCCGAAGTCATCTCCTTCGCGACGCAGCCCGGCAAGTCGTATTCGGTGTGCCCCGCCGGGACGCGACTGGACGATTTGGCCATGGTGGCACTCGACGGCAGCGAGGATGAGGGTTGCCGACTGGGTATCGGCGGGCCCTTCGAGGCCATGCCATGGCGGGATCACGACCCCGCGCTGTGAGTGGTACTCTGTGGATTACGAATGCGAGAATCCCGCTGCTGACCTACTTGCCTGCCGTGCCCTCTATGCCGGTCAGGTGGCCGGATTGCGCTGGCTGCTGCCAAAGGGCCACAGCAGACTTTCCGTGCGAACTGCCCGTAACCAAAGTGAGATGAGGGAGATCCGTCGTGACCTATCTGAAGCAGAGCCACATCAGTGTCGACACACCGATGGTACCGCCTGCCTGGGCGCTGATGGAGTGGGAGTT
>LWDU01032053.1_pt1 | contig 14308 bp, 11 predicted proteins | sample 727161 | NCBI WGS metagenome assembly LWDU01 (sample SAMN04566230, study PRJNA314399) | hydrothermal vent metagenome | isolation source: deep sea hydrothermal plume seawater | place: Mexico: Gulf of California, Guaymas Basin | collected 2004-07-11 | reverse complement strand
TAAATCAAGTCCAGTCATAACTAACAAACCACCCATGACGCATGTTGAATTTCCTTCTGTGATAACTTCCAATTTTGTTAGTGCAGAGTTGACATCCGTTTCTTCAGAATTAACCCCATTACATATGAAACTAGTTTTTTGGACCTCATCAAGGTGTAAGGCCCCATCACGATTTCCATCTAAGCCAGTCATTATTGCATGTCCGCCATTGCTACAATTCAGGCCAGGCAGTTCTTCTTGTACCAGAAGAAGTGTTGTTAATCCCTCATCCCCAATATCCCCGTCATCACCAGTTTCAGCCGGAGGGTTGAGGTCTCTCAGACTCCACAGCATTGCGGTTGCTGACATCAATAGGCAGATGAGAAGAACAAATGCAACTGCAATTCTACGAGTGGGTGCTGTTGCCATTGCCACTGCTCTACTTGCTTGAGCAGATTCTTTGATAGATTTCTTTTCTCCTTTAGGGGGTGCAGGAACTTCTTCCTTAGGGGGTGTAGGAACTCCTGAGAGGTCGAGAGGACGCTGTGGTGGCACTTGTCCGCGGGTTGGTAATGCCTTGCCGCAACTCTGACATGACCATGTTCTTGTTTGCATATTGAGATGGGGAATAGAAGGCTGGCAGGTGCATTGTTTCTCATCCGACATGTTGTTTGATAAACGTCAACCCATATCAAGAGTAAGGCTGATATTTCAGGCAAAGCACTGATGATGTATCGCCACCTCCTAATTTTGTGGAGATACCCGAGGCACTTCAGGAAATGCTTGCTGGCGAGCAAGGTCCAACTCGTCAAAAGGCAGCAAGTTTGGTCGTAGACCTCGCTTTTACTGCGGATTCTAATGGTTTTATCGAGGTCGATCATGCTCATATCAGTGGCGTTTCAGTACTAACGGGGGGGCATGGATTACGCCGCTTCTTATCCGACTTGGCTGGTGATGGTGAGGTGGCAATTCCTACGACTCTGAATTCGGCAGGTTGCGACCATGAGAAAATGGAGGAAATGGGAATTGAATATCCAGATTTTCTTGAACAACAATTCGAAATTGTACATGCTTATTCGCAGTTGGGAATAAATGCAACCTTGTCTTGTACTCCTTATGACCACGGCCTTGAGGTGGGTTCTGGAATTGCTTCTTGGGCAGAGAGCAATGCTGTTTGTTTTTCCAATACTTGGACATCTCTGATTACAAATCGTGAATCAGGCCTTTCTGCTCTGGCAACAGCATTGACAGGCTATTCTCCTAAATGGGGCTTGCATCTTGAAGAAAATAGAGTTCCAAACTTGATGGTTAGGGTTGACTGTGAATTGCCTGAGGCTAGTGATTGGTCGGTATTTGGTGATTGGATTGGCTCACAGATACCACCTTCTTGGGATTTCCCATTTGGTCCGATGCCATACATCACTGGCTTGTCTTCTGCTGCTGATTTTGAGCAGCGCAAAGCACTGACTGCTGCGGCTGCGAACTTTGGCTGTCCGATGTTATGGGCGCATGGTTTGACTCAAGAGCCAGCCCAGATGGATATTGTTGGTGAACTTGTTTTTACAAAAGCAGATTTAGAAGCACGCTATGCTGAACTGGCCCCCACCGGCCAAGTTGACTTGGTAGTTGTTGGCTGCCCGCAGGCAAGTCTTGGCGAGGTGCGCTCAACCGCTTCATTGGTGCGAAGTCACATGGAAATGGGTCAGAGAATCCCTGAGCAACGGCTTTGGGTCTTTACGAGTTCATACATCTATGATTTAGCAGCCGCAGATGGAAGTATAGATTTGCTTGAAGAGGCAGGAGCATTAGTTCTGAAAGATACCTGTCCTGAAGTTACTCCTTACAATCGCAACCGCTACAATCATTTGTTGACAAATTCAATGAAAGCCGAGCATTATTTGACTAGTGGATTGAACCGTCTTCCAACTTCTGTTGCACGCCTTTCTGATTGTGTGGCACATGCTTTTGATGCTACATTAAGTGCAGGTCCAACTCCAATTCTTGAGAATAAGGCTAAGCCGCAGCATAAGTCTGCAAAGGTCATACAATCTTCTGAATTTTCAACTAATGGAAGAGGTCTTCCCAGCCAGAATGAATGGACGGTCCGAGGTAAAGCACTGGTCACCGATGTCCCGATTACTTATCTTGGATATGTGAATACTGATTCTGGAGTGATTGAAGAGACAGGGCATCCATTGGATGGGTGTGCGCTTGAAGGTCGAGTTTTGATTTATCCAAAGGGTTCTGGTTCAACGGTTGCCCCCTATGTTTTGATGGGATTATTGTACACTGGAAAGGGGCCTTTGGCAATAATCAATCGTGATGTGTGCTCATTGACTTTGCCGGCATGTTCTCTATTGGGTCTTCCATATGGGCATGGATTTGAGGAAGACCCTTGCATGCAAGTAAATGATGGCGATGAAGTTGAATTATCACTTCTTGATGGAATAGTTTCGCTAAAGGTCATCAAGAGAGTTTGATACCAAACACCTCGGGTGGCCTAACCATGGCTCGTGTTCTAGTGACAGGTGGTGCCGGCTTCCTAGGCAGCCATTTGGTTGAGGAATTATTGGCTCGAAGTCATCGAGTTGTTGTTATCGACGATTTATTTCGCGGTAAGAAGAAGCATCTCGATGATTGCAAAGACGATCCTGCTTATCATTTCATCAAAGGTGATTGCGCTAATATGAAAGTATTGAATGCTGCTGTTGAATGGCTCGATGGTGTTGATTTAGTCTATCATTTGGCGGCGGTCAATGGCACACGTTGGTTCCACGAGCGAGCCGATATGGTAATCGATGTCAATATCAATACAACTCTTGCTGCCTTGCGCTTGGCTGAACAACACGCCTGCCGCTTGGTCTTCGCCTCATCACCTGAAGCGATTGGAGAAGCCGGTATTCAACCGATGCCTGTAAGTTCCAAATCCGTCTTTGATGATGCTGCTCAGCATCAACGCCATAGTTATGGGGCTAGCAAATATTTGGGCGAGATATTGCTTCAACATGCGGTGCGAACAAAGGATTTGGATTTCCGAATTGTACGTCCTTTCAATGCCTATGGGGGGCGCTGTCCTTCGACTGAATATGGGCAGGTTATCTCGATATTCATGGATGCTGCAGCCTGCGGAAAGCCGCTGAAAGTTCATGGCGATGGCAAACAAACTCGCTCATTCACTTGGGTTGGAGATATTACCGAAGCATTCCTATTGGCTGGATTAACCGATGTTGCAATCGATGATGGTTCAAAATTAGCAGGAGCAGTGTGGAATGTTGGATGGCCTGAAGAGACTTCGATAGCGGAGTTAGCAGAATTAGTGGCTGAAACTGCTGGTGTAGAAGTCTTGATAGAGCCAAGCAAAGGATACTTTGGAGATTCTCAAAGGCGCTGTCCTGACATTTCCCTCGCAACTCGCCAATTAGGATGGCAGCCTTGGACTACTCTTGAAGCGGGCTTGCGCTCTACATGGTTCGTAATCAATAACCGAATCAACGGATGAGATGCGACCAGTCTGCATCACTTGGATGAATATTGCACCAACCATGTTGGTAGAGGTTATTGGAATTTCCACCTTTCAGGAGTTCATCTTGCAGTTCTTCAGGCAATGAGATGCTTTCGATTGCTAAGACGCAAAGAGTTGCAACAGCTCCTTTTGGCAGACTGTATTGGTCAACTAATCGGCAATGAATCGAAGCAATGGCACCTGGTAGGTTGGGGGGTTCGGCTTCAAATAATTTCCATTCCGATTCATTAGAAGGTAGGATTTCTGCTGCTGCTTCGGCGATTCTAACTCCTTCGATACTCGTTGGCAACAAGTGGAGAGTGATATTCCCATTCTGCTTGAGGTTGACCAAGGTGTCTCTGGGCCTAGCATCGCGGTCTTGAGAAAGGGAGCAAGTCAACAGTGCAGGACTATTTGATGCTGGGGCTACTGTCGATAATAATCCGAGATTGTGAACTCCATCATCGCTACAGGTTGCAGCCACAAATATGGGGCGAGGGCCGATTAACCCATCGATTATTTTCACTCTATCTTGATGATCTAATTCAGATATTTTCAGGTCGTCCAATGGTCCTTTTTTTTGGGGTTGCGGGCTTGAAAACCAGTCATCCAGTTTCCCTTCTTCAATTTCCTTGATTGCATAATCTGTGAAATCTCGGTAGGCTTGCCACTTTGGAATTTCTTCCAAATCGCCTCTACCTTTTTTCCGTTGTATTGATTCATCTGAATATTGGACACAGCGGCGAAGGAAGTCGATTACTACTGCCTTGTCTTTATCCATCATTTCCCCTCCTTGATTCATATTGTTCACGGCTCATCAGAAATTTTGCAGGCACTCCTCCCCACACTTCATTTGCTGGAATCGATATTGTGGCTGTCGCACCGGCTGCTAATACTGCTCTTTCGCCAATGGTAATGCCTGCTACTACTGTTGCCCCACCACCAATTACCGCACCTTTTCCGATTTCAACTGGACTCCACATCCCTTTGGAAGGAGGATGCCTATCATTGAGGATTGTGGCATTTGGGCCGATGAATACATCATCATCTAGGACACTTTCATCGGAGATATAACAGCCTCCTTGAAGGCGGCAATTATCACCTATCAAGACGAACCTACCGACATGAGACAAGGCGCCTATCGAACAATTTGCACCTATTTCGGCGCCTGTACCCAGATGACAAGGCCACCAGGCTACAGAACCATTTTCCAGTTCAACCTTGGTGCCAGAAAGTCCTTCCATGGCATCACTCGAACTCAAGTTCTCTTAGTAATTTGGCAACATGCCCCTTCGCTCGGACGTTGTACCCTACCCATTTGAGATTGCCATCAGGGGAAATTACGAAAGTCGAACGAGAACATCCAAGGAATTTACGGCCGTAATTCATCTTCTCTCTCCATACTCCATAGGCGATGTGAATCTTTCTTTCTTCATCCAGTAAAAGTGGGAAGTTCAAATCGTATTTATTGGTGAATTTATCATGACTTTTTGCAGAATCTTTTGAAACTCCGAGAACTACGTAATCTTGCATTTTAAATTGCCCCATTTCATCGCGGAAATCACAGGCTTGTTTGGTACATCCAGGAGTGCTATCTCTTGGGTAAAAATAGAGAATAACTGTTTTCCCTGCATCGTTCAATTCTTTTAGGGAATGGTTATTTCCTTCGCTATCTAATGTTGAGAATTCTGGTGCCTTCATTCCTACTTCTAGAGTGGTGCTTCCATCTGCCATATTTGTGGCAGTGCCTTCAGGCACTCAAAACTTCCTATCGCTTCCTATGCAAATTGCATCTATATTTATTCAAATAGGGTGAAAATGCCATATACCGCCGCAGACTTCATAATCCAACCCGAGTCTAAGCGGCCATGGTGGAAGTTCGCATGTCCCGCCGAGTGCGGAAAATCCTCCGTCAAATCCACAAATCCACCACTCATTACAAGTTACAAGAGTTAGCCAGCAACGTCCAATCTGATTTAGATAGGAGAAATCTATCATATGATGAAGCCCTTACTTTAGGGAATCAAATTCAAGCAAAGGCAGACCTAATTCAAGGGGATACAATCGTCTATGCAATTAGTGACAGGGATGCTTACCGGAAGACCCTTGAATTATATCTCCGAGATGGCTTGTTGACTAGGACCGAGCAATTATTGCTCTGGGAAGAAAGACGCCGCTTAGGCATTCCAGATGAGACCCATGATAAGTTGCTTAACCAATTGTTATTACAATGGAAAAAACAGGGCAAGAAAATTGACATTCAGAGGTTCTCTAAACCAGAAGTAAGGGGGAAGACTGCTGATGAATCGTGAGAGACTTAATGCAACTCTGATGTTCTTCTTATTCATCGCCCCTTTGGCGATGGCATTTGCCCCAATTCCTGAAGTCGAGGCATCTGATGAAGGTAGATCATTAACAAGTGATTTACAAATAGACCAAGTTATTATTTCCAGCGGGGGGTCAATCGATACAGGTTCGGATATCATCTTAGCGAGTGGAGTTCATTTAGTTTCGATAAGTGTTAGCAACATCGGAACCTCTGCAAGTGGGGGAACTTTGATTCTTAGAAATGGTAGTTCAATTACCGGAGCGGGCTATATTGTCGATTCAGTAATCATTCCATCAATCGCCCCTGGAACTATCGGCTCACCAATGATTATTGAATGGGATGCGGATGATGGTTTCGACCAACGCCTTGAAGCAGAAGCAATAGCGACTGTTAATGACCCAAACTCATTGAACGATAAGGGGATTTTGGATTTCAAAGTCCTTGACTATCAACAAGGAAATATCTCAAGTATAACAGTTCCTCAACCCGATTTAGGGCAATCAGAAGTTCGTATTACCGGCAATACACTTTCAGTATCTTCTATCGTTCGTAACTTGGGAACAATAAATGTTGCCGCTCAAATGAGTATATCATTAACGAACTCCTCTGATGTAAGTAGTCCCCAGTCGGATTTATCTGCGAACAGGACTTTACTACCGGGTACTTTAGTTAGTATTTCTCAAGCAAAGGCTTTGAGCATCGACATGGATGTTTCTCAACTTGAAGGTGATTGGGACCTAAAGGTTGACTTGATTTATTGGGGAGCCAGTGGTGAAGTAATTGAAATTGCGCTCGCAGAGCCACTTTCAATCGAATTTAGTAATTATAATTCTCATCTTTCAACTCCTGCCGACCGTTCCGCTCAACCAGGTGCGACAACCCAATTGACGTTCGTACTACGAAATATTGGAAGTGCCGCTGATAGTTTTGATGTAACTATAGCAACTTCAAAAGGTTGGGCAGATAATTCACTGGATGGAACAACAACTGATGTCGTAAGTATCGGAGGTATGCTCTCCCTTGTCGTACCAACCTCAGTGCCAGAAAATGCTGATCGTTCTGATATTGACAAAATAGACCTTACACTCACTAGCAATAACGGTGCATATACCTTAATGGGGACGGTATCAGTAATGGCTGGTGATTTATACCGGTCTGAAGTATCCTCGCCGCACATGGATGCAGAAGGTGTAGTTTGGTTAGATGGCACGGGTGGAGTGGGCGGTGTTGTGCTGACAGATTTTGGAAGTAATTACCTAGATGCTGATGGAATTGAAGTCATCCCAGATGTTGTATTCAGCGATGGTGGGGGCTCGGGTGCAATCGCAACAGCGGTTATGGACGGAACAGGTTCAGTTTCAAGCATAACAATCGACAATGCAGGTTCAGGCTATACCTCCAGTCCTACAGTTCTATTTTCGGCTCCATCAAATGCCCAGCACCATACACCAATTGTCCCAGGATTTTCTGCCAATGTTGCATTTACTATCTTAAACACTGGAAATGTCCCAGGTTCTTTCAACCTTGAAACAGGACTATCCTCCGCTGCAAATGGATGGCAATTGGAATTGGCAACCTCCGCAACTGACATTATTCCGGTTGGAGAAAACAGAACAGTCAATGTTAATGTATCAGCGCCTTCATTACAAAATCCATTAGATCCAAGCAACCGCCTTCGCGATGGAGAATCTATTGGACTCTGGTTATCTGCAAGTCCAAGCGTCGGTGGAGCGGCGGTTTCAGCCGAAGAAGCAATATTAGTTCAACCAACTATTATTGTTGACCCTGGTCTTGCTGAGTCTGAGATTATTCTAACTCCTGAACAAGTCTTGAGTGTAGTTGGCTCTACTGGAATAGAAGAATTTGTGGACATGCAAATCGAAGTTGTGCATAACCTTGTCAATGGCCCTTCCGATACGGTAGATGTTCAAATCGACATAGGTAACTTGACTTTTGTGCCTTTAACGAGTGGTGGAGATGGAGAAGCAATGCGTTGGAATGTTAGTTCATCTACTACTACAGCAAGTCTTGCCCTTGGGCAAATTCAAAGTTCTTCCCTTGGTATTCTTGGCCCTTCAGATCTATTACCCCTTGCAGGAACTCTAACAATTCCTGTAATCGCTAGCCCAACGATTTCAAATGCTCAATTAAATGCAAATGTTTTCGCAACAGCTGTAACACGTTACGTTACTATTGTCATACCAGAAATTGTTGACGGAGAATTGAACGACGTTGGTGGAAACCTCAGTGTTGTACCAGGATTTGCATCTATGTTTGACTTAAAATTAACGAATACAGGGAATGATATGACTGGGTATCTGGTTTCAGTAGCAAACGGAGCACCGATTGATTGGATTATCGGGGTTAATGGTGGAGCAACAACTGCTCAAATCCTATTAGTGCCTCCACAGATGCAACAGCATCCAAACTTAACTGGTGATGAAGTAGTGAATCTTACTCTTAACCTAAGTGTTCCAGCAAATACTCCAGCAGGTATACAAAATCAGATAGAATTAGTTGTTAGTGATTTATCGAGTGGACAATTCCTTTCATCTCACATCTATCATATTACGACTGAAGAAACAATCGCAATGAGTGTTGAAGTTGACGAAGTCAACATGGATATTTCTATTGGAGGGCAAAAAACTCTCATGATTTACATTGAGAACACAGGAAACGTACTCACCTACTTTGACCTTAACTTAGATACTAGCCAATCAGGTGACGTTGCATTTATCCTAGATGGGGAGAATGAGATTCCAATTGCTTCTGGATTCAAAGCTGGCGTTAGAATAAGAGTTACTCCATCCGCAGGAGCCAATAGCGACATCAATCATTTAGCCACCTTGACAATCTCCAATAATTCAGGCATCTCTCACACAGTTCTAATCAATGTCAGCATTAATGCAACCAAAGGTATTTTGATTTCAATCCCACCCACTCCCGACGTCATACCTGGAGATGATTTGAGTTTTACAATAACAATCAACAATTCGGGTAACCTTTTGCAAAATGTGACATTGATGGCCAATACTGATTCAAGTTGGCCAATTTCATTATCTCATGAAGTATTTGAGTTATTTCAAAATGAAGAGAAAGAAGTGCAGGTCACTATTGAAGTTCCACCGTTAGATGAAGAAGGAGGAATGGCAAATGGTGAGGCTCATACATTCTATGTCAATGCAGTCGATACTGTAACAGGCGAAGTAATTGGCTTAAAGACAGCTAAATTGGAAGTAGCGGCCGTTTTCCAGTTGAACTATTCAGGCTGGGATGATATTTCTTATTTTCATGCAACCGACATATGGGAATTCCATCCAATGCTAATGAATACTGGTAATAGTGATGTTACTGTTGAAATCGATTATGATATTCTAAGGTCCGGAGGTGCTGGAATCATGCAAGATTGGGAAGTTGTACAAGGTAAGCCATCGCTGCTAAATTTACCGATGGGGGAGTGGGTTCCTCTTGTTTTCAAGGTGAAAGGAGTAGAAATCTCCCCAGATATCGACCTAGCAGGAGAATTGCACATATCAATGCGACCAGTTGACCAAAATATTAGTGGTTCAGCGGAATTAACTTCTAACCTGACGATGTCTCGAATGTATTCCACCGGTGAAGTGGTTACTTTTTCCCCTAAAGTTGGGGGGGCAGGAAGTGTGACTGAAACAATACCATGGTCACATATCCCTATGGGGATAGATGCAGGCAGTGTTGGCAATTATGAAGTCGCATTATGTGGCATTGATAGACTGATTAACAGTTCACTTCTCGTGGACCCTGGCTTTGATGAGTGGCAATTTTCCATCCAAGTAGGAAATAACGAAACAATCTTACCTATGAATCCTGATTGTGATTCTCCGGATTTCCAAAGGATTTCTTTACCTCCAGCAATGGCTTCGATTAAACAACAAATCTATTTGTGGATTGCAACACCAATCCACCCCTACCTTGTAGCAGATGATGGTTGGAACCTTTCATTACGACTCATCAATCTTGATGATAACCGCACTACCAATGCAACATTTGGTTTCAAAATAATAAATGAAGCCAATCCTGCACTTTCAAATCCACGACTTAGTACAGAATCTGGAGATACTGTTGAGGAAGACCTCGACATCACATTTATTGTTGATTTGATTAACGGAGGTACTGCAACAGCAATCGGCGTTGATGTAACACTAACCTGCAGCAATGGTGCAAGCATCCTTGATGACGCGACACAAACTATTGGACTCCTCCCTCCTCAGGAAGAAAGTACCCTTGAATGGAAGATTAGCCCAGATAGATTAGATTGGTGGTCTCATTCTGCCGGAATCACTTGTAGCGTTTCTTTGGAATCAATGTTAGCAGCAGGAAATGAGGTTGATGATGATGAGGTTAAATTCTCAGGAACAGTGCAATCATGGGCTCCAAACACAACCATATCAGTAATCGGTTTTGCCTTGATGCTAATGCTTACTGGAATTCTAATGCGGCTTGGTACTCAGAGTGAGAAATTCATTCAGGCTGCCGCTTTTGCCGGTTCTATCGCAGCAGGACTCGCATTTCATATGGGCGCATTATTTGAAACTGGATTCTCAACCTTCTTCAGCATCACTTGGTTATTGGTAGCAGCCATATGGATTATGTGGATTGCTTGGCGCTCTGGTGAAGAATTCCAATTGGTTCACGAAGATTATCAACGCGCTAAGCAAGGGCATTCAACAATTTATAGCGACCATTTCGCATCCCTGAAAGCTGCTAAGAAACAACTGATTACCATTATGGTAATGCCAATCTTTGGTACCGTTCTTCTTGTCTTAGGTATTCCACCCCGCTTGAATCTAGATGGATTAAATGTAGTCATGTTGTTCGCATATCTTCTGCTTGTCATAGGTGGTGTTATTTTCATCATCAGTCTTGCTGAGAAGACATATGGCTCAATTTACAGCCGCATGATAGAAATCAACGAAAAGCGGGAGAAGATGGCAGTAGAATTGGGCGACCCAGCGCGTCTTCTAACCGAGTTAGCACGCTCAGGCCTCGATTTGAGTTCGGTACTTGAAAATGTTGCAGACGGTTCAGAAGGAGGTGAATCAAGTGACTGAAGGAGGATATGGCAGTCCAAGCGGTGAAGAATCTGCTGCAATGGCGGAGATGGATTCTGTTGACTCCAAAGTAAACCAACAATCCGCACAGGCTGCTGAGTTACAAGATACCTCTAACTTGCCAGATGATTATGGTGGCGCTGCAACAGCCGCAGATACTGGCAAGGGTGGAGAAGAGGGATTCGTTACTCAAGATATTGAAAGAGCAAGAAGAGCCATAGCCGCCTCTCAATCAACCGCTGATAAATTACTGCGCGGCTCAAGAGAATTAGAACAAACCATTAGAGGAGTAATCGATGAAGGAGGCGCCTCAGAATCTATTGAAGGATGGATTGGAGATGCTAGGCATCAACTTGAAGGCCATGATTTATTTTCGGCATGGAGAAGTATTCGAAAGGCCGGTAAAGGCGTCAAGAAAATGGAAAAGGACGTCAAGAACCTACGCAGAAACATCGTTTTACTTCATAGATTATTACAGGAAAAGAATGTTGCAGAAACAGAACTTGAATCCGTCATCCGAAAACTACGTTCTGTATCCATACATGCTGAAGATGGAGACATGGAAGATGCAGCAAATGTAGTTGAGGGATTAATCGGGCAAATTGCAGGGGCTGAAACTTCAACTCTCAATCCGTTTTTATTCAGAACTTTCTGGCTAGGCGTAGAAAGCCGTTGGCCAGCGGGTGGTGACTATGGTGTACTTTTGGTTAGACTACTCAATGATGGAAGAAGGCCATTACCACCGATGAGGATGAAAGCACCTGCCCCAAGAGGCTGGGTTTCGGAACCAGAATGGATCGACTTGCCAAATCTCCCTCCTGGTGGTTTTGTACACTTGAGATTCCACCTGACTCCAGCAGTTCCAATCGGCCTTGATACGCCGCCAGTTGCTAGACGACTTTCAGTGATGACAGCATATGAAGTGCGTCAAGGTGACATCACCTGTGTAGTGAGAATCAGGAATAAGAGCATGGAAGTCCACAGAGACATTCTAGTTCGGCCTTGGCTTCCTGCGAGTTTTACTTGCGAAACTATTCCACTAATCAAAAGTTTAGCACCTGATGACATCGCCGCATTTCGCATTCCATTGAACATTGCATTCGACGGAGGTCATAATGCATAGTGAATAGAACTCCAGTCGCCTCGGGTAAAATCGGCATTTGCCGGTATAACGCTCATATAGGTGATGTGTTTAGGAGAGGATGAAAAGGTGAAGGACAATGAACAGAACTGAAGAAAAAAGCCAAGGAACGAACGAAGATGCCTCAATCGGTATAGGTGCGATGATTGTATTCATTGCGCTGATTCTGGTTGCGGCCGTAGCATCTGCTGTGATCATACAAACGGCAGAGAAGTTGCAGCAGACTGCGCAGCAGACTGGGCAAGATACGCAAGCCGAACAAGGGACAAAAGTTGTTTTGCTTAATACTATGATTTCAGCCACAGGGGCAACAGGAACTATCATCCTAACATTTGAGTTAGGAGCAGGAAGTGCTACAATTGCTTCCACGGCTGCATCATACAGCATAATGTGCGACGATGGAGCCGTAATCGGTATCCTTGATGCTAATTTCCTTGCGGCTACCGCCCTAGGTGGCGCTGGTGGTGCAGTAACTCCATTCGTGCCAGGTACAGCATATCAGCTACCGATCACATTTGGCGGTACAGGTGTTGACTGTGATCTCACAGTAAGTTCAGATTATCAGCTTATTATGAGCGTGACTGGCGGAGGAACTACATACGAGATTTTGAGCAGTGGTCTTTCAATCGCTACTGGAGAGAGGTTGGTTTGAATGATGACTAATAATATAGAAGATGACCAAGGTTCAATTGGAATCGGTGCTATGATTGTATTTATTGCATTGATTCTTGTCGCTGCAGTTGCTTCAGCAGTTATTATTCAAACTGCAGAAACACTTCAGCAAAATGCACAAAGTGTTGGAGATGATACACAAGAAGAAATCGCTGGTAAAGTACAACTTCATGGCGCCTTTTATGCTGCAGCAGGTGATGATGTTCATCTGATATTTTCACTAGCACCTGGAAGCGGTACAATCCTAACTACGGCAATAAAATTCCAAGTATATTGCAACGATGACACAAATGTCTTTGTGCAAGATGCTGGGGACTTTGACGATGAAGACATCTTAACTTTAGATGGAGGAACAACTCTAACCGCAGGAACCGCCGGAAACTCAGTTAGTGCAGGAGTAAAGTACTACATTTCAGTGACCTTAGTCAACTGTGCTCTTGATGATGTCCAAACTGGATGGGCTGCTAGTTTACACGATGGCTCAATCATTCTGAACATGCACGTTGATGGAGGAGGCAGCACAATGGAAATTCTAGATGCCTCCGGAACTCTAAATGAAGGGGATTCAGTTCTCTGAACCCATTCTTCAGAAGTTCTCTCTCGAGGGGCTTTTGAAGGGGTGAGTTGCCATGGCTTGGCCATTAGGCTTAGGCGGTCGCAACCGGAAGCAGTCAAAGGATTCAGCAGAGGATGACATTAGTCTCCAACGATTGGAAGCAATGACAAATGTAGGCTATGAGGAAGTTCCACTCCCTGACGAGGGTGAACTCTCGGAGGAGGAGGCGTGGACTATCTCGCCAACAAGTGCAACGGTGCGGATCGGCTCTCAGATTGCTTCAGCAGCGGCTGAACCAGCCTCTACGGGGGCTGGTGCCAATGTTGTTGCCAGCATTGATACTAAAGGACTCGAAAGAATGGTGTCATCACGTTTAGACATGGTAGAGGATACAATCCGCTCCATGTCCTACCAATTGACTGACGCCATCGCCTCAAGACCAACTGAGGTAGTAGAGGTTGTTTCTACAGAATCCGCTGATGCGGATGATGTGGACGATTCTTCGACTCCTGAATCGGATTCAAGTGATAGATTGATTACAGCAACTGGCCAAGTCCTTCCGGCCGGTGCTGTTGCTTCTTCACCTGTTGTTGATGAAGGGAGCCTTATGGAATTGTATGAAGCCCAAGCCTTAGCAGTCAATCCGTTTTTGCTAACTCCAGATATAATTTCTGAAGTCAGTAGGTCTGTTGACGTTGGTTCTCAAACAATTGCCGCTTTGCTGCTTGACCAGATGACCGGTATGGCAGCAACCTCCTTTTTGCAGAAGGCAGTCCAATCTGGAATGCTAACTGAGGATGAATATAGTGAGGTGATTTCTATTATTCATCTCGCTTTACCTGGTGATCCTGAGTCTGCACTTGAAGATAGACTATCCAACAAGGACTTGCTCACGCTCTCTTCGCTGATAGCCGCATGGAGGGCAAAGGCGCAACCTGAGCCCTCGATGGAGGGGTGAGATGGGTGCTTCGGTCGGTATTGGGGCTCTAATAGTAGGGACTTCATTACTAACAATATTCGCTTTAGCAAGCGCTGCTAT
>LWDU01035264.1_pt1 | contig 14320 bp, 14 predicted proteins | sample 727161 | NCBI WGS metagenome assembly LWDU01 (sample SAMN04566230, study PRJNA314399) | hydrothermal vent metagenome | isolation source: deep sea hydrothermal plume seawater | place: Mexico: Gulf of California, Guaymas Basin | collected 2004-07-11 | reverse complement strand
GTGAGCAAGGCCGCCATTGAACGATAATGGTCATTTGATTGGGGTCCTCGTTGAAATCTTCATTCAGGAGCCCATAGGCGCCAAACAGAACCAAGCCAATGGCAAGAAAGTGAAGGAGTGGTTCGCTAAGTAGATGTTTCATAGTTTGTTGGTTCTATCTTCTGCTGGATTCTGATTAATGTTCATTCCTTTTTTATTTAGGAACGGATGGCTGATCCCGTAAATGAAGAGGCCAGTGATGACGATAAATCCAGCAAGGCTGAAGAACATTGAACCCGGGAGTTTTGTTGTCGTCGGCCTGATGATGATGTTCCTGGTATTTTCCGAGGGAAGGATTCCCAGCAAGGCACCATAGGCGGGGAAGGTCACGAGTTCGTTTCCGTCCTGATCTACGACATTGAGGATGGTTGAGTAATTCATGGAGACAGTCAGCCAGCATTGCCCTTCTACCGCTAAGCTGAGATTAATGGGGAAATTTGGCTCCCTGATTACTGGTTCACTGATAACTTTGCAGGGTGGTCCTGACACGTTGGCAGCCCGTGTGAATGGATCCTGGTTAAGCAGCAGCAATACATTTTTGTTGGGGTACTCTTTCAAGCTCAGCGCCAGGTCTGTCAGAGAGCCTTGATTTGCAATCCGGGTGGAGAGCCATGAAGGCCCCCATGTCTTACCGGTCTGTTCAACTCGTGGCTGGCCATTTTCAAAGTATATGGTAGAGCCAACATTGTAAAGTCGGTTAAGGGCTTCAAATCCTGGTTGGGATGGCTGGTGGTGAAAGACAATGGTCGTTGGGCGGTTTTGTGTTTCGTTAAGGGCCGCGACCAACTCTGCGTATCGCCTTAATGGAAACCAGTAGGATGAGAGAGAGGAGAAATCCATAAAGAATAGTGAGTTGAAACCGACACCCTTTAGCTGAATATCCGTATGCACCCGATTGAGTGGAGAGGCCAGGTCAGGTGCCTGCTCGAGTATTTTACCCCGAATGCCGGAAACCGAATCTTCCGATATGGGGTTCTGTAAAGGCGGCAACGAACGTTCACTAAATGCTGATATGGCAGCGCCGGTCAGCAGTGCCAGCAATGCAAGAGGAAATGGTGCTGGTAACTGTCTGACCCTAACCAATGCAAAAATGAAAAGGATAAAGAGGGCTAAAAGAACATCATTTAGCAGGGGTGAACTAAATGCGAAAAAGATGACGGAGACCAGCGCCAACAGCCAGAATTGGCCCTTATTGTCCAGGTCGTCGATGCTTGTCGTGATCAATTCTAGCAGGGCTGCGGCACCAAGCATCGAGGTGCAGAGCAGGAAAGGAAAAGCCGCCCGGGCTGGAACCCTGAATGATTCTAGCATGGGAACCAGTGAAACCATCCATGTTGAGAAGGGTGCGATATTCATACTGATGACAATAGCGAGGAACAGTGAAATGCCGAGTCCAATGGCCAATCTTCCAAATGGGATGGTTGGTTTAGATAAAATTAATAGTAATGCCAGGGGTCCGAGAGGGTAATTCACCTCCTGATGAATAAAAGTTTCACGTGTTCCTGGAATGGCTGCTTTAGACCAGGGTAGTGAGCTGAGCCAGTCGCCAACAGAAGCAGTGGTGTAACTGTAGATCACCTGAACTCCATCGGATCGTCCCATCTCGCCCCCTAATGCGTTGGTTAACATGCCGTAGAATTTCGGCAGGCTAATCAGGAAAGCGCCTAGAAAAACCAGTGCAGGGAATAGGTACCATCGGCTGCGCTGAATAAATGACTGGCCAGGTTTAGCGAATGTCAGGGATATAATGATGGGTGAACCAAACACGAGACTGTAGTGGATCATCTGATAACCACTGTGCTGGAAGGTATGCGTGAGAGTGAGTGCACAAAGAGCGATACTGGTTATGGATCTTCGTCCGGTTATTTCCTCCAAGAACAAACAGATAAAGCAGAGGAATACAAATACACCACTGATAATATTAATGTGTCCGTAAGGCAACCGCCAACCCAGCAATGGGAGAAAGGCAAACAGTATCCCGAGCAGTACTAGTGCCAGGTATGGAGTCGGAACCTGGTTGTCGTAGATTACTTCTGAAAGTCCAATAGTGATTCGAGTGCAAAAATAGGCGAACAGTATTTGCATGAAAAATACGACAAAGTTGCTGATAATCAACGGAGCGGCACCAGCCCAAGCGAGCAACTGAACAAATGGAAGGCTTCCGGTGATGTCATGGACCTTGGCGCCACCGGCGAGCTGAGGCCAGTAGAGAAGTTTTGTCCAGTCACCACCAGCCCGGCCCATTTCGCGCTGGAAGATGTAACTGGAGAGCAGATTGTCGTGCTGATTCAGTAGGTCAGAGAAGTTCCAGCCTGGTACCAGCCACCAGATGAGAGGCACAAGAAAGACCATCGCAATAATCAACAGCAGATTTGGTGTCTCGTGCCGATGAAGCACATCTACGTTAAACATAACCTGGTCCATAGGGGTGGGGGGTGCAAAGTTGATCCATTATCACTTAATAAGGTGAAATTTTATCACTACGAACCTGACTGGGTAAGCCTGGCGGAAGCTTAGAGGAAACTAGGTGCTCAACCTGATAGCAGGAAGTACAATGTCAGGAAGAACCTATCATCTATCGGGATTCAGGATAAAGAGGACAGCATGAAAGTCGTGATACTAGCAGGGGGGCTAGGCACCAGGATTAGTGAGGAGTCTGACCTGAAGCCGAAACCCATGGTCGAGGTCGGCGGCAGACCGATTCTCTGGCACATCATGAAAATATATTCTACCTACGGGTTCAATGAGTTTGTCATCTGCCTCGGTTACAAAGGCTATGTGATCAAGGAATACTTTTCTAACTACTTCCTACACATGTCAGATGTGACCTTCGATATGGCAAATAACCAAATGGAAGTGCACCAGAAACATGCTGACCCCTGGAAGGTTACCCTGGTTGATACAGGGCAGAAGACGATGACTGGTGGCCGGTTGAAGCGAGTCCGTGAGTACGTCGATGGTGATACTTTCTGTTTTACCTATGGTGATGGTGTCGCGAATATCAACATTGAGAAGCAGTTAGAATTCCACCGGAAAACCGGGAAAATGGCCACAGTTGCGGCAATTCAGCCACCAGGCCGATATGGGATTCTGGCCATGGATGAAGCACAGGTATCAGGGTTCCAGGAAAAACCGGTAGATGGTAGCACCTGGATAAATGGTGGATTTTTCATACTTGAACCCAAGGTATTTGACCTGATAGAAGGCGACCAGACCACGTGGGAGCTTGAGCCGCTGAACACGCTCGCTCAACGCAACGAATTAAGGGCATATCGGCACGAAGGATTCTGGCAGGCCATGGATACCCTCCGGGATAAAACATATCTCGATCAGCTATGGGAATCTGGAGAAGCACCCTGGAAAACCTGGCCATGACGGTTGATCGAAACTACTGGCGTGGCAAAAAGGTTTTTGTTACTGGCCATACCGGGTTCAAAGGATCATGGCTTTCAATCTGGTTGCAGGATATGGGTGCACAGGTAACCGGGTATGCACTACCTCCACCCACTCATCCTAGCCTCTTTCAACTGGCCTCGGTCGAAGCATTGATCACTTCCGTTATTGGTGATGTGCGCGATGCCCGGCATTTCCAGGCAACCATCAACGAAGCTCAACCTGAAGTTATATTCCACATGGCAGCGCAGTCACTGGTACGGGAATCCTACCAAGAACCGGTTGAAACTTACGAGGTCAATATTATGGGCACGGTGCACCTGCTAGAAGCAGCGCGACATTGCCCATCTGTTCGGGTGGTTGTCAATATCACGAGCGACAAATGTTATGAGAATAAAGAACGATCTTCAGGATATTCCGAGAATGAACCCATGGGTGGGCATGACCCCTATTCCAGCAGCAAGGGATGTTCCGAGTTGGTCACCGCTGCCTATCGGAATTCGTACTTAAAAAAGTGCGGAATAGCCGTGGCAACGGCTCGAGCCGGAAATGTTATCGGTGGTGGAGACTGGGCTGAAGACCGGCTGATCCCAGATTTTTTCAGAGCGCTTGATGCGAAAGAAACTCTATTGGTCCGCTCTCCGGACGCTGTCCGACCATGGCAACATGTCCTTGAACCGCTAAGTGGCTATTTACAGCTGGCTGAACATTTATCGCAAGATGGAGCTCAATATGCAGAGGCCTGGAATTTCGGGCCACCAGATAAGGGTACACAGTCAGTTTCCTGGATTCTTGATACATTAAAAGAAGCGAACAAGGCATTCACCTGGAAATGTGATAGCGAGCCCAAGCTTCACGAGGCTCGGCTTCTCTCCCTTGATAGTAACAAATCACGCACAAAGCTTGGCTGGTCACCATCCTGGTCGCTTGAAATTGCACTACAGAAAATCATTGAATGGCATGAAGCCTACCAGGCAAATGCTGATGTTCTGGGTGTCACCCTGCAGCAAATCAAAGCGCATCAAGCCACCGGGGGCCTAGGGTAACTGTGGAATTTGATTTCATTAATACTCCGCTCGAGGGGCTCACCTTAATCCAGCGGAAGATGAACGAGGACAATCGTGGGTTTTTTTCGCGATTCTTTTGTTCAGAAGAATATGCTGCACTTGGATTGACCGAAAATATCGTCCAGATCAACCACACAAAGACAATCAGGGGTGGAACAGTGCGCGGGTTACACTTTCAGCGCCCACCACATTCCGAAATAAAGATTGTCAGTTGCGTCAGGGGTGAGGTTTTTGATGTTGTAGTAGACATCCGAAAGGGGTCAAAAACATTCCTGCAATGGCATGGTGAAACGCTTAGTGAAGACAATTATCGGAGCCTCTTTATCCCCAGGGGTTTCGCACATGGATTTCAGGCTCTGGGCAATGATTGTGAACTAATTTATCTGCACTCTGCACCTTACCAGCAATCATCCGAGGGGGCGCTAAATGTGAGCGACCCACGGCTTTCAATAAGCTGGCCATTGTCGATCGTGGATTTGTCGGAAAGAGATTCATCCCATTCGTTTATCAGTGATGACTTTGAAGGGCTTTAACCGTGAATTGCCGCCATTGCAACGATGAGGTAACCGTATCATTCGTAGATCTTGCAACTGCACCACCTTCCAATGCCTATCTTTCCAATGTTGAACTGAAGAGGGCGGAGAAATATTTCCCATTGCGGATTCTGGTTTGCACTAATTGCTGGTTAGTTCAAACAGAGGACTACGCGGACGCCACTGATCTTTTCTCATCTGACTATGCTTACTTCAGTTCATTTTCCACCAGCTGGTTAGAACACTCAAAACGCTATGCATCAGACATGACAGAACGACTCGGTCTAGACCAGAACTCCAGGGTCGCGGAAATTGCAGCAAATGACGGATATCTTCTCCAGTACTTCCATAATGCCGGGATACCATGCTATGGGGTGGAACCCACAAGGAGTACAGCTGAAGCGGCCAGGGAAAGAGGTCTCGAAATCGTTGAATCATTCTTCGGAGTTGAGCTGGCTGTCGAGCTTGCCAGCCAAAATCGGCTGGTAGATCTGCTGGTCGCGAACAATGTGTTGGCACATGTTCCGGACATTAATGATTTCGTTAGTGGTTTTCGAATACTGCTGAAGCCTGGCGGCGTGGCAACTTTCGAATTCCCCCACCTTATGCGCTTGGTGGATGAGAAGCAGTTCGACACTATCTATCATGAACACTATTCTTATCTATCGCTTACCGCTCTGCTTTCAGTATTCAAACAGTGTGATATGGAGATATTTGACGTCGAAGAGCTCTCGACACATGGTGGCAGCCTGCGACTGTATTGTCAGAGCAATGACACAGGCATTCATCCGATATCAGAATCTGTGGGCGCCCTGGCCAGCAAAGAGAAACAAGCTGGTCTTACCTCAGAGGCCTACTACTCTGGATTTCAGGGTCGGGCCGAAAAAGTAAAGAACGAGTTTTTGGAATTTTTATTGGATGCGAAAAAAAGGGGAAAGAAGGTCATTGGCTATGGCGCAGCGGCAAAGGGAAACACCCTGTTAAATTTTGCTGGAGTAAAACCTGACCTGATACCGTTTGTCGTTGACCAGAACCCCGCGAAGCAAGGTAAATTCTTGCCCGGGAGCCGAATTCCTATTCTGGATGAGACCTGGATAGAAAAAGAGAAACCCGATTATATTGTCATCTTCCCCTGGAACCTCAGCAACGAATTAAAGGAACAACTCAAGTATGTTCGTGCGTGGGACGGACAATTTGTAACGGCAATACCGGAGATTAAGATTGACTAACATTGTCAGGAATCTAGCCCTAATGCCGAAAAGCAGATTGACTCGTGGGTTATCGCGGGGCATAAGATCAGAATAGCAATCACAGGCGGAAGCGGGTTTATTGGCCGGTATATTATGGCAACATCAGCCATGCACCATAATGATGTTGTTGTCGTTTCCAGGAACAGGAACTGGCTAGATTCGCTGGACAGTCGCATTCAGACTATCCAGTTTGATCTGGGTAACCCGGGAGAAGATCCATACAAAACGCTTGGTTATCCGGACCTGATGCTGCATCTCGCCTGGTCCGGGCTGCCTCAATACCACTCGCCGCATCATGTTGAAACAGAATTACCTGCCCAGTACAATTTTCTGGAGTCCATGGTGAACGCCGGTCTCAGAAACCTGATGGTAACGGGGACATGCTTTGAATACGGCATGAAATCAGGATTGTTATCTGAAGCCATGGATACAGAACCTGCAAACCCATACGGTATCGCCAAAGATACATTGAGGCGAAAGCTGGAAACCTTGAAAAGCAGCACGCCATTCAACCTTACTTGGACCCGATTGTTTTACATGTACGGGGAGGGGCAGGGTGAAAATTCACTGTACCCCCTTCTGAAACAGGCTGCGCAAGATGGCGAAAAGGTATTTAATATGTCCGGGGGCGAACAACTCCGTGATTATTTGCACGTCTCTGAGGTTGCGAGACTACTTTTGTTACTCGGGACGAACAGTGAGGACAATGGGGTTGTTAATGTCTGTTCAGGGAAACCCGTCTCAATTCGCACACTGGTTGAACGGTGGATTGAAGAGGAGGCAATGAATATCACCATGAATTTAGGTCACTACCCCTACCCCGATTATGAACCGATGGCCTTCTGGGGAAACAGAATACGTCTGGATCAAATACTGAATGGAAAAACCAGCGAGACTGAAGATGAATCAGAATGAGTTTTGAAAAAGAAGTGACAGAACGGTTACAGGCAAATGGTGAAAATAGAAAGCTGGTTTCTTCAGCCAATGAATTCCTGAAGGAGTCACTGACCCCGTTATACTCCTATAATTTTTCCTGGCTGGGTAGGCCTATCATCCAGTATCCGCAAGACATCGTTGCGATGCAGGAGCTAGTCTTCTCTGTACAGCCGGACCTCATCGTTGAGACAGGAATCGCACACGGCGGTTCGCTGATTTTTTTCGCTTCAATGCTGGAACTAAATGCCGCATGTGGAGGTGTTGAAGGAACGGTGCTCGGAATTGACATTGACATCAGGTCCCACAATCGCAAAGAGATCGAAGCGCATCCAATGTTCAGAAGAATCGACATGATTGAGGGGTCCAGCATCGATCCTGCCATTATTAAACAGGTAGCTGACCACGCAGAGGGTAAGCAGAAGATCCTGGTATGTCTTGATTCAAATCATACTCACGATCACGTTCTGGCAGAATTAGAGGCGTATGCTGGTATGACAGGTATAGGCAGCTACTGCGTTGTATTTGATACCTTGATTGAAGATATGCCTGCTGATGCCTATCCGGATCGCCCGTGGGGACACGGGGATAACCCAAAAACCGCTGTCTGGAAATATCTTGAGTCACATCCGGAGTTTGAAATTGACAAGAATATACACAACAAACTACTGGTGACGGTAGCCCGCGACGGTTTCCTGAAACGTGTCAGGTGATAACTCTTTTTCGTTCCGTTAATTGGCTGTTCTGGTGAATAATCATTCGACGATGATTACGGTGTGCATCCCGGTTCGTAACGGTGCCCAATATATATCTCACGCGATAGATTCTGTGCTGGGGCAAACTTCCCAGGTCTTCCAGCTCGAGATCGCTGATAACTGTTCAGCCGATGAAACACTTTCGATAGTAAAGAGCTATCTTCCAGATAACCGCATCAAGCTGACATCCAGGTCCCATGACATGGGAATGTTTGAAAACTTTAACGCCTGCCTGGAAGGTATCGAGACAAAGTACTATATGCTGCTCAGCCATGATGACTACCTGTGTGACAAAACTGCCCTGGATAAAGGTTTCAATATACTCGAAGCCAACGAACACATACCTGCTGTCTATTGCGAAACGCTTTTTGTCGACGAGCATAGCCAGGCGATCAACCGCCGTGGCTTCGGGCTTTCAGGGCCTGTAGACAGTGATATCATTGCAAGGAGGTCAATTATTTCCAACAGGAACATCTATGGTGTTCCTCTCCTGATCAGAAGCAATGCAATACAATCGAATCAATATGATGCCAGGTTGCCAAATTCGGCTGACGTTGATTATTCCGTTGCGATTGGCAAGGGTGAGAAGGTTTACTATCTGAAGGAGACGCTTATCGCCATACGGTTTCACAAGGCCAACAACACCGCCAGAATTTACAGCTCACTAAAGAGCGAATTTTTAGAAATTGCAGAGAAACACAATATAGATCTCTCGGCTTTTGAAATGATTATAACCCGGATAAACAGCTATCTGGTGAGGGTGAAAAAGTTGCTCTTCTTTTTCTACATCGACAAGTTTCGAAAGTAGGGAAGGTTTATGATTAAGAATTTTTGTCGACCGTAAGTTCCTGCTGTTTCTGGTTGTGGGTGCTGCCAATACGGCATTTAACTACGGCATTTACGTAGTTCTGATATATATCGGGCTCGGGCATATAGCCGCTGCCAGCATTTCATTCGCCATTGGGTTGTTAGTTAATTTCAGAACACAGGGGAATCTGGTTTTTAAGACCAGAAACAAAAATTCGTTCAAGCTCTATGTTGTCAGCTGGATCGGTATCTATTTTGTCAACATCGGTTCTCTCGATTTATTGGTCAGAATGGGGGTTAACAGTTATCTCGCTGGTGCGCTGATTATCCCTCCAATAGCCATATTGGCATTCTTGGTGTTACGCTTTGTCGTTTTTAGACAGACAAAGACATCCAGTGAGGTCATAGTACATAGATTCTACTTGGAGGGTGAGCCACCTGGAAGGGAAAATTTCATTTGTGGTACCAGTTTTCAATGGTGAGTTGATGCTGGAAAAATTGTGTGACGAGATTACTCTGGTCGGCACGACCATTGATGGCTTTGATGAGTACGAAATTATTCTTGTCGATGATGGCAGCACCGACGATAGCTGTGAGGTTGGCCGGTCATTACAGATGCAAAGGCCAGAAATCTGTTTCGTAGAACTTAGCCGCAATTTTGGTCAGCACAATGCCACGCTCGCTGGTATGTCGAAAGCCAGTGGCGAGGTAATCGTCACCCTAGATCAGGATCTCCAACATCCACCTAAAGAAGTTCCGCGCCTTGTTGAAAAACTCAATGAAGGTCTGGATGTTGTCTACGGCTTATCTGAGAAGCGTCCGCACAGCCTTTTTAGAAATCTTAGCTCAGACTTCAGCAAGTGGCTTGCGAGCAAGATCCTTAAAACCGCCCTCGGTGGAAACTTCAGCAGTTTTAGGGTGATTCGGTCCTGGGTTGCCAAAGAGATCCTGCAATATAATTCATCTTACGTTTATGTGGATGGTTTTATCAGCTGGACAACCCAAAACGTTGGTGGTGTCGAAGTTGCCAATCCACAATCAGAATACGAATCCAGATTTACATTCTTCAAACTGATCAACCATGGTCTCAATCTGCTGGTCAATTTCTCCATTCGACCTTTGCAGATCGCCACGCTTGCCGGGTTCTGCAGTGCATTTGTCGGGCTTATCCTGGCGGCTTATATCGTTTACAACAAGTTGGTATTCGGTGAACCTGTACAAGGCTGGACTTCCCTGCTCGTCATGATCCTTGTTGTTGGTGGTGCACAAATTGCCTTCCTGGGTCTCATTGGCGAATACATCGGCCGAATTCTGATGAATACTAATCGCGCCCCTACCTATGTGATTCGGAATGTGCCCCAGGAGAGGCGTTCAAATGAGCCCTGATAAAAAGAAACGCTGCGTTGTTCTGGGTGGCTGTGGTTTCCTGGGTTCCGTAATAAGCAGGCATCTCGTTGAAAACGGCTGGAAGGTTCGTGTCTTTGACCAAAAAGGTATCAATACCTGGAGGCTGGAGACAATCCTGAACGAAATAGAACTTGTAACCGGTGACTTTCTGAACACAAGTGACCTGGCCAATGCCGTACGAGACATGCCAACCGTACTTCATTTCATCGGTACCACGATTCCTCAATCATCAATGAGTGACATCCAGTTTGACATCGAAACAAATATTGCCGCTACTGTGCGGTTGTTAGATATTGTCCGCGGAAATGAAGGCCAGCGGATTATATTCGCATCATCCGGTGGCACAGTTTATGGAATGAATCACAATCAAGATCCACACCTTGAAACTGACCCAACGGAACCTATTGTTTCCTACGGCGTTTCAAAACTTACTATCGAAAAATACCTGCAGTTGTTTGGTCACAATTTCGGAGTCCCGTATGTGATCTTAAGAATCGCCAATCCTTACGGGGAGAGTCAGTCTGTTGATCAACCACAGGGTGCCGTTGGTGTGTTTTTAAACAGATCGGTTAGCGGACAGAAGATAGAAATCTGGGGCGATGGATCCGTGGTCCGTGACTATATCTATGAATCGGATGTTGCGTCGGCGGTGAACGCGGTACTGACTACAGACAAATTATCAGGGATATACAACATTGGCTCGGGAATTGGCACGTCACTAAATAGTTTGCTCGACGTAATTCGAGAAGTAACCGGTTTACCCTGCGAAGTCGTCTACCACGGTTCGAGGAAATTTGACGTTCCCAGCAATATTCTCAATATCGGGAAGATAAGAAGAGATTTTGGCTGGTCACCAGGCATAGGTCTCAGTGAAGGAATCAGGCAGATGATGTCGGTACTTTCTCAGATCGAAGTACAGGTCACACCTACAAGACGGTAGGGCTCTGGATTTCACCACCTGCAACTGGACCAGATGACGAAGACTGTATGCCATAGCCAACGGCTAACCTAACCGACCCTGACTGAAGGTGCGCTGCATTTTGTACTTAATCACAGTTTCCCGGGATATACTCATGCCCCGTTACGAGTCGTTTGGGTAACTACATATCAGCGTTCTGCACATGAATCGATCTCGTGATTTTATCATTGGCCCAGCGATCCTGCTTGTGTTAATGCTTGTCTACTGGCTCACGATGCCAAAAGTTATTACCTTCGAAGATGCTGGAATATTTTTGCAAGTCTGTGAATTCAGGGGTATTGCACATCCGCCAGGTTATCCTCTGTTTACGATTTTATGTATCCCCTGGTTCTGGTTACCTGCCGACCCCGTGATACTCGGAAACATGCTCAGCGCGATCTTTGGAGCACTGACTTGTGTCCTTGTCTATTTCATTTTGCGTCGGTTGAATGCCGGACTGTTTTCCGCAGCAATGGCGAGTATGTTGTTCGGTCTGTCCAGGGACTTCTGGTCACAGGCCATCATTGTGGAGGTTTAAAGGCTCAACACCCTATCAGTCAGGTGTAACGGTCAAACCCTCCTCAGGTTGATGTACGAATCCCAGCAATAGCTATTATGGCGCCTACCACTGATACCCGCACAACATCACACGAAACGGGGCTTGAGAAACGAGGTTTAAACATGGTTGCGTCGAACCTGATCAATAGCGCCTGACCAGCTGATAGTCTCGATCCGGCCGATATTCATTCAGATGCTCAGATGTCACGCCATTTACGATCTCATGAGCCGCTAACTGGCCCACAATGGGCGCAAGCGAAACGCCACTGTGCATTACCGCAAGGTAGACGTCAGGACGAACCGCGGCAGCGGACGCCACCCTATGTAGACTTGCTTTACGTTTGCCCCGGAAATAGCAGGTAGGAACTGGACTGCTGTATCGATCATGCGCTTCGCATGTTGCAGGGCAAGCTCTTTACCCGGAAATCGATCGGGACGTCCTTCTAATCGCTTTGCATGTGCCTCATTCTGGGGGGCTCCTGCCTGCTCACCCAGCACTATTCGACCATCATCTCGTTGATGCAGATGAATACCTGGCGCAACCAAAACGCGATTCAAAACGGGTGGCAGGGGTTCAGTGACAGCGATGATGCCTGGCGTCGAACGCTGGGGGATTTCGAAGCCAGCGATTCGCTGACCCACTCCCGGCGCCGCACCCGTTGCCAGAACGACTTTGTCAGTTTTAATTTCTCCACCAGTAGTAGCAACCCCTGTAACGCGACCTGACCTCTGTATGACGTCGTTTAGAGTACAAGGATATTTAATCGTCGCGCCGTAACTGGATGCTGCCTGCAGTAATGCCTTGGTCGCCACAACGGGATCCACAGCACCATCATTCTCCGAAAAGGCTACGTTCCGCGCATCCCTGAAATTCACCTGCGGCTCAAGTAACGCGAGTTCATGTGATGACACAAATCGGGCTCTCTCCCCCCACGCCACCTGTTCGCGTATCTGCTGTTTTAACTTTTCCTGGCGCTGTGCCTGCTCAAACCATTCAAGGGAGCCATTCCAGCGTATGGGGATTTTGACTACTCGCTGGAGGCCCTTCCAGTTTGCTAGCCCATTTTGATTGAGGGTATGGTAGTGACGGGGTTGTTTGGCCCATGTCGCGTTTATCCAGGCAAAGGTTCCGCGACTGGCATGCGTTGCCGGGCCTTCCTGATCAACCACGGTAACTGCGGCGCCAGCCTTTGCAAGATGGTAAGCGATTGATGCGCCTACTATCCCCGCGCCCGCAACGACGACACGCAAACCTTTCGCCGACACCTGATTGAACCCGAGCCCTAAGGCTGCGCTCGCGACCGCAAGCTGCAATAGCGCCCTACGGTTAATCCTGCCTAATTCAAGATTGTTAGAGTCTGATTTCATTAAACATTAGTCAGCTAGCTCAACTTAAGTACGTGCCTCGCATTACCACTCAGGAATTTTGGCCAAACTTCATCTTTAAGCGGCAAGTCCTGCATATCACTCATGATGCGATCCAATGACAACCCCATTGGGAAATATCCACCATAAATAATCTTGTCGCTTCCCCTGGTATTCGCATAATCAATGATGGACTTGGGGTAAAACTTCGGTGCAAAAGCCGTTGTTGAGTAATAAAGGTTGGGCCATTTCAACATTAACTTGATCGCAAGGTCCTCCCAGGGTTCACACCCGTGTCGGGTGACAAATACCAATTCGGGAAAGTCGTACATAACCTGGTCAATCAATTCAACATTTTGCGGCCACATCGGGAATCTTGGCCCGGGAACACCCGCACAGGAAAAAATAGGTAAATCCAGCTCAACACACTTGGCATAGATGGGGTACATCTTAGCGTCATTGATTCCGACCTGAGGATTGAAACCAGCGTTGAATGCACCAAACGAACGGACACCATACTCTTCAAACTGGCGCACCATATCGCGAACACCCTCCATACCTTTGTTGGGGTCAACACTACCCTGCCCAACAAACCTATCCGGGTGCTCCTTCAACGCCTTCCGCGAAACTTCTCCGCCTACTCCGATGAGACCGATTTCAACGCCGTGTTTATCCATTTCATTTAATGTAAGGGCGACCGGGTCCATCGAGCTGCCGTAAAGCTCCTTGGGCACCTGCTTGAACATATACTCAACCGGGAACTCGAATTTGGCAGAGGGGTCCTTCAACTGTTCGCGAATGAAGTCATACATCGCAAAATCTTCGGCCGGAAAGCCAATCATGGTATCGACGATACCGATACTTTCAGGTACAGGCATGGAGACCTCCTTTTAGGCTCAACTATGCAGCGCGTTTTGGAAGAGATAGCACATCGAGTCTCGTGGTATATCTTCCTTGGGCAGCGCTTCGTTCACTTGCCCGGGTGTGGGTCCAAATTGATTAGCCAGGGGCAATAGTTTATCCACGTCAAACTTGTAAACCTCAGCGGCGTTCAAACCCAGCAGTTTGCGGCGATATTCTTCCGGCACCTCATCGAATGTCAACCTCAGCGACTCAAGATTGTAGGGGAATGTCCCCTCGTAGTGAGGATAGTCGTTACCCCAAAGAACTTTCTCTACACCTATTAACTCAATGCCTGCCAGATCAGCCTTACTGGGGAAACTCGCGCCATACCAGACATTCTGTTTGGCGTAAT
>LWDU01040465.1_pt1 | contig 14333 bp, 9 predicted proteins | sample 727161 | NCBI WGS metagenome assembly LWDU01 (sample SAMN04566230, study PRJNA314399) | hydrothermal vent metagenome | isolation source: deep sea hydrothermal plume seawater | place: Mexico: Gulf of California, Guaymas Basin | collected 2004-07-11 | reverse complement strand
GTGCGCTATAGTGAATTGGCTGGTTGCCCGCCTCGCCACGCGCCAAGTAGAGGTCCAAGAACAGCTGCAACCCCCGCCCTTGTTCATCTCGGTCGAACTCGTTTATTAATAGCACGTCGGGTCGAACCTGTTGAATCACCGACGCAATCGCTCGAGCTTGCTGGTCTTTCCCGGTCGCAAGCGATCGAACCAATTGACCAGCCCCTTGACGATGAAGGGACACATTAAAGGTGGCGATTCGGATTCCGCCCTCAGGACGGACGGGCACGTCCTCGCCGCTGCATTGAGGAGCGGCGACCGCTACGCCCATGCCGAGCAGGCAGAGAATGGCATGCCCCGACTGACGTGCAGAACCGGCCAGTACAATTCTAAAATAGGCCACCAACACAACCACGCCGAGTACGCCACCCCAGACAAGCCCCTGGACGGCCCCCAAACCGGCTCCAACACTGACCGGATCAAATCCCGGCTGATCTCCACCAAACATGACTGCTCGGTAGTAGGCGGGGAAACAAAGCCCAATCATCACGCCAGCGACCGTTCCGACCATTCCGCCCACGCAGGACGAACCGAGAACGCAGGCGACGTAACGCAACAACCGTCTAGTCGCCAAACCTTCGACTTCATTGGTGGTGGCGGCATAGGGATTGTCTTGCCTCGAGCTCATTGCTCTGTGCCTCCGCGATCACTTCCCGCCCGCCGACTCGATTTCTGTTGCCAGCAAGTCCGGTAGATTGCGGGGCAGGAACTTTCCGATCAAGTCCTTGGTTCTGGAAAATTTGGTGTTAATTCGTTCGTCGGGACGTTCTTGACCCTGGGCCAGTCTCGCTTGTTCACGATCCAATCTCTGTCGCAATTCGTCGGGTGTTGTCAAGCTGCGGATGATTGCAACTTGTTCGCGCGCTTGGTCGAGTTGTCCCTCTTTGATGTGATTCCGAGCGCGAGCCGCGGCCAATTCACGGGAGGCAACCATCTCCAGAACATTCCCTTCGATTGCATCGATAAATGCTTCGGCTTGAAGTCGTCTATTATCGTCGCGGACGTTGGCCACCACCTCTTGATGTGCACCCACATAGATCGGCAAGCGACCCAACAATTTTCCACCATTTCGCACATACAAGACCAGGAAGAAAGGCATGCCTTCTTGCGGCTCGATCATTACTGCCCCACGCCAATCGGTAACGCCAAGCAATTTGCTTGTGTTAGAAACTGGGTCCTTGGCGTAGATTTCGTATCCGGCCATCGGGCGTTGTTCCTCGTCGCGTGACTTCAGGTACAGCATCGTACTCTCGTATCGCCGCCGTTCGACCAAGGCTAACTTCTGCTTCCGACGGCTCGACCGAACTCCCAGTGGGTTGGCAAACGCCGAATGAAGTTTGATCGGTACGAAGTTGGTTTCGCTTGCGCCGACGACGCCCAAAGTCCACTCCACGACTTCGATGCCATTCTCACGAACGCGGCCCTCGCGGTCGTTGTTACGGATCACCGGCTGAATTATCGAACCCTCCGTCACTCTAGCGGGCGAGTAGGGGCGTACGACCAACCCGCCGGCTCGGATCCTGGCTTTGGCCTCCCGGCCTTCACTTGACTCGATCCGCAAGACCGGACGGAACGCATTCGACATCGCCTGAAAAGCTCCGCGAATCACTGCAGACTGCCCACTCACCTGTACGGTAGCGACGTCACTCCAAGTGCGAGTACGCACATCAAACTCGCGAGCCTGCCAGATCAACCGAGATTTTTTTGATGTTAATCCCAAGAGGAAGACTTTATCGACCGGCTGCTTGATCACTCCCTGTTCGGGCTCAGGAGTCGGATCGACGATAGAGGCAACTAGTTCGGTAGAAACGCTTTCAATTGCCGACGTCAAATCGGGCTCGATCCCCACCGGCACATCGCCAAATCCTAAACTCCAAGTCGCGCCTGCCACGACGCGACCTTGCATGGTTAACGCCGCCTCGAAAGCCTCTCGGTTCAACCCCGACTCACGTTCCAGCAGCTCGCCGCCATACCAAACCTGAATGCGGTAGGGCGCAAATTCCCAGGATTGCGCTCCCGACTGTCGCGAGATTACGAACGGCAACAGAGCCGCGAATAACAGGAGTTGTGTCCGCTTTGGTCTGTTCATTTATTCAAAGTCCGACGGGTTCGGATTGAGCACCCAGTTGTCGATGTTTTGATAGAGGTTGACGACGTTGTCATCGAGCCCATAAATGCCTGGACGATGCGCGTAATATTCCGTCAATTGCCACAATGGGATGACGGTTACATCGGACGAAATGGTCTGGTGCAAACTCTCGAAGTGCCGACGAATGTCTCGCCAGCTTGTCGCTTCTGCGATGCGTCGGACGTAGTAGTTTACGTATTGATCGTCCGTGCGTCCGATGCCGTCGCGGCCAACGAGTCTTTCAATGTCCACGACTGGCTCACTAATTGTAGCCGCAACGTACAACAGGTCGTAGTTACGTTGAGGATCGTCCGCCATCCCCTTTCCCAGTTGCTTCAATACGCATTCGACGCCGATCAACTCAAATTGATCGGCAATGATCTGGCAGGCGAACCTGGCGATCTTGTCTTCGGGATGAGCCAATGTCAGCGGCAAGAGGGCCGGTGGGTCCTCCTTTTTCTTCTTGGCAATATCCTCAAATTGCCCCTTCGCCACGGACATCATGATCCGGCCGATTCCATTGTCGTATCGGCGAGTTTTTATGTTCTCGTTGTACGCGTAGGCCAACGTGTCGTTCATGCTACGGCCCGCCGGGATCGGTGCACTGATGACACGACACCCCGACAGAGTTCGACCATCCAAGAGCCGGTCGAGGATTATTTCACGTGGAATGGTGCGGATCAGCGCCTGCCGAAACGCGTTGTTTTTGAGGTAGGCGTGGCGGTCCTTGTTCAATGCCAAAAAATGAACAGTGGGCAATGCGTAGGGCTTCACGACAACGTCCGCCGCGCCGTCCTCGAGCAACTTTGCCGTGTCGGCCGGGAACAGGCGATCCAAGATATCGATTCGTCCGTAACGCAGATCTTCCAGAGCTTTGTCAAAGTTAGCGTAGAATCGCTCGTACAACTCGGCCGGTGGATTGACACCCTGCGAAATCGCAGTCGGGTTCCTGACGAACCGCACGTGTTCCTCAGTGTTTTCTTTGATGCTGTACGGTCGCATCGACGCCACGTGCTCGGCCAATGGAGGGTACGACGAAAGCAGCACTCGCAGGCGACCTTCCGGTAGTACATCGGCCTTCCGTAAATCGACTCGTATACGGGTGTCGTCTTCTACTTCCACTCGTTCGGCCACTGCCGCCCAGCGTTTGCGATAGTGGGGCCCGTCAGGATCCGCCATCGCTAACAACCAATCCCCAAGCTCGTAGGAACTCAAACGGACACCACGTGAATTCGCACGAAGTTGAAAATAGAGATGACGATAGTCGTCACTCTTTTCGACGGAACCAAAGGGGCTGGTGTAATACCCGCCCTCCGGACTGGGGCTGACAAATTCGACCAGCGACCGTTCGGTCAGTCGGCCGGCGCGACGAGCTGCCCAATCGTCAATCTTCAAAGGATCCGGCGTGTTGACGCGCTGCGTCACGCCGACCACTGCGATCGGGTAGCTGCGGACAGTTCCCTCGGCTAATTCACGAGCGCCGTCGAGGTCGGGCCAAATCATCATCATATCGGCTGAGACATTTCGAGCCGCCAGAAACTCCTTTTTATCGATCAATTGCTTTAGGGCGGCCATCTTGGTCTGTGCCAAGCTAACGAGCGATCCCCTCCACTTGTCAGTCGCCGCCAGTCGGCGATCGCCACTACCGTATTTGAGATCCAATCTGACGATCATCTGTCGAGCTGATGGAAAGTCCTTTTTGTTGACGATCAAATCCTCCAAGATCAACGAGACCACATCCGAGAGCAAAGAAAAAACCGACTTGCCACCCCTTTGAAATCCGGGGTTACGATCGAATAGTTCCTCCAAAGTTGAAATCGCCAGATTCCACTGCCCCTCCGCGACAAAATGCTCGGCGTTGATGAAGAGGAATGTCTGAATCGCCGGATCTAAACCTGGCGTCTTCGGATACGCCTGAAGCAGCAGATTATATGCCTTAAACGCTTCATTGAATTTCTTTGCGACAACAAACCGGTTGGCCTCGGCAAGTAGCATGATTTCGAAAAGGTCGATCCTCTCGATTTCCGCCCAACTAATCACTTTTTCTTCGGCCGTATCAGACATCAGCCTGACCTTAAGCGAGCCCGTTCGTTTTACCTCGGCCGATCGGCTTTTCAACGGCATGATCTCGTGGCGACTTCCATCCCGCTTGAGGACGATTACATCGAACGCTGAACGTTCGAGGTACAGTTTTCGATCTTGCGCGGACGCGGACTGAGCTAGTGCCACCACGATGGCTGCCCACATGAAGACAGACTCACAACGCCACAATCCACCATGATGACGGGATCGCATTCCAAACATGAACTCACCGTTCCTTCATCTTACGGAAGGTCAACCAGAAAAAACGTACCGCCACTACCGACGGCAGCGACTTTACCGTCGACTAACAGGGGTGTCCCGTGCAATGGTTCGCCGATTTCTGTGACGCCTCCCAAGTCTCCATTCTCGACAACCAATCGCATGATGGCGCCGCCAGTGGTAGCGATCAGATAGTCACTACCCACGACCAACGGCTCACCCGTCGGCGAACCATGCGTCAAATCGACCGACCACTTTTGCTTTTGGTCTGAACCAAAACAGAGCAGTTCGCCTTTTGAGGTCGTCAGCAGGATGCGACCGCCAGAACTGACGGGCCCCCACGTCACTCGGCCGTCAAGGCGGGTCACATCTCGAGGTACTAGTTTCGCCGCGGAGAAGGACAGCAACACATCTGCATCGTCGTACCGAGCTCCGGCAAAGACGAAATTATCCAGCTCGGCTAACGGCGTCACCACTTGATCCTTCAAAACCGTTTCCGCGCCTTTGATAAGTCGGGGGCGTCCCTGCATTTGAAGGCCTAATCGGAGGACGCGTTTTTTGTTGTTAGCAATCACAATCTGGCTTCCGTTGGCCACCACAACGGGTCGATTCCATCGCACCGTTTCACCGGCTGTCGTGCCGATGTGAAACGGCGCCGCCTTATCGGACCCCGTGGCAACATCCAAAAGTTTGATTTGCCCGTTGGAGAGAGGAATCAACATGGCGTCCTGGAATGCGATCGGTACCGAAGCGGAGTCATCCGGAAGATTCAAGCGAAAAGATCGCATTTCGGTGGTTGACCGCGAGGGGTCAAAGACCAATAAACGTCCTGCTTTCCTTGGACTAAACATCGCCACGACGTTGCCGAACTTCAACCCGGCCGTGTAGGAGATATTTGACTGGTCGTCTGCAAAAACGGGCGCCAGGTATCCCGACTGAAGAGCCTCATCCGTAATCTGAAAGAAGGCACCTTTTTGGGAAAACACCATCGGTTTGCCGGAATCGTCCAAAGTCGTAATCGCCGCAGGAACGGTCACGTCGGTCTGCCAATACTGCTGATCTGGGTCGTCAGCATCGTTCGAACCGACCGTAAAACCAGGCGCACCCAAGGGACGTCGCACATGGAAGACCGACTTATTCCTCAACATCGCGGGAGCCACAAATGTGTCCCCAGCAAATCCTGACCAAACAACAACGAGCTGAGCTTTGGCGGCCAGGATCTGCGCCTTCGACAAGCCGATCCTTCCGACCCACAAGTCGGCCCGGTTGACCGTTGCGTATCCCACGACCGGATTCGAATCGGCATCGCTCTTACCTTCGATATCTTCTGATAATGGCGGAGACTTCGTGCCATCAACGTCGAAGATGCGGACCGCACCCAAATCGGTCGTGACCACAAGCCGCTGACGATCGACCACGGGTGACGTCACCACATGGCCGGCAATTCGTGTGGGCGACTGAGCTTGCTTCAGCTTCAACCCCTGCGCGTCTGTTTTCAGGACGTGCAGGTGGCAGAAGTCGGGGCCGATGTTCTCAAAAACAAACAGATGACCGTGTGCCAACAGCGGCGGCACGACGACCGTGTCTTTCGCGTGGGCCAGATAATAAACTTCGGCACATGCCAACGTATCCTGATGCATGACAAACAAATTAGTGTGGTCGCCAACTTGATACAGGTACGAACGTTGGGCGGCAATACCTGGCGCGACTGTCAGGGACTGATTGAATTTCGCGTACTCAGAAGCCGAACCGTCTTCGGTATCGATCGACATGAGTTTTCCAGATTGCGCAGCGATGAGAATTCGATTCCGCCAGATTTGAGGATCATTGAACAGTTCGCCGATCGGCAAACGCCAGACAACTTCACCGGTCGCCGAACGGACCCGCAACAAGGCGTTGGAGTGACTCTCGACCAACAGCACATCCGAACCTGGTGCAGTTTGAAGTGGCGTGGGATGATAGGCCGTTCCGTAACCTACAAACCGCCGCCAAAGTACTTTGCCCTTTGCCGATTCGATGCCGTAAACGGCTCCGCCCGCCTTAACAACAATCTGTGTGCCGCTTGATGGCTGCCGAGCGGTGGTACGAGTGCCGGTCAATACGACGTGTTGACCCGCAGGTTTGGGAAGGTCACCTTCGCCCAATATTTCGCCGGCGACAGTCGTGACTTGACTCCGCTCTTTCTGACTGATTTTTTCAACTTGTTCGGTGAGGCGAGGTTCGTTTTCCAACCTCGGGTATTCCGCCAACAGCTTGTCGCGCGTTTCGTAGGCTTCGCGAGTTTGGCCCCTGGCTATTGATTCCGCGATATGCCTAACGGCCGTGAGCAAGTCACGCTCCTGATTGATGCCCCGCAGAACCAGAGTGGTCGCCTCCCCAATTCTATCCAACTGATTTTGGCGCGATCTCAACAGGGAGGGAGGCACATACTCTTGGTTATGCACCAAGACCAGCGCCTCATCGACCTTGACCAGTAAAGCCTCCGCGTCACTCGGCGTGCCAGCATCACTGGCCTCGATGGCAAAGCCCTCGGCAATGTCAGGTAAGATCGAGGCCAACTCCTCACGTATTTTTGGAAACGCCGCCTCGTCCTTGATTTCGGGCAAAATTTTCTGAGCAAGTTCCAGTGATTTTTCCGGGCTGCGTTTCGAGTCACTGACCATCCGTAAAGTACAGAGGCTCTTACGAACGCGGGCCTCGCTGATGAGTTCATGCCGCGGGTATCGCTTGATGAACTTGTCGAACTTGTCCATTGCATTGGTGTACGCGACGGTCTGATAGTCCTTCATCGCCAAGTTGAATATCTCAAGAGCCGTTCCTTGAGTGAGCGAGCCCCAGAGAAAGTAGAGAAGGAAGGAGAGCAGAGCCAACGCCCCGCCTCCGCCTAACATCAGTGGGCCATCCCAGGGATTGTCACGCAACTTCTTCTTTTGAAATCCGGGAGACATAACTGAATCGCCAGGTGTTCCCAAGCCAGTCGATAATCCGGCCGACGATTCCAAGCTGTCAAGTGATTCAACTGACTCGACCACAGGTACCTGCTTGACAACGGGTACCTGCTCGACCACCGGAACGGATTTCACGGCTGGCGGGGGCGGAGGTTTCACCGGCGTTGGCGAGTCGGCTTCGGGTTCTTTGACCGCCAACAGATCATCGTCCGTCTCCTCACTACCGGACACTTGATCAGCTTTATTGTCCGCCCGTTTGGCGCGACGGGCTTCCTTATCCTTCGTCGTCTCGCCGACCAACTGCGTAGCTTGAAATCGTGTCAGGTGTTCGTTCTCGACCAACAATTTCGCGATTGTTTCCGCGCTGACACTTTTGCCTGACTCCTCCAATTGCCGTCGCAAGTCGGCAATAATAGCGTCGTCCAATAGGCTACGTTCTTTCAACAGATTTAGGAAATCCCGAGCGGACATCTCAATCTTTCATTCTTGTGTTGCGCAGTTTTCAATCGACTGGGAGTCGAACTAAAAGTCGTCTTCCACCGTTACCAACTGGACGTCTGTCAGGCCAACTTCGGCTCCAGCGTCCAGTGCCGTGATCACTCGCTCGTGCGTTGCCTCACCGTTTGCCTGGACGATTAATCGTTCGGGCTTGGGTGTGGCGCTCATCGCATCACGTAAACGGACGTACATTTCCTGTACGCTTGGGCACTCAAACTCGTCATCCGGTGTGATCACCGTGTACATATTGTCTTCGTCAATGTGGATCGTGACGGCCTCATCTTCCTGTTCTTCATCAAGTTGAACCGTACTGGGCTGATCCGTATTCTCCGGCTTGGGCACCTCGATCGTCTTTTGCACAGTGAAAGCGGCGGTGACCATGAAGAAAATCAAAAGTAGGAACGTGACGTCAACCATGGGCGTCATGTCCATTTCGGCCTCGCGATCCACTTTTTCGCCGTCACCAAAAGAGACGAACGAGCCGCTATCAGCATCGCCATTGCCGGGTGGGGATGCGACGGCAGTCGCTGCGGTTGCATGGCGCTTTGATTTTTCCGCCGCTAGAGCTTCGTCTCGGGTCGGCACCGGCACCATCTGTTCGCAACCCGGGCACCGCGCCTGCTGCCCTGCCAGGCTATCGGAAGCCGGTTGCTCAGTTCCACAGTTCGGGCAATGGAACGTGTAGGGCATCTATTTCAACTCCAGTTTATTGCTCGTATTTCCTTGAGAACATTTCTGCAAGGCAACTTATTTACTCATCCAGTACCGCGACGTTCAGAGTCTCCGCCACTTCAGATTTGCCGACCGCCTTGGCGACGCGAGAAACAACACGGTGTTTCACGTCTTTGGCCGCCTTGATCAATACATGGTCTTTTGACTGTCCTAACATGACATCATCAACGTAAGCTGCGATCTCCTCAGCCTGGGCCTCGTCGTCGCCTTGCACCAGGTTAGCGGCATCCTTGTTATCTCCCTTGTACACTTTTCCTGTCGCGTCGATGGTCAATATGACCGCATTGTCGGCACCGATTCCCACCCCGTGCCGAGCTTTCGGCAGGGAGACGTCTCCTGGCGTGGTCATTTTGGACGAAACGAGGAAGAAAATCAGCAACAGGAACGTGATGTCAATCATCGGCGTGATGTCCATCTCGGCTTCGTCAGCAGCGGATTTGCGCCGTTTGATTTTCACCTGTTCAATTGCCACAGTTGAGCTCCTCAGTCAGTGGATTGAAGCCGTAACAACGACCCAGGGCCGCGACATTCACCGCAAAGTGACTTCCGATCGGATGGTAGTTCCCCATTCGACCACGTTGTCAAGACGACATTATTTCAGGACCGTGCGAAAGGAATCCAAGAACCGAGTGAGTCCCGCCGAAACCAAGTCTTCCATCTTGCGGATGCGCACGTTGATCATGGTCACACATATCACGAGTGGAATGGCAATCGCCAAACCACTTGCCGTCGTCACCAGTGCCACACTAATGTCACTAGCGAGTTGATCCGGCTTCACATTCTCGGCCGATGCTAGCTTGTCGAACGCCCCCATCATACCGATCACCGTACCGAACAGTCCGACCATCGGCGCACTCTTGATCACCGTATTGACCCAAGTCAAACGATGTTCCAGGTCTGCCAGGATATCGCGTTGAAAGCGGTCCATCACCAACAGCTTCACTTTGTCGAAGCCGAGCCTGCGATGGGTTATGGCGACCCATGTCAGCTGGCACATGGCCCGTGGATCCCCGTCGCAGATCTCGGTCGCCTCCTCAAATCGGCCTTTTGACAACGAAGCGTCGACAGCGTCCAAGAACTCTGTTTGCACCACTTCGTTCTTGAACCGTTTCTGGCCAACGCGAGTCCAGATCATGATGATACAAAAGGCGCCCCAGAGGGCGAGCGAAGCTAACGCTAGGTAGGCTAACTGCGCGACTATACCGGTTAAAATACCAAGATCCATTGCGTGTTTCTCGTCGCCTCAAAAATGCATGAAATGATGTCGCGTTCGCTGGCAGGTCCTTGCCACCCCAGGTAGATTCCGTCGCCGTGCGATGCGATTACGTGTCGCGTATTCGTTTACGGGGGTGGCGGGCGGGAATGTTGGTCAATAATGAAGAACTCCCAACCGGCACCTCGCTTCTTCAGCCCAAAGATGGTCTTCAACCACTCCTTAGGGTCTCTTTCTGTATTGTTAAATTCCAACTGGTGCAGCAACTTGTAGAGATCTTCAGGAATGAACTGCATCACGATGCGGTTATTCACCTTAATCCCCGCCTTGGTGAGAAGCCGACGATCAAACTCTCGCAGCTTCCCATTCTTCCACGTCATGTAGATTCGTTTTTCCGTCTTGCTCTCACCCTGCCGCGTGTCAGGTTTCGACTTGGAGAGATTGCGAGCGTAATCAACCAATGGGGCGCCACCAATGGCGGCCACTTCAATCTTGAAATGATCGATCTGCTGAGCGTATATGGCGATGCTGGTCGATTCAAATCGCATTTCCCATCGTTCCCACGGAGGAATAACGTTTTCGCCTTCACCCAAGGGCCCCGGTGGTCGACTATCTCCCTGACCTTTCCCTGCACTACTCACCGCAGAGTCGGTCTGTAAAGCATCTCGAGCCGCTGCTACCGTGGAGGCAACGTCGGTCACCGCCTCCAATGCCGCCTCCAATTGAGGTTCCTCAAGCACCTCCTCGAGCTCCTCCAATCCGGGTGGATCCATGTCTCGGGCGAAGCCGGCAGCATGGTCGCCACGTCCGGGATATTCGATCATCCGCACCGGACGCATCCTGCGAGAGAAGTCGAGGACCGTCGTCAACCAGATAATAAAGACGAGCGCTGTCGCCGTGCCAACTAGAAACAACAAGGCAATCAACAACCCCGAAGCCATCTCATACGTCGATACCATCAATGGCGAGAGGATACGTATTCTCTTGGGTTTGGTTGTTGGTACGCTTGCCATCGCTTCCTTCCCATTACAACGAATGCAGTCCGATTCGAGTTATTACCCGCGGTTTCAACGCTGTGCACTTGCGGTGAGCTATCCTAACGACCTGACCACCGATCGGGAACAACCCACACCAGACCGTCCATGTCACCTCAGAACCTGTCACTCTGAGTCCTGTCGATGGACAACACTTTCTGTCGGGTGGGCTGGTACGACACGCCCTGAATAGAGTAGGAGAAAAGAACTAGAGATCGGTCACAATTAGTCGTTTCTATAAGTGTCCATCCACCTGCCCGATCGTAATGGCCTGAGGCCCGCCTGTCAAGAAATGAGGCAGCCGAAGTCCTTACTTGGAATCACTTTAGTTCCTTGTGACACGAGGGCGAACGTCAATCGGCAGGCTTCGGCATAACGGCACCCACATCTCGCCGCCATTGCGCCAATTTAGCCCGCAATTGATGAGCCAATTGAGGATTTGCGGTCGCCAAGTTACGTTGTTCACCAACGTCGGTTCGAAGGTTGTACAGTTCAACGGATTGGTCATCAAACCACTCGATTAACTTGAAATCACCCTCTCGGACGGCACCTCCCAGACGGTTATCACGATGCCAGGCATAATTCGGGTAGTGAAAAAACAGGGGGCGATCGGCGGACGGCTTGCCGCGGAGCAAACCGCGGAGGGAACGACCATCGGTCGGCTGAGCCGGCGGTAGCCCGACTGCGTCGAGAATGGTGGCGTGCAGGTCCATCGTGATGACTGGAGAGTCCAGCAGTTTCCCAGCCGGCGTCACGCCGGGCCAACGCACCATCAGCGGAACTCGAATCCCGCCTTCGTACAAATAGCCTTTAGAGGCCCGCAGCGGTCGGCTGTCAGACACGCCGCCAAACGCACCGTTATCGGATGTAAAAATCACCAGCGTATTGGACGAGAGACTGCTCTTGTCGAGGAAGCGAAACAGCCGGCCAAAAGCGCGGTCCATCGCTTCAATCATGGCTGCATAGCGAGGGTCCTTGATCCCTGGGCCGATACGAGATTGGTACTTTTCCACCAGTGGCTCGGGGGCTTCCATCGGCCAATGGACGGTGTAATTCCAAAGTGTGACGAAGAACGGACGGTCGTCGTCCGCCGCGTCCGCAGGGCTCTTTGCTCCTTCCAAATACCCGATCACTTCATCGACGAGCCGGTCGGGGAGGTAAGATTGTGGATCCCGTAGGGATCGAAGAACGTCGGCGGCCCGCCGTGGGCGCAACCGCCAAAATTGACGTCGAAGCCGTGTCGTTCAGGATAATAACGCTTATCGCCGAGTCCTTGGCGGCCGGGAATGCCAGCCAAATGCCATTTACCGAAGAAGGCCGTTCGGTAGCCAGCCTCGCGTAGCGTTTCGGCCAACGTCGTTTCTGCCGTGTCGAGGAAACGAACATTGGGCGTTGGTAGCCATTCGGCGCCGTCGGGAACAAAGTCTCGCGCCGATATGTGGTTTGTGATTCCCAGGCGAGCAGGCGTCTTGCCGGTCATTAAGGCGGCGCGCGTCGGCGAGCAGACAGGGGCCGCAGCGTACGCGTTGGAGAACCGGACGCCTTGCTCCGCGAATTGATCAAGCGACGGCGTCTCAAGACGATCGTTCCCCTGACAATGTAAGTCCATCCATCCCAAGTCATCGACCATGATCAACAAGATGTTCGGCGTTCGAGCGGACGCCTCTGCCGACAACAATTCACCGCAGTAGGACAATTCACCGCCGCCGAAGACGAACCAGCTACAGAGGAGTCCAACGGTCGCCAAGACTGCGCGAAGACGTCGACGAAAAGACGTTGCGGTCATGGGTGTCGGTCTCCGAGAGAACGTCAAATAAGCGGTGCTCAATGCGCCGCACCAGTGATCAGGGCAGTTGAGGTCCCGGCAAAGAACGTAACGCCCGCCAGACGACCCCGCCAGACGCTGCGGAGATTTCACAGCCGATCGATGCCGGTCTGCCTTGTCATGATGGCCGTGACCTTGTCTCGGCTGGCGACATGATCGAAGCAGGGGAAGGGTACGAAACCAGCCACGATTCCAGCGGAAACGTGGCTGTTCCTGAAGTGGTCAGGGGCGGGGTCGAACCGCCGACACACGGATTTTCAGTCCGTTGCTCTACCAACTGAGCTACCTGACCTCACCCGGAAAAACCGGGCCAAAACGCTGCTCGCAGCACTGCGTTATTGACACCCGTTTACCATTTTTGGGCCTCAAAGCCAACACCCGCAGTGCGGTGCGGGTGTGATGACACCACCAAACCGGTTGAAATCAGTAGGTGATGACCATGGCCATTCTAGTTCTACCTCCAAACGTGTAAAGCCCAGTCGACGATGGATGCAAACACTCTACAAGTGGCTTTATGTCTTCGTGCGAAATTTTGATAATGTCTCACACGAAGGCACAAGGACACGAAGGGCGGCCTTTCAAGAGAGGAGAATAACAGACGGCTAGATTGTATCGTACTAACGATGGTGTAGCCGTCTGGAACCGGAGTGGTTTGAAATCTAACCACCGATATCGCAAAGTTGAACGGCGTGTTCCAAAGCGGCGGCCGAGTCCTCCCATGTCGGAATAAACTCTTGTGCCACGTATCCTTGGAAGCCCGTTTCCAAAATCGCTTTCATGACGTAGGGGTAGTTGATTTCCTGCCGATCATCCAGTTCTCCGCGACCTGGACAGCCGGCGGTGTGATAGTGCCCGATGTACTCGTGGTACTGTCGGATGCGGCGGACGACATCACCGTTCATGATTTGCACATGGTAGATGTCGAATAGCAGTTTCAGATGCGGCGAACCGACTTGTCGAATCATCTCTACGACATGGTCGACATCGTCACCGAAGTAGCCGGGATGGCCTTTCATTGGGTGTGTGTTGTCGCGAGAGTTGAGATGTTCCAAGACGAGGGTGATGCCTCGTTTTTCGGCGTAGCCCACAATTTTCTTCAATCCACGAACACAATTTCGAGTCGCTGTTTCACGATCGACATTTTCCGGCAGCATTCCGGTAAAAGTAATCACGTTCTGCGTGCCGATATCCCGTGCCAAGTCGATGTTCTTCTGCAGCGTCTCAACACACTCGTCATGCAGTTTCACGTCACAGAATCCTTTGCGGAAACCGTGGCTACTGACCAGCGAGATTTTCAGTCCCATCTTCAGCAGTTGCGGATAGAATTTACTGGAGACACCTTCAATGGCCGGGACGCCGATTTTCCTGCATAGTTCCCCGAGTTCGAGAGGCGGCATGGGCTTGAAACACCAGCCCATTACGGACTGGTGGATTCGGTTTTTCAGCACTTGAAGACTCCATTTCATCTCATGATTGAGGAGGTGTGAGACTCATTGAACCCGGTCAATTCGGTGTATTCCAGTGACTTCCAGGCAAGAAATGGCCTTTTTTTGGGGTTTTTCGCCGTTTCTTGGCGGCGAATGTATTGCATTTTTCCGGTTAGGCGATTTAATCA
>LWDU01034046.1_pt1 | contig 14338 bp, 18 predicted proteins | sample 727161 | NCBI WGS metagenome assembly LWDU01 (sample SAMN04566230, study PRJNA314399) | hydrothermal vent metagenome | isolation source: deep sea hydrothermal plume seawater | place: Mexico: Gulf of California, Guaymas Basin | collected 2004-07-11 | reverse complement strand
ATTTCCCAATGCACTATCTTGGCTTTGTCGGAGTGCCAAGAAGATATTTTGAAATGTATGATAGTCCTTATGTGACCTCTGCTACTGGGATGAATGAATTTATAACCTTAGCTGCTTTAGTTGTTGGTTTTTCTCAATTTATTTTTATTTATAATATTGTAACAAGTTTAAGAATGGGAAAACCAGCGGGACGAAATCCTTGGAAAGCAAATTCTTTAGAATGGCTAACTTCAGAAGTGCCACCAGTTCACGGTAATTTTGGTGAGAAATTGCCAGTTGTTCATAGATGGCCTTATGACTTTAACGTGCCAGGAGCAAAAGAAGATTATATAACCCAAACAACTCCACCAAGTGAAGTTATAAATGCTGAGGTTGAGAAAACTTAATTAATTTAAATGTCAGATAATACACTAAATAATTTACCAGGTGGTTTCAAGGGAATGTCCCATGACATGAGTTCAGATCAAACAGCATTTAAAGGTGTTCAATGGGGCAAAGTCATGATGTGGATTTTTTTACTAAGTGATACTTTTATATTTAGCTGTTTTTTAATTTCATATATGAAAGGAAGAGCTTCAACAGTAGTAGATTGGCCAAATACAAGTGAAGTTTTTTCATTGCACGTTGGTGATGTGCCTGTTCCATTATTATTAATTGCAATTATGACGTTTGTTTTGATCACAAGCAGTGGAACCATGGCACTTGCTGTTAAATATGGCTATGAAAGAAACAGAAAAATGTGTGCATGGCTAATATTAGCTACAGCAATAGGTGGACTTACTTTTGTTGGGATGCAAGCATTTGAATGGTCAAAACTAATACATGAAGGTGTTAGACCTTGGGAAAATCCATTTGGAGCTAAACAGTTTGGTTCTTTCTTTTTTATGATTACAGGATTCCACGGAACTCACGTTTCAATTGGTGTGATTTTTTTATTTATTTTTGCAAGAAAAGTTTTTAGAGGTGATTTTGATACTGGTAAAAGAGGTTTTTTTACTACAATGAAATCAGATTATGTAGCAATAGAGATTTTAGGTCTTTATTGGCACTTTGTTGATTTGGTGTGGGTATTTATATTTGCTTTCTTTTATTTATGGTAAACTAATTTATGGACGAGACACAAAACAAAGCACAAGGAAGTACACATAAGATTGGAATATATCTTTGGATCTGGGGCCTATTATTTGTGCTTAGTTTCTGCTCTTACATGGTTGATTGGTTTGCTTTTCAAGGATTATTGAGATGGTCATTAATTGTGATATTTATGCTTCTTAAAGCTGGCTTAATAATGGCTTTCTTTATGCATTTATTTTGGGAACGTTATGCATTAGTTAATGTTTTATTATGGCCAATGACAGCAATAGCATGCTTTATTGTACTTATGGCAGCAGAAGCACAATATACTGTTTTTACTAGAGCGTTTTATTTTTTTGTAGGAGGATAATTTAATGGATGGATATACTGTACTTTATGGAGCTTTAATATTTTTTGGTTTTTTTATTTATGTGACCTGGTTTGGAACTACCATAAAAATTGAAAGTCAAAAAGAAGAAGGTCCTAATATAAAAATTAATCCTTACGATAATCTGCCAACACATAGAAAATTTATTGATAAAAAAAATAAACAAGTAGGAATTTTTGATTTAGGGAATCATATTCTTATTATTGGAATGGTACTGTTGGTGATTTTCGTTTCAATAAACGCAGGTTAGTTTTGCCTAGTATATTAAAAAAAATAAACATTCAAATAGATTTGGGTAGTTATATTAAATCTTTATATTTACTCATGAAACCAAGAGTAATGTCACTTGTTATATTTACATGTGCGGTTGGTTTTTTAACTTCAAATTCAAGCACAAGCATTACGGATGCAATGATTGGTATATCTTTAGTAGCTTTAGGAGCGGGTGCAGCAGGATGTTTAAATATGTGGTATGAGTCAGATTTAGACGCACTGATGACAAGAACATGCTTAAGACCAATTCCAACAGGAAAAATTAATAGAAAACAAGCTCTTATTTTTGGAATATTATTATCAGTTATTTCAGTTGGAGCTTTAAATTATTTTTCAAATGTTTTGTCTGCATCCTTATTATTATTTACAATTTTTTTTTATTTGTTTGTTTATACAATTTGGTTAAAAAGAAAAACGCCACAAAACATTGTTATAGGTGGAGCTGCAGGAGCATTACCACCAGTTATAGGATGGACTATAGCTACTAATGCAATTAGTCTAGAACCACTAACTTTATTTTTTATAATTTTTTTTTGGACACCTTCACACTTTTGGGCATTAAGTTTATATAAAGCTGACGATTATAAGAAAGCAAAAATACCAATGTTGCCTTTAACAGATGGTATTGAAAAAACAAAAGTATATATTTTTATATATTCTTTACTAATGTTACCAGTTATAGTTTTTCCATATTTAATTAACTTTTCAGGTTTAACCTACTTGATACCAGCATTAATTCTTACAATTTACTATAATGCTATTTGTTATGATCTATATAAATACAAGAAAAATAAATTTGATTTAAAGAAAGCTAAAAAAGTCTTTGGTTATTCGATTTTATATTTATTTTTAATTTTTGTATTATTTTTAATTGATAATTTAATTTAAAGATTGCGACTAAAAAAAATTGCGATAGAGTATTTGCAAAATCATAGATGAAATATATAAGCACAAGAAATAACTCAAAAGAGTACAACTTTGAGGAGGTTTTTATCAAAGGCCTAGCTGATGATGGTGGTTTATTTGTTCCCAAATCATTAAAAAAATTCACAAATGACGAATTGAATTCGTTGAGTAAACTGAACTATCAAGACCTCGCAAAAAAAATTATATTTCCTTTTATTGGAGACTTTATGTCTGAAAGAGAATTCTCAGAAATAATTAAGAAGTCATATTCAGTTTTTAGAAAAGATAATACGGTCAACGTTATCAAAATCGGAGATACTAATGTTTTAGAGTTATTTCATGGTCCAACACTAGCGTTTAAAGATATAGCAATGCAATTACTGGGAAATTTTTATGAATACTACCTTAGCAAAAACAACAAAAGTATAAATGTTATTGTTGCAACCTCTGGAGACACAGGCGCTGCAGCAATAGATGCTATTAAGGGAAAGAAAAATATGAATATATTTGTTCTGCATCCACATAATAAAGTTTCAAGTATACAAAGAAAACTAATGTCGACAGTTAAAGATGAAAATGTTTTTAATATAGCCATAGAAGGTAATTTTGATGATTGTCAGAACTTAGTTAAGTCTATGTTTTCGGATAAAGAGTTTTCTAAATCAATTAATATGTCGGGGGTTAATTCAATAAATTGGGCAAGAATTATTGCTCAAGCTGCATATTATTTTTACACTTATTTTTTATTAAAAAATAAAAAACCAATAAATTTTTTTGTACCAACTGGAAATTTTGGGGATGTCTTTGCTGGCTATTTATCTAAAAAAATGGGCCTTCCAATAAATAAGCTTATCGTTGCAACAAATCAAAATGATATTCTTCATAGAGCGATCTCCAATGGAAAGTATGAAGCTGAAACTGTATTTGAAACAATATCACCAAGCATGGATATCCAAATTGCAAGTAATTTTGAAAGATTAATTTATGACTTGAACAATTATGACGATGTTGAAACCAAGAATGTGATGACAGAAATTAAAGAGAAAGGAAAATATATTATTCCAAAAGAAAAGCTTGATAAAATTAAAAAAGATTTTTTATCAGCAAGCATGGATGAGACTGAAGTTTTAAATGTTATTAAAGAAATTTATGAAAAATATAAAATTATATTAGATCCTCATAGCGCAATAGGGTTTGGTGCCTTAAAGAAAGTAGAATTAGAAGGTAACAATGTTGTGTTAGCAACAGCACACCCATGTAAATTTCCAGATGCAATTGTTAGATCAATTAATGTTAAACCAAGTCTTCCAAATGAACTAAAGTATGTTCTAGATGAAAAGGAAAATTATGATATAATTTCTAACAACCTAGACAAAATAAAAAAATATATTAAAAGCAGAAATTTTTGTTGTTGAAAATGGAGAACCAACCAAAAAAAATATTACAGAATTATTGAAAGATAAAAAAGTTGTTTTATTTGGTTTGCCAGGGGCTTACACTTCGGTTTGTTCCGCTAAACATTTGCCAGGCTATGTAAATAGTCATGAGAAGTACAAAGCTAAAGGAATTGATCACATTATATGCATGTCTGTGAACGACCCTTTTGTTATGGATGCCTGGGGAAAAAGTCATAACGTAGGTGATAAAATTATAATGATAGGAGATCCTTTTTTAAACTTTACCAAATCTATTGGTGCAGATGTTGATAAAAGTGCCAGAGGATTGGGAATTAGATCTAATAGATACACAATGTTAATTGATAATTTAAAAGTAGTTAAGTTGCAGGAAGAAAAGGATGCCGGATCTTGTGAAATATCAGCAGCTGAAAATTTTTTAAATTTAGTTTGATTCAGCCGCTTTTTTAGCGAGTAAATCAACCTCTTCATTAAGGGTATTTCCCACATGCGCCTTAACCCATATCCAATTAATTTCAAAGGTCTTGCTTAATTCATAAAGCTCTACCCATAGCTCTTTATTTTTAACATCTTCTTTTTTAGAGGTTTGCCAGTTATTTTTTGTCCATTTATGGATCCACTCAGTGATCCCTAATTTAACATATTTAGAATCTGTATATATCTCAACTTTTTTATCTTTATTAATTTTTTTAAGAGCACTAATGGGAGCCATTAATTCCATTTTATTATTAGTTGTATTTTTTTCACTTCCACTTATTTTTAAAATTTCCCCATCATTATTTATAATAGCTGCCCATCCTCCATCTCCTGGGTTATTTAAACATGAACCATCTGTATAAATTTTAATCATTAATTATAATAATCTTTATAACTATTTAGATTGTTGTGTATGATAAGTTTTTGAAAATATTCTTTAGGATCTTTAATGTTAATCAAAGCTGTTTTAGGAGTATTAAAATAATCATAAATTCTAGTCAAAAGATATCTTAGAGCAGCTCCTCTACACAATATATTTAAAGCATTTTTTTCTTTTAGTGATATTTTTTTTACACTTTGGTATCCTTTAATCAAACTTTTAACTTTTTGGTTGTTTAATATAAACTTGTTTTTTTTATTATCAAAGCATAAAGCATTAATGCCTATTGCAATTTCATACATCAAATAGTCATTACATGAAAAATAAAAATCTATAAATCCAGCAAATTTATTTTTATTAAAAAAAATATTATCAATAAATAAATCGCCATGAATAATTCCTTTAGGAATATTTTTAGGCCATTCTTTTTTAATTTCTTCTAAATTTATTTTTAATACAGATTCAAGATTTGGAACAATGTCCTTAGATTTAAACTTAATACTTTTTAATAGTGAATCTAAATTATTAATAGACATAGAGTTTTTTCTATATAATTTTATTTTATTTGAAGCTTTATGAAGTGTTCCAATATTTTTTCCAACATCATAACAGTTTTTATTATTTAGGTTTTTTTTATCTTTACCTTTTAGAAAAGTAACAATGCAAGCAGCTTTATTTTTTATTAAAGTTAAATATTTATCATTTTTATCTTTTAATGGTTTGGGACAATTAATTTTTTGTTGATTAAATTTATCCATTAACTTCATAAAAAAAGGAAGATCTTTTTTTTGAACTCTTTTTTCAAAAATTGTTAATATATACTTTTTATTATTAGTTTTTAATAAATAATTAGTATTTTCTATCCCTTGCTTGATTCCTTGAAATTTTATTATTTTACCAAGATTAAATTTTTTAGATAATGATGATATGTCTTTATTATTTATTTTTGTATATACAGCCATTTAGTTTAATTTTCCTGGAACTTTAAAAATAATATTTTCTTTTACTATTTCAACCTCATCAATTTTAACATTAAATTTAGTTTTAATTTTATTGATAAAATTTTCAACCAAAATTTCGGGGGCAGAGGCACCTGACGATATTCCTATTGTTTTGCAATTTTGGATTTTATCAAAAGGTATTTCACTTTCAGAATGTATTAATTCAGAATCTTTGCAGCCAGACTGTTGAGCAACCTCAACTAATCGCACTGAATTAGACGAATTTTGGCTTCCCAAAATAAAAAACATCTCACAATTTTTTGCTATATTCTTTACCGCAGATTGACGGTTAGTTGTTGCGTAACAAATATCCTCTTTATAAGGCTCTTTTATTTTTGGGTATTTTTTTTTAAGTGATGCTATTATATTTTTTGTATCATCTACAGACAATGTAGTTTGAGTAACATAAGCAATCTTCTTTCCTGCTTCTAGAGTGTAATTTTCAACATCGTTTTCATTTTGTATTAAATCAATTGAATCTTTAGGTAATTGACCCATAGTTCCAATTACTTCAGGATGGTTAACATGGCCAATTAAAACAATATGGTGGCCAGCTCTATACAAATTTTCAGCTTCTCTATGAACTTTTGATACAAGGGGGCATGTCGCATCTATATACTCTATCTTATACTCATCTGCTTCAGTTGGAACAGATTTTGGAACTCCATGCGCTGAAAATATTACTGGTCTAGATTTATCTTTAATCTCCCTAAGCTCTTCCACAAAAATTGCACCAATTTTTTTAAGACTATCAACCACATATTTGTTATGAACTATTTCATGTCGCACATAAATAGGAGCACCATATTTGGCTATGCTCTTTTTTACAATTTCTATAGCCCTTTCAACACCAGCACAAAAACCACGAGGTGCTGCTAATAAAATTTTGATTTCTTTATTTTTCATTTTTTTAATTTACAGTTTTTTATGAAAAATGTAAGTGACTTATGAATTAATTTTTTTTAATGCTACTTTTGTTTCTTCTAGGTTTTTACTAAAAAGATTATCAAGTTTTGATTTGTCAACTGATGTAGTAATAATTTTTTTAACCGAGTCCACTGCAATTTTAATTGATACATTTTTTATTTCTTTAAGTGCAGTTTCTTTTATTTGGGTAATTTTATTTTCGGCTAAATTCTTTTTTATTTCAGAAGATTTATGAAACTTGTCATTCATTTCTATTACTAAATGATCGCTGTCTTTTTTTGCTTGCTTTAAAATATCATTACTAACTGCTTGAGCAGTATCTAATTTACTTTGTGCATTATCTAATAGAACCTTTGCTTCTGATCTTAATTTTTCACTCTCATCAATTTCATTTTTAATGTCAGAAATAAGTTTGGTTAAAACATCATTAATTTTTTGAGGTATTTTTAAGTAAATCAACACAGCAAAAAAAATTATAAATGATACCGCTACCCAAAAAGTTGCATTAATTACCATAATATTTATCCATTTTTTTTTTGGAAAGATCATTAACTATTGCTGATATACTGCTACTATTAACGTCAATTCCTATTAGCTTGTGAATTAGGTCGGCAGATGTTTCTATTGCAATTCTGTTAATTTTTTCTGGGGCCTTGCCTCTTAAATCTTGTATTTCAGATTCTGCTTTTTCTATTATTTCATTAAGTGTTTTATCCAAATCCTTTTTTTTTATATCAATACTCTTAATCACTTTTTTTCTATTTTGGTTAAAGTAATTTTTGGCTTCATTTTTACTATCTTGAATAATCTTTTCATATTCTTTTATTTTTAGTTCGCTTTCTTTTCTTTGCTTCTCAGCTACCTCAATATTATCCAAGATTTGTGATTTTCTTATTTCAAGATTAGCACTAATTTTTGGAAGTATAAATTTAGAAAGAACAACATATAAAATTCCAAATGTTATAGTTAACCAAAAAATTTGAGAAATCCAGAATTCAGGATTCAATTGAGGCATACCACTGCTTTCAGCTGCAAAAGCTTCCATTAAAAACAGGAAGCTTAAAAATATTGACTGAAAAAATATTTTTTTAATCATTAAATTTAAAACGCAAATAAAATAATTAATGCAACAACTAGTCCAAATAGGCCAGTGGCCTCAGCTAAAGCAAATCCTAATAAAAGATTAGGAAATTGTTTTTGAGCTGCAGATGGATTTCTCATTGCGCCAGAAAGGTAATTACCAAAAATAATTCCAATTCCAACACCGGCACCGGCTAGAGCTATTGCTGCTAGTCCTGCCCCGATCATTTTTGCTGCTTCTAACTCCATTATATCCTCCTTATGTTAGTTAATGGTGTAAATTTAATGCATCATTTAAATAGATGCAGGTTAGAATTGCAAAAACATATGCTTGAAGAAAAGCAACTAGTATCTCCAAACCAGTTAGTGCAACCGAAAAACTTAGTGGAAGCCATCCACCAACTATTCCAAGGCTTATTACAAAGCCCCCAAAAACTTTCATCATAGTGTGACCAGCCATCATGTTTGCAAATAAACGAACGGAAAGACTTATAGGTCGACTTAAATAAGAAATAATCTCTATAACAACAATTAAAGGTAAAAGAACAGCAGGCACACCGCTAGGCATAAATAATTTTAGATAACCCAGTCCGTGTTTCATAAAACCAATAATGGTTACCCCAATAAAGATAAATGCCGCCAAAATAAAAGTAACAATTATATGACTTGTAACTGTAAATGTGTATGGAATCATGCCAAACATATTACAAAATAAAACAAACATAAAAAGTGAAAATATAAAAGCAAAATATGGCTTCGCTTTTGAACCAGCGGTATCACTAATCATTTTTGAAACAAACGTGTAGCTGAGCTCCGCTAGAAGCTGAACTTTACTAGGTAGCAAAGAATTTTTTTTTGAGCCAAGGGTAAAAATTAAAAGTATTGCTAATGAACTAATCACCATAAACAAACTTGCGTTAGTAAATGATATATCTACCGCTCCTAGTTTAATTTCTGGTCCAATTCTGTAAACTTCGAATTGGTGCATTGGGTTTGTTGCCATAATTTCTAAATTTATTTTTGCATGTTTTTCGCAGATTTAAATACATTTACAATACCTGCTATTACGCCAAAGGTCTTGTCTAAAAGAAACCCAATAATTGTCCCAACTGCCACAGCCGATACTAATTCTGCGCTTAATTTAAAGGCAGTTCCTATAGACGAGGGTGGTTCTTTATCCTTATACAAATTTCTCTTGGAAATTTTAGATTTTGCAATCTCTAGGCGAACTTTGAATGGATCTTTGGGCATTTAATTATTATGCAACCATACCCTCAGCTTTTTGTAAATCAACAGCAACTAACTGGCTAATACCTTTTTCTGGCATAGTTACCCCATAAAGTCTGTTCATTTTTGACATAGTTAAAGCGTGATGTGTTACAATAATAAATTTAGTATTGGTTATGCTAGTTAATTCTTCTAGTAAACTGCAAAATCTAGTTACATTGGCATCATCTAATGGAGCATCAACTTCATCCAAAACACATATTGGAGATGGATTAGTCAAAAATACAGCAAAGATAAGAGATAGAGCTGTTAAGGCTTGTTCGCCACCAGATAATAATGTTATTGATTGAAGTCTTTTACCCGGGGGACTTACTAGCATTTCAAGACCAGCCTCAAGTGGATCATCAGAATCAATTAATTCTAGTTTTGCATTTCCTTTTTAATTTCAACTTTATATTTACTTGTTTCTTCATCTGCACGTAAATTAACTGAGCCTAGTTTCTCTCTTTCTCTTTTCTTTTTGTCTAAAGTTTCTTCTTGAGTAATTGCATCGGGTAATTCTTCAGCTCCGTTTAAATCAGAATTTTCAAGAATATTATTTTCTTTAAGATTAAGTTCATCACTAATTCTCTCTAATAAATCATTTTTACGTTTTTTTAATCCGTCAATTGTTGCTTCAGAACTTGCTTTTCGTTCTCTTATTTGACTAGATTTTTCTTGGACTTCATTTAATTCTAACCTTAAAGAATTAATTTTTTTATCTGTTTGTTCAATAATGCTTTCATTTTCAATTTTTTCTTTTTCAGAAATTCTTAAGCCTTCAGAAATCTGTCCTTTCTTCTCAGCTTGGATTTGAGGTTGTTGATCGCTTTCATCTAATTGAACTGATAATTTATTTTTTCTTTCACTTAATTCTCTTACCATTTTTTCAGAATTTGAAAGTAAATTTTTCCAGCTCCCAATTTCTGTTTTAATAATTCTAATTCTCTCATTTCTTTTTATTGATTCCTTTTTAACAGATTGGTTTTTGCTAAAGCTATCCGCATAGCTCTCTTGTAATAATTTTATATTATTGTTTTTTTTATTAATGTTAGATAGTTTGTTCTTGCTTTCATCATTTTCTAAATTGTTTAAGAAATTATTTAATTCAATTTTACATCTATCTAACAGTGTAAGTGCTTGATTTATTTCATTACTGTTAATTAATTCTTTTACTTTTTCGATCGTGTTATTAACATCTTTAATGGGGTCTACGCTTATGTTTATATTTTCGTTTGCAAAAATATTAATAATTGCATCTACAGACTCTTGTTCTTCTTTAAGTTTATTTTTGGCTGTCTCTAAATCTTCATTAGAAAGCTTCTGAGTTTTAAAGTACTTAGAGTTTATTTCTATTAATTCATTTTTTTCTTCTTTTAATCTTTTTTCATTAGAATTAGCATCTATTATAATACCCTTTTCCCTATTAATATCTTCTTCTATAGTCTTTAAAGATTTTTTGATGTTTTCAATTTCATCTTGAGTTCTTGCATTTTCTTTATCTAAGCTCTGTAGTTCGAGATTTAAACGTTGTATTTTTGAAAGGTTTTCTATATTTTTTTCTCTTAGTGGAGAAACTTTATTAGTCTCTGTTTCAATTAAAGTTTCAAATTGTCCTATTTGTTGATTGAATTCACTTACTCCGCTTTTTGCTTCTGTATTAATTTCATTTTCTATTCTAATTTCGTTATCGATGTCTAATAACTTTAAATAATATAACCCTGCTTCAATTTTTTTAATTTCTTCGGAGATGAGTTTATATTTTGTTGCTTCCTCAGCTTGTTTTTGAAGGTTTACTAATTGTTTTTCTTGCTGTTTTCTTAATTCATCTGCTCTTTTAAGATTAACTTCTGCAGCATTTAATCTAAGTTCTGCTTCGTGTCTCCTTACATGAAGTCCTGAAATATTAGCCGCATCTTCTAAAATTGCTCTTCTATCCGTAGGCTTTGCCGTTACTAATGATCCTATACGTCCTTGGCTGATCATTGAAGGTGAGTGAGCGCCTGTTGATAAATCAGCAAAAAACATTTGAATATCTCTAGCTCTAACTTCTTTATTGTTTATATAAAATTTAGAACCTTTATCCTTTTCTATTTTTCTTCTTATTTCAATTTGATCTAAATTTTTATATCGCATTGGACTATCATTATTTTCATTAGCTACGCTAATTGAAACTTCCGCAATATTTTTTGAAGCTTTATTTGAAGTCCCAGAAAAAATCACATCTTCCATTCCAGAGCCACGCATACTTTTTGCTGAAGATTCTCCCATCGCCCATCTTAAAGATTCTACAATGTTTGATTTTCCACAGCCATTAGGTCCGACAATACCAGTAAGACCTTCTTCAATTAAAAAGTTAGTCTTTTCAGCAAATGATTTAAATCCATTAAGTTCAATTTTTTTAAACTCCATGGATTAACTTATATCAGTTTTTCCAGTGTTTTTTTTAAATTTTTATAATTTAGAGGTTTATCAAACTTTTTTTCATTAATTATTATCGTAGGAGTAGCATTAACTTTATGTTTTTTTACGCCTTCGATTCGATCATTTAAGACATAATCTTCAACGCTTTTATCATTTATACATTTTTCAAAATTTACGTTGATGTTCTCACCCTTTAATAATTTTTTTAGATGATTATTAGCTTCCTCTGCCGTTTCTCCCTTTACCCATTTTTGCTGGTTAGAAAATAAAAAGTGTAACACGTCTGATTTTCCATCATTATTGCATTGAGCAATTTTTGATGCATTGAATGCCGCCACATCTAACGGAAAATGTCTGAATTCAATTTTAACTAATCCCGTGTCTATAAATTCTTTTTTAAGATCAGGATAAACATTATTATGAAAGTCTGCACAGTGTCCACAAGTTAAAGATTCATAAGTAATTATAGTTATTTTAGCATCTTCTTTACCTTCAAAAATTCTTTTAATTTTTTCTGAACTATCAGCATATGCATTAGCGCTAAAGTTAATGATTATAATAAATAATAATAAAGCTATTTTTTTCATTTTTGTTTAAAAATTTTAGTTAATTCAAGTAATGATTTTTTAATTTTATCGTTTTTAATTTTATTAATTTTATCTGTATATTTGCCAATTGTCACACTATTTTCATTATTATCATTTTTTTTAAATTTAGTTTGAGAGTCATCAAAGCTTATAAGTTTTAAATTTTCAATAACTGCGTATCCAAAGAAACTATTCATTCTATCCATTATTTTTTTTTTTGAATATTCTAAATCTATCTCGTGCCCTCTTTTAACCATTATCTGAAGAGTACTAACTCCAAACTTGTTAGAATTTTTAAATGATTTTGGGTAGCATATTTGAAAAAGTTCACTTCCGACTATGTATTTCCAATTGTTTAGGGTTTCAGAGAATATATGTCCTTTTTTTTTAATTATTTTTTTAATATTTTTTGGCAAAGTGTCCTTAAACGACCTTAAGCCTTGAATAGTTTTAAACCTCTGCTTAGTATTATTTTTAAATTGCATATGTCTAATTCTATACTAACAAAAAAAATTCTTCATTGGTACGATAATAATAAAAGAGTATTACCATGGAGAAAAAAAATTTCACAAATTAAAAAAGAATATTATACTCTAGTAAGTGAGTTCATGCTTCAACAAACACAAGTTGTTACTGTAATTCCATATTTTAACAATTTTACAAAAGATATTCCCAATATGAGTTCACTAGCAAAAATTAATGAAGGTAAGCTACTAAAATACTGGGAAGGACTTGGTTATTATTCAAGGGTCAAGAATTTAAAAAAAGCAGCACAAGTTTTAGAAAAAAATTTTAAAGGACGACTACCTCACACTATTGACGAATTAAAATCATTACCTGGAATAGGGAACTATACAGCAAACGCAATAATGGCAATTGCTTTTAACAAACCCTTCATTCCTCTTGATGGAAATATTGAAAGAGTAATTAAAAGATTGTTAAATCTAAAAACAATTAAAGAAGTTTCAAAAGAAAACCTTATTAGGCAGAAAAAAATATTAGGAACTTCTGTTAGATCAGGCGATTATGCACAAGCATTAATGGAATTAGGTGCGCTTGTTTGTAAACCTAAAAATCCTTTATGTGCTCGATGTCCTTTAATGAAAAATTGTAAATCTTTTAAAAATAATGATTTTAAAATTTTAAAAAAATATAAAAAAAGAATTGATAAATTTTACTCAATAGAAGTTTATAAAAAAAATAATAAATATTTATTAATAAAAAATACAAAGTTTAATTTTCTAAAAAATCTACAAATCTTTCCCATGAAAGAGATACCTAGGCTTCAAAATTTAGAACATGCATTAAATTTTAAAATATCTAACATGAATATGAATGTAATTGTTAAGTTTACCAAGATAAAAGGCATTATTCCAAATTCCTCTTGGATTGATAGCTTAAAACTTAATAACTATACTTTACCAACATTTACTAAAAAAATTTTTAGATATTTAAATAAATATAAATGAAAAAAATAGCAATAATAGGTGGGGGAATTTCGGGACTGTATATTGCAAACCTATTAAGGCAAAATCCTAATTATGAAATTATAGTTTTCGAAAAGAATAATTCTGTAAATTTAGAAAAGGGCTATGGCATCCAACTTTCAGTTAATAGCATTAAGTTATTAAACAAAATAGGTTTTCAAAATATTAACTTAGAAGATAAATTTTATCCTAACAGAGTAGATTTTTACTCACTAAAAAATAAAAAAAAAATATGTGATTTAAATATATCAATTTTTAATGACATTGAAGCTAAGTATACGACGCTACAAAGGTTCACTTTAATAAATTTTTTAAAAGATAGACTTCCTAGCAACTTAATAAATTATAATAAGAAAATTACTAAGGTTAATCACAAATCAGAAAATATCGAAGTATTTTTTGAAGATAACTCATCATTTGAATGTGATTATTTAATTATATCTGATGGAGTATTTTCAGCAACTAAATCATTAATTGTTAATAAAGAAATTAAACCAAAGTACTTTAATTCTATTGCGGTGAGAGCAACTATCGATCAGAATGATCTTCACGGGATTGATCCCAATAATATATCGTTATTTTTAGGATCTAATTTACATTCAGTAGCTTATCCAATTAACAAAAATGGCCAGTTTAATTTTATTAATATCCTCA
>LWDU01033673.1_pt1 | contig 14339 bp, 12 predicted proteins | sample 727161 | NCBI WGS metagenome assembly LWDU01 (sample SAMN04566230, study PRJNA314399) | hydrothermal vent metagenome | isolation source: deep sea hydrothermal plume seawater | place: Mexico: Gulf of California, Guaymas Basin | collected 2004-07-11 | reverse complement strand
TTTAAAGAATATGTTGGTATTTTACTAATCATTAAAATTGATGTTGTTAAAATAATTATTGAACTAAATATTTTATTATTTTCAATTTGAAATATATCATTTAAATTTAGTATTTGGATTAAGTAACTTAAATTTAAAACTTCAACTATATCACTTAGACTTAGTATAAGGGGTAATAAAACTAAGCCTGCTGCCGCGGGGGATGGTACTCCTTCAAAAAAATTTATTTTCCATTTTTCATTTTCCTCAATACTTGTTAAGTTAAATCTAGCTAAACGAAGTGCACAACAAACTGTATAAACTAAAACAAAAAGCCAACCAAACTTTCCAATTTCATTTATCGACCAAAAATACATTATAAAACTTGGGGCAACTCCAAAACTTATAACGTCAGTAAGAGAGTCTAATTCTTTACCAACTTTAGATGTTGCGTTAACTAATCTAGCAACTCTTCCGTCAAGAGTATCAAGAATAGCAGCTAATCCTATTGTTATAACAGCCATTTGATAATTAGAATCTAAAGCAAATTTAATAGAACTTAATCCTAAGCAAACACCTAGGATGGTCAAAGCATTTGGCAGCAGTGAAGCAGGTGTATTTTTTTGTAATAATTTAAATTCTTTTTTATTTTCGTTCATCTATTTTTTTGCAATTATAGTTTCTCCGGAAACAGTTTTTTGGTTTTCCTTAACTAATATTTTATAATTTTCAAAGTATATGTCTACTCTACTACCAAATCTTATAATGCCGAATTTCTCCCCTTGATTAACACTATCATCTTCTTTTTTCTCACAAACTATTCTTCTCGCAATTAGTCCTGCTATTTGCACCACAATTAACTCATCACCTTTTGTAGTAGTCATTTTAATATAATTTCTTTCATTTTCTTCGCTAGCTTTATCAAGTGAAGCGTTTAAATACTTTCCTCGTTTATAATAAATTTTATTAATTTTTCCGGATGCTGGAACTCTATTTACGTGACAATTAAAAACATTCATAAATATGCTAACACGTGTGAACTTTCTCTTTTCTAAGCCAAGCTCCATAGGACCATTTATCTCTGTAATTTGTGAAATTACACCATCAGCAGATGATAGTAAATAATTTTCATCGTTTATAGGAAATCTATCTGGATCTCTAAAAAAATAGTATACCCATATAGTCAAAATTAAACTTATTGATCCAAAAAAATTAGAAATTAGCAAAAGTATAAATGTAATACCTCCGGTTATAGCTAAAAACCTGTATCCCTCTTTATGGAGTTTTGGAAATAAAATATCTATCATCTTTATATAATTTGTTTTTTTAGTTAATATGTATATTAAGTAAGTAAATTCAATTGTTAAAATTAAAATATAATGGCAAAAATTGTAGTTAAAAACCCAGTAGTTGAGCTAGATGGCGATGAAATGACTCGAATTATGTGGAGTTTTATCAAAGAAAAATTAATTTTACCTTACTTGGATATTAATATTAAATATTTTGATTTAGGAATAGAAAGTAGAGACAAAAGTTCAGATCAAATAACAATTGATTCTGCTAAAGCCATTAAAGAATTTGGCGTCGGAATTAAATGTGCAACAATTACACCTGATGAAAATCGTGTAAAAGAATTTAAATTGAAGAAAATGTGGAGATCTCCGAATGGCACTATAAGAAATATTTTGGGTGGTACCGTTTTTCGTGAACCAATTCTTTGTAAAAACATTCCAAAATTGGTTCCAGGTTGGACAAATCCAATTGTAATAGGAAGACATGCTTTTGGTGATCAGTATAGAGCTACAGATTTTAAAGTTCCAGGTAAAGGTAAACTTGAAATGAAATGGACTTCTGAAGATGGTAAGGAAAAAAAAGAATTTGAAGTATTTAATTTTCCTGGACCAGGTGTTGCTTTATCGATGTATAATTTAGACCAATCTATAAAAGATTTTGCTAGATCTTGCATGAACTACGGATTAAATCGAAAATGGCCAGTTTATCTTTCTACTAAAAATACAATTTTAAAAAATTATGATGGTAGATTTAAAGATTTATTTCAAGAAGTTTATATAAAAGAATTTGAAGAAAAATTTAAAGAAAGAAAAATTACATATGAACATAGATTAATAGACGATATGGTCGCTTGTGCAATGAAATGGAACGGTAATTATATCTGGGCATGCAAAAACTATGATGGTGATGTGCAATCCGATACTATCGCGCAGGGCTTTGGTTCTTTAGGTCTTATGACAAGTATTTTGTTATTACCTGATGGAAAAACTATAGAATCTGAAGCTGCGCATGGAACAGTAACAAGACATTATAGGATGCACCAACAAGGTAAGGAAACTTCAACTAACCCAATAGCTTCCATTTTTGCTTGGGGAAGAGGCTTGTATCACAGAGGAAAGTTAGATGGTAACGAAGATTTAAAAAAGTTTGTAAAAACCTTAGAAAAAGTTTGTATAAATACTGTTGAAAATGGTTTTATGACTAAGGATCTAGCTATACTAATTAACAAAAACCAAAAATATCTAACCACTAATCAATTCCTAGAAGAAATAAATTCTAATTTAAAAAAAAGTCTTAATTAATTTTTTCACTTAACGCTTTAAAGGCTTCTTCAATTTTACTTTTGTCTATGCCGCCAGCTTGAGCAAAATCCTTTCTACCTCCACCACCTTTTCCACCAAGAATGTCGGAAGCTATCTTTACAAGTGATATTGCATCATATTTTGTAATTAAGCTATTTGTTATACCAACAGCGACACCAACTTTTTCTTCAAAAGTAGAAAAACCAATAACAATTCCTTCTTTAATTTCTTTTTTACTTTTATCTACTATGTTTCTTAATTCTTTTGGTGGAAAGCCTGTAAGAACTTGCTGTCTTAAGATAAAAGATCCAATTTTTTTGTCTTTAACAATATTTTTAGTTTTGTCATTAATTATATTTTCAAGTTCAATTGTTTCTAACTGCTTGTTTAAATTTTTTATATTTACAGATACATCTATATTTTTCTGATAATTAGGCTTAATTTCATATTTTGATAGCTTCTTTTTAACTAAATCTAATTCTTCTTGTTGTTTTTTTTCTTTTATAGATTTATCACTTTTCAGAGATTTTTCATAATTCTCTAATTGCTTATCTCTTAAAGCCTCCACTCTTCTCACGCCAGCAGCGATTGATGATTGATTTATTATTTTAAACTTACCTATATCTTTTGTATTTTTAACATGAGTTCCTCCACAAAGTTCTGTTGAGAAGTAGTTTTTATTTACTTTACCCATAGATAAAACTCTAACTTCTTCTCCATACTTCTCTCCAAACATAGCTAGAGCTCCTTTATCTACTGCTTCTTTTGGGGTCATAATTCTTGTTTTTACATCTGAAAAAGTATCAATCATTTCATTTACATATTTTTCTATTTTTTCAATTTCCTTTTTTTCAATAGGTTTATTATGACTAAAATCAAATCTCAATTTCTCTGGACTTACCAAAGAGCCTTTTTGAGCAACATGTTTACCTAGTGTTCTTCTTAATGCTTCATGCAACAAATGTGTTGCTGAGTGGTATGCTCTTGCATTATTTCTTCTATCAATATTAATTTCAAGATTTACACTTTGATTAATTTTTAAAGAGCCTTTTTCAACTTTTCCAATATGGACATGTAAATCACCCATTTTTTTTTGTGTATCTTTAATATTTATCCTGCAATCATTAGAATAAATTATTCCTTGATCACCAACTTGTCCTCCAGACTCTGCATAGAATGGTGTTTGATTGGTCACTATTTCAACTTCGTCTCCAATTGTTGCATTATCAACAAAATTTTTACCTTTTGATATTTTGATTACAACTCCTTCTGTTTTGTCAAATTCGTATCCTAAAAATTCAGTAGGATTTAATTCTTCTCTAATCTTAAACCATTTTTCTTCAACAAATTTATCTCCTGAACCTTTCCAATTAGCTCTGGCTAATTTTTTGCTTTTCTCCATTTTTTTAAGAAATTCTGCATTATCAACTTTTATATTTTTATTTCTTAAAATATCTGCAGTTAAGTCTAAAGGGAATCCGTATGTATCATAAAGCTTAAAGGCTAAAGAGCCTGGCAAAACATTTTTCTTAACTTTATCTAAATTTTCATTTAAAATTTTAATTCCTCGATCTAACAATGAAGAAAATTTTTCCTCCTCATTTTTTAAAGTTTCAACTATTAAATCCTTTCTTAAATTAAGTTCAGGGTAACTTTCTGACATTTCATTTAAAAGAATATTAAATAAACTATGAAAAATTGGATTTTTACTACCTAAAGTATGTGCATGACGCATTCCCCTTCTCATAATTCTCCTAAGAACATATCCTCGTCCTTCATTTGATGGAAGGATACCTTCGGCAATTAGAAAACTGCTTGCTCTTAAATGGTCAGCTATCACTCTATGGCTAGCAATTGTTTTTTTATTAATTGGACATTTAATGATTTCAGCGGATCCATCCATTATTTTTTTAAAATGATCAATATTATAATTGTCGTGTGTTCCTTGTAATACCGCACTCATTCTTTCAAGACCCATTCCTGTATCAACAGATGGTTTTGGCAAATCAATTCTTTTATTTTTTGATATTTGCTCGTACTGCATAAATACAAGATTCCATATCTCTATAAATCTATCTCCATCTTGCTCAGGGCTTCCTGGAAGACCTCCTTTTAATTTATTGCCATGATCATAAAAAATTTCAGAACAAGGACCGCATGGACCAGTGTCACCCATTGACCAAAAATTATCTGAAGTAGATATTTTTATAATTTTTTCCTCACGTAGTCCTGCTATTTTTTTCCATAACTTAAATGATGTTTCATCCTCTGAAAACACTGTTACAATTAACTTTTCTTTTGAAATTTGAAATTCTTTTGTTAACAAATCCCAAGCTAAATATATTGCTTGTTCTTTAAAATAGTCTCCAAAAGAAAAATTTCCTAGCATTTCAAAAAAAGTATGGTGTCGCGGTGTATAACCAACATTCTCTAAATCATTATGTTTACCTCCTGCCCTTACACATTTTTGAGATGTAGTCGCTCTTTGATATTCTCTTTTTTCTAAACCAGTAAAAACATTTTTAAATTGAACCATGCCAGAGTTTGTAAACATCAATGTAGGATCATTATTTGGCACTAAATTGCTAGAATCTACTATTTTGTGATTCTTGTGTGAAAAGTAATTTAAAAATACACTTCTTATACTTTTTAATGTTTTTTTAGACATTTAACTAATGAATACAGTTTTTTAGTATGATGTCTAGATTAGTGTGATGAGTGGATCTGTAGAAAGGCGCTTTAACTAGCGCCTTTCTAAGAGAGCGAAGATTTTATTATTTTTTATCTGTTTCTGGTTTTTCTGCAGTTGTAGGACTTTTTTCAACCACTGGGTTACCTTCCATTTTTTTAGTAATCAAACCCGCTTCAGTTCTTATAAGCATCTCTATCTCAGCAGCTACTTTAGGATTCTGCTCTAAATAAATTTTAGCGTTTTCTCTTCCTTGCCCAATTTTTTCACCTTTGTATGCATACCAAGCTCCTGCTTTTTCGACCACATTAGCTTTAGCACCTAAGTCAATTAACTCACCGACTTTACTAATACCTTTTCCATACATTAAATCAAACTCAACAACTTTGAATGGTGGTGAGACTTTATTTTTAACTACTTTAACTCTAGTAGAATTGCCAACAATTTGATCTTTATCTTTAATTGCGCCGATTCTTCTTATGTCCAGTCTTACTGAAGAATAGAATTTTAAAGCATTTCCGCCTGATGTTGTTTCGGGATTACCAAACATAACACCAATTTTCATTCTAATTTGATTAATAAATATCACCATTGTATTAGTTTTAGCTACTGCACTTGTTAATTTTCTAAGAGCTTGACTCATCAATCTTGATTGTAAACCAACATGATGATCTCCCATTTCCCCTTCTAATTCAGCTCTCGGCGTTAATGCAGCTACAGAATCAATTACTAAAACTGAAATTGAACCAGATTTGATTAATGTATCTGCTATTTCCAAAGCTTGTTCGCCAGTATCTGGTTGAGAGATCAAAAGTTCTTCTGTCTTGACGCCTAATTTTTTTGCATATACCGGATCTAAAGCATGCTCAGCATCAATAAACCCACAAATTCCACCAACTTTTTGAGCTTCTGCTACGGCTTGTAATGCCAATGTTGTTTTACCAGAAGATTCTGGACCATAAATTTCTATAATTCTTCCTTTTGGAAGACCACCTATTCCAAGTGCTAAGTCTAAACTCAAAGATCCGGTCGAAATAGCTTCAATATCTAAAGCAGCTTGCTGTCCAAGCTTCATTATTGAACCTTTACCAAAATTCTCATCTATTTGATTAATTGCTGCTTCTAAAGCTTTGGACTTTTCTTCTTTTGTTTCTGCTTCTTGATTTTTATGTGATTTTACGATTTTTAAGTTATTTTTAGTCATTCTTTTCCTGCTTTCTTTTAAATATTAATTGAACGAATCATAACAACAAATGTACACATTTTGTTCTTTTTATCAATAGCTAATAAAAACCCTAAATTTAGGGATTTTATAGAAAAATATGGATAGCAAATTTTATATTTCACTATTTTAAATTAAGCTGTTTAGCAGTGAGGCGGCCAATAGCAGATAAAAGATCAAATTGTGCTATAAGAAAATTTCTTTCAGAAGTTGCTAAATTTATTCTTGAATCGAGCAAAATAGTTCTAGACTGAATAACCTCTAATGTAGTTCTGTTGTTGCCTGATTCATATTCTAACGTAATCCCTTCGGTTGCTATTTCAGCAGCTTTAACTTGCGATTTAATTGAATCTAGCACACTTTTAGATGATTTATAATTTGACCATATGTTAGCAACAGACGTTTCAACTGTTTTTTTGCTATCTTCAAGCAAAAGCTCTTTGTGATTTCTAAGTTCTTGATTTTTTTTTAAATTAAATAAATTTTTGCCTCCTGAAAATAATGGCCATGTAGCACTAGCTATTACTGTTTTTTGAGTTCTATCTTTTATAGTTGAGCTAAAATCTTCCTGTTCAGCAATTTTATAAGACAAAGTAGCGGAAGGAGAAAGATCTGATCCTGCAATCATTACATCTGCTTTTGCTTGCTCATATTCAAAAAATGAAATCTGTAAATCAGGATTTTCAGTATTAGCTATTCTAATAGCTTCAGCTAAACTTTTAGGTAAATTTAGTTTAGTTTCTTTTGTCTCTACAATACTATTTGATAGCTCTTTACCAATTATTTTTTCAAAATTGGCTTTACTAGTCACCAAATCATTTTGAACAGCAATTAATTTTGCATTTGCTCCAGAAAGTGATGCCTCTGATTGCGCTGAATCAGCCAAACTTATTTCTCCTTTTTCAAGTCTATTTTGATCCGATTCCACTTGTCTTTCTAATAAATCAATATTTAGTAAATTTATATCTACTTTTTTTCTATTTAGTAACAGCATTGTATGGGCTTTTGCAGCTTCTAATAAGATTTCTTGTTCAATTTTTTTTAATTTAAATTTTGCTAAATTTAGTCCATGTTTTTTTTTATTAAAGTTTGCAACACCACTAAATCCTTGAAATATTTTTTGTACAACGGTAACAGATTGTTCGGATGGACTAAAAGAAGTATCGATACCAGTATTAGTATTATCTTGTTCCGATACATACCCTGAAATTATTATGCTTGGTAAAAATTCACTGATAGATTCTTTTTTATCTTCTAAAGATGCGCGCATACTTGCTCTTTCTGCGTTCAATTTAGTATTATTTAAATATGCTAAATTAAGAGAGTCAAATAAAGAGCTCGCTTTTAATTCATTGCTATTTAAAAAAAATATTACAATTAATACAATCTTAAAAAGAATTCTCATTATTTTATCTAAATAAAACTTTTTTTACTCCATGGTTTTTTTTTAAAAGCATAACTACAGAAGCAGTTTTGCTTAAATCTTTTATCATTTGTAAAGTAATCCTTTCATAAAACATGATGAATCTTTTTATTTCATTGTAGGACATTATTTTTTTATTTAACAAAATTTTTTTTCTAAGTTTTTTTTCTTGGAGCCATCTCCATTTAAAAACCATACTAAAATTTGGTATTTTAATAAAAATAAAATGATCAATTGTATCAAAAATTTTTTTGTATTCTTTTTTAAGTTTTTCATTTACGTAATTCCTCCATATTAAATCTGCGTCTTCGTGCTTTTCTAAAATGTTTTTAGGTTTTTTAATTAAAGATTTATTTTGAGGTTTTGCACCAACACACCAACCCTCTAATATTACTATTTCTGGCTTTTCTTTAATTACAGGCCAATTTTTTTTTTTAAGTCTATCATCAGTTGATTTATCAAATTTTGGTAATTTAAATTTTCTAAAATTACTTTTTTTTATAAAATTAAAAAGTTTTTTAATTAAATTTGTATCATGCGTCCCAGGAACACCTCTTATTTTAAATAAAGAATGTATTTCATGTGACATTCTATTTCGTTCATTTAATGTTTTATAAAAATCATCAATTGAACTAATATAAATTTTTCTTTTAAAGAATTTTTTTAAAATAATTTTTAAAATTTTAGTGATTGTTGTTTTTCCAGAGCCTTGCCCCCCAGAAAGCCCTAAAAATAAAGTTTTGCCTTTTTTTTTGTATATTTTTTCTATCCAAAAAGACATGGGTATATAAAAATTTTTTAAACTCTTGATCTGATCTGCTTTAGATTTACCAAAAATTTTTTCTTTATTTAAGAATTTTAAATAATCTTTTTTTACTTTTTTAAAACACTCTTCGGTTGATTGCATAAAGTTAATTATTTTTTTGGTCTAGAGGGTGATTTTTGCCATCATTAATACTTATATCGCTTAAATTAAATGGCTCAACACCTTCCAAGCATGCAACATTAATTCCGTACATTTTTGGGTTACTTCTTGGATTGTGGTGTGTATAAATCCCACACTTAGAACAAAAATAATGTTTTGCTGTTTTGGTGTGGTATTGATAAATTTTTAAAATATTTTCTCCCTTAACTATCTTTAAATCTTCTGGTCCAACCATAGTCATAATAGTTCCTTTTCTTTTACAAAGTGAACAATTACATCTCATAATTTTTTTAAGTGGATTGGGAACATTAACTTCAATTTCAATTTCCCCGCAGTGGCATGTTAATTTTTTCATTTATTTTTTAATTTTATTTTTGATAATTACTATAGCGATAACTTATCCACATCGATGTTAATCATGATTTGAATGTTCATGTTTTGATTCATTTTAGATTCTAATTTGGACTCAAAATACAACCTATCAGTTGTTTTTCCACAGCTTGCTATATTATGTTTCATGTTATAAATTAGAACAAAGTAAGAACATTATGAAAGTATTGCTGCCATTTCATTTAAACAAAATCGGAGCTGGTTTTCCATCTCCAGCAACAGACTATGTAGAAGACGACATAGATCTTAATGTTCACTTAATAAAAAACATACCATCTACATTTCTCATTAGAGTTCAAGGAAAATCCATGAATAGTGTTGGAATCCATGATGGAGATCTTTTGGTAGTAGACAGAAGTTTAAATCCAAAAAAATTTTCTACTATCGTTGCTAATATCAATGAAGAGTTGGTTGTAAAAACTTTTGTAAAAGAAAAAGACGAATCTTTTTTAACTTCTGGACCAAAAAATATAAACGATAAAATTAGTTTAAATGAAAACCCTGAAATTCTTATTTGGGGCATAGTAACTTATGTAATTCATGCTTTATAGTAAAAAAAAAATAGCCTTGGTCGATTGTAATTCATTCTATGTTTCATGTGAAAGATTGTTTAATCCGTCAATAATTAATAAACCGGTTGTAGTGCTTTCGAGTAATGATGGATGTGTAATATCTAGATCAACAGAAGCTAAGGCATTAGGAATAAAAATGGGAGAACCATATTTTAAAGTAAAAAAAATAGTAAAAGAAAATAATGTAAAAACATTTTCAACAAACTTTTCGTTATATGGAGATATATCAAGAAGAGTAATGAAGACTCTAAAACAATTTTCACCACAAATGGAAATCTACTCTATCGACGAAGCTTTTTTAGATTTATCTTCAATTAAAGATGAAGATTTATTGGAACATTGTTATGAAATCAGAAAAACTATTTTAAAATGGACTGGTATACCAACTAGTATTGGTATTGCAAAAACAAAAACCTTAAGTAAGGCTGCAAACTATATTGCAAAAAAAGAAAAATCAGGAGTTATTGATTTAATAAACTCAAAACAGATAGATAACCTTCTTGCGAAGGTTAAAATAAATAACGTATGGGGTGTTGGGCATCAACTCACAAAGTTTTACATTAAGAATGGAATAAATACAGCTTATGATCTTAAAAACATGCATAATGGTTGGATTAAAAAAAATACAAATGTTTTTGGTTCACGTACAGCTATAGAATTAAAAGGAATTCCTTGTATGTCTTTAAAACCACACCAAGAAAAAAGAAAAAGTTGCTGTGTATCCAGATCATTTGGCAAAAAGGTTACAAAATTGGAAGAACTAAGTGAGGCTATTACAACACACTGTCTTAATGCAGCAGAAAAAATAAGATTAGATAATCAAACAGTAAAAAGAATAACTGTATTCATAAGAACAAGTCCTTTTCAAGCAAATAAAAATTATTACGCAAATTCAAAAGATATAGATTTGCCGATAAAAACAAATGATAGTATTATTTTAATAAAACAAGCACTAACTGCATTGAAACATATTTATAAAAAAGGATATCAATATCAAAAAACTGGAATAATTTTTTCAGGTTTAAAAGATTCTAGTATTTATAATAAAAACTTATTTTCTGTAATTAATAATGAAGAAAAAAGAACAAGATTAATGAAAGCAATTGACTATACCAATATAAAATATGGACGACATGCTCTAAGTATTGCGCAAGCAGGATTTAAAAAAAAATGGAATACCAGACGACAACATGACTCTAAAATTGATACAGCTAGTTTTCAACTATTACCCGTTGTTAGAGCTTAATAAAATATCAATACTATCAATATTTTCTAATGATTTATCGAGATCTTCTCTATTTGAACGCATTGATATTTTTAAAATAGTTAAAACAAATGCTAATAAAATAAAAATAGGGTAAGGAAATAAAATATTTATACCAAAAAACATAACAAGAAAAAGATAAGCTAATAAGAATATAATTGATCGAATTATAACTTCAATTCTAAACACGGAAATAATAGTTAAAGAATGAAAAACAAGACCAAAAAAATTTATTTTTGATGGCAAAACATATCTAATACCTCTTGTAGAAGGTATATAAATTCTATGATTAATTGTTTTAATAACTGAACTAGAATAAGAATTCCATAAGTCCGCTTTTTTAATTAATTGATGAGCATGTTCTTTTGTGAGACAAGTAAAATTACCAAATTTGATGAGTTTTCCAGTAAATATAAGTGTTATCAGTTTATGTACTTCATACAAAAACCTAAAAATAATGCCCTCAGATCTTTTAAATCTATTTGCTGTTACTGTAATTTTTGGTTGATTTTGAGTAATTTTGTAAAAATCATTTAATTCTTCGGGTCTATCTTCTCCATCAGCATCCATTACTACGATATGATCAAAATCCTCATTTGCACAAATATACTTTAATCCAGTCGCGATACATCTTTGATGTACTTTATTTTGTTTCATATTCAAAATTTTAATTTGCTTAATTTTTTTTAAGTTACCACTTAAGTCAGACCTTACTTCTGTTGAAGCATCGTTAACAATTACAACATCAATTTTTGCATCCCAGCTTTTTATTTGTAAATCAATTTTTTCTAATAACTTTAAAACTGATTGCCAATCATTATATAAAGGGATTAGAATTATAAACTTTTTCATTTTTTTCCAAACATACAGATATCGTTGAAATTTTTAATTTGATACAAAACTCCATTACACTCATTTATTTTATTAAAATCTTTAATCCATACAGTTCCAATATTAGGTTCGGATTCTAACTGCGTTACCCATTTTGGTCTTGAAGGGAGATGATAAGATAAGTTTTGTGCAAACCAACCATCTATCCAACCAAACCCAACTACTTGTTCAATTTTATTAGAAAAATTATTATTCCATTGTGCTTGAACTATTAAAGATATTTTTTTACCAGGATAATCTGTTCTCTTATCTTTTTGTGTTACAGCAGATACATAATAAATGACTGGCGATAGGAAGAAAACAAATACAAATAGTAATAATAAATTTTTAACTTTATGTAAGTAAATTTTATTTTGAAATATATAAACAAAAAATACACCTATGAACAAATAGAAAGGTGCCATCCCCATAGTTCTAATTCTTACACCAGTAATCATTGATGTTAAAAACATTAAAATTACAGGAACAACTGTTATTGAAATTAAAAATAATAACTTTTTATCATTATAATTTATTCTTATCTTAAATTTTGACACAATAAAAAAAATCATGGCAAAAAAAATAGATAGCACTCCAATCTGCTTTATCAAAAATATCATCGGATAAAATATATGGCTGAGGTATTTAGAATCTCCAAATCCTGACAAAGGATCATCGACCGACCTAAATATACCATAATTAATAGTTGTATAATTATTTTCAACCAACCAAAATATATGAGGCGAAACAACTATAAGGCAAGAAATGATTGGAAGAATATATTTAAAATTAATTTTTTTGTTTTTAAAAATTGTTATGATAAAAAAAATTACAATACCGGCTAATAAATAAAAAAATAAATATTTTGATAGAATTCCAAAAGCAGCAAAGATTCCAAATAACAACCAATCTATGCTATTATCTTTTTTTACTGCCTTCCAGCAATAAAAAACTGTTAATGACCAAAATGGTAATGGACAAACATTTACATTAAACTCAGGTGTTGTAAAATTATAAAAGAAAATACTTTCTAATAACAATACTGATATTAAACTATGCATCTGATTTTGAAAAAAATCTTGGGAAAATTTAAATATAATAATAAAACTTGAAACAACAAATATTTGACTTAACAAATAAAAAGCCCAATCTTGACTTCCAAAGATTTGATAAATCAATTCAGGAAACCAAACATTTAATGGAGGATGTTTTTCCCATCCTAATGGCCATCCATTTCCCCACGCAATATGCTCTATTGTATCTAATGGAAGATTACTATTTAAAAGACTTGGTCCTGCAGTCCAAATAATAAGATGAGAAAATAAAAAAATAGTAAAAATTTTGCTAATTTCAGTTTTTTTTATTTGCATATGTTAAATTTATACAAGTTTATGACACTTGACACCTAGAAAAACGTCAATATACTCACCGGCTTTAAAATTAAATTACGAGGTCTTATGGTAAAAAAATACATTCCTAATAAGTCTGAAAAATATATGTGTACTAAACAAAAATCTTTTTTTAAAAAAAAACTATTAAATTGGAAAAAAGAAATTGTAGAAATTAATAATAAAAGCCTATATTTGAACGATATTGACCATGAAATCTCCTCTCCAGACGTAGTTGATCAAGCTTCTTCTCAAACTGAAAAAACAGTAGAAATGCGTACTATAAATAGACAAAGAAAACTTTTATCTAAAATTGATAAAGCAATTAAAAGAATTGAAGATAACACCTATGGTTATTGTGAAGAAACAAATGAGCCAATTGGTTTAAAAAGATTAATTGCTAGACCAATCGCAACACTATCTATTGAAGCACAAGAAAAACACGAAAAAAATGAAAAAATTTATGCTGATATTTAAATCAGAGTTTAGGTATTTTCTCTCCAGAATTTAAACAATCAAAACCTTTTATTACAGCTTCTCTATCAGAAATAATTTTATACCATCTTGTTAAGCTTTTATAATTTTTCAAACCTATATCGTGCCAGTCGTGTCTTGCAATCCAAGGAAAGGTCGCTATATCTGCTATTGAATAATTTTCGCCTGCAAGATATTTTGATTGGTTTAATCTTTCATTTAAGTCTTCATATATAGTTTTAGTTATTTTAAAGTATCTTTCTTCGCCCCATTTATCTTTACCAGAATTATAACGATGAAATTGATGGTGTTGTCCTAACATTGGACCAACATAACTCATTTGAGCCATTAACCATTGGTTAATTTTTGTTCTATCTTTTTGTTCATAAAATTTATTACTTTTATTTCCTAGATATATAAGAATAGCCCCAGATTCAAAAACAACTTCTTTATTATTATCATGATCAATAATTACTGGAATTTTACTAAAAGGGCTAATTTTTCTAAACTCTGGTTTAAATTGTTCACCCTTTGAAAATTCTCCTCCAG
>LWDU01034327.1_pt1 | contig 14345 bp, 16 predicted proteins | sample 727161 | NCBI WGS metagenome assembly LWDU01 (sample SAMN04566230, study PRJNA314399) | hydrothermal vent metagenome | isolation source: deep sea hydrothermal plume seawater | place: Mexico: Gulf of California, Guaymas Basin | collected 2004-07-11 | reverse complement strand
GGTGCTCAAACCAATGGCCCTGATGAGGTAACGGCAGCTACTAACAATGCTGCCGATAACAGGAATGCAGCGGAGTTTCGCTTATTCGAGTCCGTAGATAGTGCAGACAGCCCGGGCAATGTCCGTGTCCGCCGCAACCGGTCCAGCGCTGCTGCACGCAATACCGCTTCAACGCCGGAATTTACTCTGGTGGGCACCTCCCGCATCGGTGACAGCTACAGGGTTATATTGGCCCACCGGGGTGGTGAGTCGGTAGTGATCAGGGCGCGGCCAGACGCGACTACCCGCATAAACGGCTACAGCCAGTATGCCATCGTCAATATTGCCGCGGGCAGGGTGTCGCTTAACTTCCCTGACAGCGCACCCTGTGTTGAATTTGAGGACCTGGGTGTGAGTTGCGATGCCGCCACAAATATTGCCGAATTGACCCTGACCAACGCAGCGCCTCTGGCGCCAAGCCAGCGAGTGCAATCTCAACAGCGCCGGCAAGCCCAGCAAACTGCAGCCTCTGGTGAAACCGCGCCAGACCAGGCCCCACCCAATCCCTTTGCAGCCCTCAGCGCGGCTGCCGCTGAGAACGCTGCTAACAATCCAGGCGCTACGGATGGCAGTGATGACAGCAACCGTTTCAGGCCTCGCCGAATTCCCCCTGAGGATGTTCCTCCCGGTATGCGGGTAGTTTCTACGCCGTTCGGTGATAGATTGGTGGACCAGTAAGTTCATCGTGGGCATGGGCATAGGGGATGTTAATCCGGCAATAAACTGAAGCAGCGACTCCGTCAGGCACGGAAATTCGTTACAGGAACAATTAGTACGTCAGACTAATTCCGGCCAGGATCTGGTCATTCGATTTCTCTTCAGCTATAAAGCTGTAACAGGGCAGCAAGAACTCATTGCTGCGGTTGCCGACGGCCGGTAGTTAGGCAATCTAGCTCTTCGTCATGACATATCTTGATATATCATGACAGTTCATGATACGGTAAGCTCGAGGTGAAAAAATGGCCAAGACCCATGTTAAATTCGCTACCCAGGTTGATCCAGAGCTTTTAAGCGCCGTACGCACCCTTGCCAGGAGAGAAGGGCGTCAGATACAAGCTATAGTCGATGAAGCACTCAAGGACCTCATTGATAAACGCAGCAATCTGAATGCCCGAGCCCACGTGATGTCGGCCTATATGAAAAGCCATGAGTCCTATGCCGCAGTCTATGAAAAACTGGCCAGGTGATTGACTATCTAACCGTAGCCGACGTGCTGGGCATTCATGCCGACCAGATTGAGCGCTATGGTGGAGCTCACGGCCTGCGTGATGTTGGGGTGTTAGAAGCTGCTTTATACAGGCCTCAAACAGGCTACTATGAGGGTGTGGTTACACAGGCGGCGGCTCTGTGGGAAAGCCTTTCCCAGAGCCACTCTTTCGTAGATGGCAATAAGAGAACATCCTTCGCTTGCACCTATACCTTTCTTGCTATCAATGGGATTCAGCTTGATAGCGAGGCCCATGTCACTTACAGGTTCATTACAGACCTTTATAATGAGCACAATTTCACCCTTGAAATTCCTGAAAGCTGGTTGCGTGAAAATACTGTTACAACACATGAAAGTTGAATTAACCCGTGCCGGCTGTTAAACCTAGTCCTCTTTCCTCCTCCCTTTCTATCTCGGTGGTCTGCTATAACTCCGGGGGGAAGCAGCTGCGCACGCTGATCGCATCGCTACTGGCTTCTCTGCAAGATCTGGATTCTTCCAGGCAACTGTCATCAGTAATGATCTCCTTAATAGATAATTCCGAAAGTCACAGCGTCAAGCTTGATCTGTTCAATTCATACGCTGAAAAGTTGGAGTCCCTTCGGGTAAAATTGAGCTTGATACAGGGCCAGGGTAACGTGGGTTATGGTAGCGCCCATAATCTGATGATCAGAAATACCGAAGCTGACTATCACCTCATTCTGAATCCGGATGTGCTGCTTAGGGACGACAGCCTCAGGACGGGTATCGATTACCTGGAAGCTAACGAGAGCATTGTCATGGTGAGCCCATACGCCGAAGATGAGCACGGTCACAAACAGCGCCTGTGCAAACGTTATCCGTCAGTTTTTACATTTTTCGTCCGCGGCTTTGTGCCTTCACCTCTAAAAGGACTATTCAAGCAACGGCTGGCGCTGTTCGAAATGCACGAACTGCCCGAGCACACTGCCACTGACACGGTCCCTATTGTCAGTGGCTGTTTTATGTTGTGCCGAACCGATAAACTCAAGGCCATCGATGGCTTTGATGACAATTACTTCCTCTATTTTGAAGATTTCGATTTGTCATTGAGGCTGGGCAAGCAGGGGAATATCGCTTATTTGCCCGCTATGAAAATCCTGCATGGAGGAGGCAACAGCGCCGGCAAGGGATGGCATCATATTAGTATGTTTGTGCGCTCTGGAATCCGCTTTTTTAACACCCATGGCTGGCGCTTTTTCAGGCAAAGCTAGATTGTTGAACAGACTCTTGGGTTGACGTCCTAGACTCCATAATCACAAGTTCAGTGCATGAATGATCCAATTAAAAAAGCAGTAGTCACCGGGGCCAAAGGTTTCATTGGGTCACAGTTGTGCAGTCACCTTCTTCATAGCGGCTATTTTGTCAGGGCCCTGCTACGCTCGGCCACTGACAGTTCTAGCACCAGACTTAAAAATTTGATTGCCCCGCATTCAGCCAATGCCGAACTCGTCGTAGCTGATATCTGCGATGCTGAAAGTTTGACCTCGGTGTTTGACGGTATCGACACGGTTTTTCATCTGGCCGGGGTTGCCCAAGTCAATAATGTCGACTCTGAGGCTATGCGATGGCTAAATGTTGAAGGCAGTCGTAATGTTCTGAGGGCGGCAGTAGCGAGCAGAGTAAGAAGGCTGGTATTTGTAAGTAGCAGCCTGGCCCAGGCCTGCGAACTCGACGCCGGCGATGTAACAGACTATGGTCAAACCAAACTCGAGGCCGAGCAACTACTATTGGCCGCGCATCGGAGTCAGGACATAGAAGTAGCCATACTCAGAGCCGTCAATGTTTATGGCATAGGCATGAAAGGCAATATAAGTGCCATGATTTCCATGATCGCCCGGGGCCGATTACCGCCGCTACCGAGGCTGGAAAACCGCTTGTCACTGGTGGGTGTCGATGACCTGGCAAGAGCTGCTGTGCTGGCGGCAGAAAATATGGTCGCCGGAGGTAAAATCTATTACGTAACAGACGGTGAAAGCTATCTGATCAACGGGATTGAACAGGCAATTTACCAGGCCCTAGGCCGAAAATTGCCCGGGTGGAAGAGCCCGCGTGTGTTACTATACGTCGCGTCGGCACTGGCTGGCCTGCTTGGCAAAATGACGGGCAGAGGTTCAAGTATTGGCACTCGTACCTATTATAACCTGGTACGCAACAACTGCTTTTCTAACCAGGAAATTAGCAGCGATCTGGGCTTCGTGCCAGCCAGTAATCTGTATGATGAGTTGCCGGTAATAGTTGCGCAGATAGTTGCGCAATTACATGGTCAAGCAAAGTGATGGGTTAGTATAGCCAGGCAGCAAAAACAAAAACTAATAGCAAAACAGGATCGGGTAAAAGTGACAAAGGGAATCATTCTGGCAGGAGGTAGCGGCAGCAGACTGCACCCCATGACTATCGCTGTGAGCAAACAACTGATGCCGGTCTATGACAAACCCATGATCTACTATCCTCTGGCTACGCTGATGCAGGCAGGTATCCGGGATATCTTGATTATCACCACTCCGGTTGGTGCCGATGACTATCAGTTACTACTGGGTGATGGTCGTCAATGGGGGCTTAATATCTGTTACCAGCAACAGCCAAAACCGGAAGGCCTGGCCCAGGCATTCTTAATTGGTGAGGATTTTATCGGTGACAGTCGGGTCTGTTTAATTCTTGGCGACAATATTTTCTATGGCAATAGAATTGAGGATACGCTCAAGAAGGCGGTAGTACAAAATGGTGGTGCCAGCATTTTTGCCTACTATGTTAATGATCCTGAACGCTATGGTGTTGTGGAACTCGATAAGAATAACAAGGCAGTTGGCCTGGAAGAAAAACCCGCCAAGCCCAAGTCACACTATGCCGTTACTGGCCTGTACATGTATGACAACGAGGTGGTTTCGATTGCTAAAACCATAAAACCTTCCGCCCGTGGCGAGCTGGAGATTACGGACATAAACAAGGCCTATCTTAAGCGTAATAAACTACACGTCGAACTTTTTGACCGGGGCACAGCCTGGCTCGACACCGGCACCATACAATCCCTGTTAGATGCCGCTAATTTTATTCGGGTGCTGGAAGAACGGCAGGGATTGAAAATTTCCTGTCCCGAAGAAATTGCCTTTAAACAGAACTTTATTGATGCGGATCAGCTTAAGCGCCTGGCAGAACGCTTGAATAAAAGTGGTTACGGCCAATACCTGTTAGACCTTGTCAAGGCCCACTAGCTCATGAACATTATCCCCACAGCGATAGAGGATGTTCTGGTCCTGGTGTCACAAATCCATGGGGACCACCGTGGCTATTTCATGGAGACCTGGCGCAAATCAGAACTGGAAAGCCTGGGAATAAAGACAGGCTTTGTGCAAGATAACCAGAGCAGGTCAGTGCAGAAAACGCTGCGTGGCCTGCACTATCAACTTGATCATCCGCAGGCCAAGTTGGTGAGAGTGATTGCGGGCGAAATCTTCGATGTTGTTGTAGATCTGCGAAGAAACTCAAAAACTTTTGCCCATTGGGTTGGCGAAACGTTGTCTGCTGAAAACCGCAAACAACTCTGGGTGCCGGCGGGGTTTGCCCACGGCTTCTATGTGCTAAGTGAATTCGCAGAAATTGTCTACAAGTGCACGGAATATTATTACCCGGAAGATGACCGAAGCCTGTTATGGAACGACCCAGAGCTGGCAATCCAGTGGCCCTTGCTGGATCAGCAGCCCTTGCTGTCAGAAAAAGACAGAACGGCGGTGCCGCTTGGCCAGTCAGCACTCTATCCGTGAACAAGAGCAGACTTGTACTGACCGGCGCCAACGGCCAGTTGGGCAAGACCATCCAGAAACTCTGGGCCCAGGCACCGATTAGTGACACTTTCGAGTTGCTTGCCCTCGATCGGCAGCAGTTGGATATTGCAGATTCCGTTTCAATCCAGCACGCCCTTAATGACACCGAGGTTGACGTTATCATCAATGCCGCCGCCAACACTGCAGTAGACGGCGCGGAAGAAAATGAAGGCAACAAGTGTCAGGCCTTCGCTGTTAATGAGCAGGGTCCAAAAAATCTGGCACTGTGGGCAAAATCAAATGGCGCCAGACTGATACAACTATCCACCGACTTCGTCTTCGATGGCACTGCTTCAAGCCCATATAAAACCGACGACAGGCCTAATCCGCTGGGTAATTATGGCGCCAGCAAACTGGCGGGGGAGCGGGCTGTTGCCGAGATTCTGCCAGGCAATTCAATTGTGCTCCGAACCTCCTGGCTGTACTCCCAATATAACGATAACTTCCTCAAAACCATGCTGCGACTGATGGCAGAAAGAGAATGCCTGGATGTTGTGAGCGACCAGACCGGCGCCCCAACCTCAACCGGGTCTGTTAGCCAATTGATCTTCAAGATTGTGGCGAGTGGAAATGAGTATGGTATTTATCACTGGAGTGATTTGGCTGTAATCAGCTGGTATGAATTCGCCCGGGCCATACAGGAAGAAGCACTGGCTGCAGGCCTGATCAGGCACAGCATTCCCATAAATCCAATTTCCACCAATCAATATCCCACCCTCGCCACCAGACCCGCCTTCAGTGTGCTGGATTGCAGCAACACCGAGGCAGATTTTGCTTGCGTCAGGACTCCTTGGCGGGAACAATTGAAACTGGTAATTCGGGAACTGGCACAGCAAGAGTAGGTGGATGCGAGAAGGACTGCCAGTGGCTTGAAGCGGCATTAAAAGATTCTCCAAAGTATGTGCAACCGAAGACCCAAACCTTGGCAATGAGAAGCAAGTAACAATGAGAACCCTGTTAGTAACCGGCGCCGCCGGTTTTATTGGCGCCAATTTCGTGTACTACTGGCGTAAATCCTATCCTCAAGATGCAATTGTTGTGCTTGATGCACTCACCTACGCCGGCAACAAGGCTAACCTGTCAGCTATCTGGGATCAGGATGGATTCGAATTTATTGAGGGGTCTATCTGTGATGAAGCGTTGTTGGAAAAACTGCTGCGCCAGCACAGCATAAATACCCTGGTTCATTTTGCCGCCGAGAGCCATGTGGACCGCTCTATAACCGGCCCCGATGCCTTCATTGAGACCAACATCGTCGGCACCCACACCCTGTTAAAAGTAGCTAAAAGAGTGTGGATCGATGAGTTGGAAGATTCCGGCCACCATTTTCACCATGTCTCCACCGATGAAGTCTACGGCAGTTTAAGTACCGACGCTCCGGCATTCCTGGAAACCACAGCCTATGCGCCCAACTCTCCCTATGCGGCGAGCAAGGCCGCCTCTGATCATCTGGTACGGGCCTATCACCACAGCTACGGCCTCAACACAAGCACCAGCAATTGCTCTAATAACTATGGCCCGTTTCAATTTCCGGAAAAATTGATCCCACTGTGTCTGTTGAATATCCTCCACGGCAAAGGCCTGCCCATCTATGGGGATGGCAAGCAAATTCGTGACTGGCTGCAAGTCGATGACCATAGTCGTGGTATCGACTTGATTATCAATAGTGGTCGCCCTGGTGAAACTTACAATATTGGTGGCAATAACGAGTGGACTAATATTGATACAATAGGCTTGTTGTGCGAAATAGTTGACCGCAAATTTTCGGAAATTCCGGCACTTAAAACCCGCTTTCCAGATTCCCCAGGTGCCGGCGCCTTGGCCGCAAGCACACTGATACGCCATGTCGCAGACCGGCCTGGACATGATATTCGTTATGCAGTTGACGCCGGGAAAATCAGATCCGAATTAGCCTACGAACCGTTTGAGGATTTCAGATCCGGCCTCGATAAGACCGTCGACTGGTACTTGGACAACGAGCCCTGGTGGCAGGCAATACTCGACGGTTCATACAGGAACTAGATGGCCGCCATGCCAAGCGCAATTATCTTTGCTTGGATTAAGACAGCCTGGAAGCTTGTCATCTCCCTGGTTTTGGCATTCTGCTTTGTCTCCGTCATGGCTTTTGATTTTTCTGGCGAAAAATGGCCTGGCGGCGAAACTGAGTTTTACTTTGCCCTGGAAGGCACTTCCGGCACTGGAATACTCTGGAACACGGCTTTCAGGGAAGCCCTGACAGACTGGAATGAAGCCACGGACTTCAACTACATCCTGCGCGAGGAATCCCACGATCCTTGCGCCATCGATTTGATAAATGGGATTGATTTCACCGCTGATGTCTGTGGCTCTGAATTTGGCGAGAACACCCTGGCGGTGACGCTGATCAGCACCCGGGCACAAATACTGGGCCCTCGAAGGCTGGAAGAAGCGGACATCGTGATCAATCAGAATAATACCCTGGATATTTTCGACGGCAACCTGGTGCAGTATGGCCGCCAGTTCGATGGTATTGATTTCAGAAGGATTGCCTTGCATGAATTGGGTCATGCCCTGGGCCTCGAACATGAAGTGTCGAACCTGGCGATAATGGCACCGACAGTGGACAACCTCGACCGCTTGACCAGCGACGATATTGCCGGCGTCAACACGCTCTATGGCGGACTCTCAAATTGCACTATTCGGCAACTGCGTTATGGCCAAACCAGTGACTCTCTGGCGGCAGGGGACTGCACAGTCGACGAGCTTACCCTAGGCAACCGTGATGACAGTTTCATCGATGTCTACAGTTTAGAGCTTGTCGAGTCCACCACGATACAGTTCGAGATGGCATCCACCGGCCTTGATTCGGTGTTGATCCTGGCGGATTCAAAACTGCAGTATCTTGACTTCGACAATAAACAGAGCGGCAGCTGTAGCTCCAGCCTGAGCCAGACACTGGACCCTGGCAGTTACCTGATCCTTGCCAATACCTTCGACGAACCGGTCCAGGAAGCCTGTGGCGGCACCGGCAGCTATGAGTTGACGGTGACATTCAGCAGTAGTGGGAATCCAGATCTGGGTAATAGCACCAGTCTCAATGGCGGTAGCTCCAGCGCCCGCTTTCGCGCCGGAGTCACGGCAGACAATGGCAGCAGCTTTGGCAATCGGTTCAGCGCCAGCGATTCCCTGGATCTGGACATCAACATAGACATCGACCCGTCACATGTAGGGCAACCAGGTTTCCTGATAATTGCTGCGCTTGTGAACGGCGAAATCCTACTGCTGAACCAGCAGGGCCAATTCGTCAACTACACTCGACGGAAGCGTTCGCTGTGCTCACCGATTTTGTGCCAGCCGAGGTGGGCATCGACAGTATTATCGTTGATTTTTTCGTTGGCTATGGCCTCGATAGCGATCCCACTGAGGTCTATTTTCACCAGACGCCACTTAATTTGATCATAGTCCCGTGAACCCTCATAGCGGTGCCAACAGAGCCTGAAGAAGTCAGAAAACTGTCGGCCTGGGGGGAATCCGGACCCTTGACGGCGGCCTCAATCGGGAGATTTAGCTGCAGCTGTTATTCCAGCGGGCTACATTTAGCGGTATAATGCGGCTGCATTTTTTTCGGTCGACTGGTTGGCTTGAAAAACAAGCACAAAAAGTGCGGATTCGGGCCCCTCAAGTGACCCGAGAGCGGGGCAGGAGGACAATCACCCCTTGTTTGCGTTTATTAATTTGAGACTAGGGTGTTAACAGGTTTACTGGGATTATTACTGAGAAGTTTACTGAGAGGAGCGTAAAGTGTTAAGTATGAAGAAGTTAGTTTTGTCACCATTATTACAGGTAGTTTTAATCGCAAGCGCAGCCCTGTTTGTTACTGCGAACTTTGCTGACGACAGTTTGACCGTTGCCAGGGCGCAAGCACTGCAGCTGGCGGCATTAAGCGAAGGTTTCGATGCAGAGCAAACCTATATGCTTTCCTGTTTCGCCTGCCACAGTACCGGAGCTGCAGGCGCACCCAAAGTTGGCGCAGGCAATGCCGCCGAGTGGGAGCCAAGATTGGAGAAAGGCCTTGAAGCGATAGTAAGCAATGCAATCAATGGGCTGAACACCATGCCACCGAAAGGACTCTGCTTTAACTGTACCGATGATGATCTCGCAGCCATCGTCGACTACATGATAGCAAACAGCAAGTAAGCAAAACTTAGCACGCCGTTGAGAGAATGGGCTGCACGCAGCCCATTTTTTTGCCTGAAATTTGCCCAAACCCCTGTTTCTGAGCTATTAGGATAGGGTAAGTTCAGTCAGGGCTCCCTCCCATGTCATTTGCCACTATAAACTCGAGAGCATTGCTTGGTGTTGAAGCGGTGGAAGTGAAGGTAGAAACCCATTTATCCAATGGGCTGCCCAGCTTTGCCATCGTCGGCTTGCCAGAGAAGGCGGTAAAAGAAAGCAAGGAAAGAGTTAGAAGTGCCATTATCAATTCCGGCCTGGAATTTCCTGACCGACGCATCACCGTCAATCTGGCGCCTGCCGACATGCCCAAGCATGGGGGTAGATATGACTTCGCCATCGCCTTGAGCATTCTTAGCGCCTCCGGCCAATTGCGATCAGAGCCCCTGCAAAACAGCGAGATTCTTGGTGAGTTGGCTCTCGATGGCAGCATGCGCAGGGTCCACGGTGCAATACCGGCCCTGATTGCAGCGCAGGCTGCGAAGCGCAAGATCTATCTTCCCGCCGCCAATGCCAACGACTTGATCCTGGTGGGCTACGAGCAGGGACGTTGTGTAGAAAGCCTGCTCCAGTATGTGGATCATCTGGTCAATACCACCGCACTCAGGGCGGTGGGCGATTTGCTGTCTCGGAGCACTGTAGCCCCAAAACCTCCACCACGCATTCCAATCCTTATTCAGGGTCAGGCGGTCGCCAAACGCGCGGTGGAGGTTGCGGCGGCCGGCGGCCACAATCTGCTGATGATAGGACCGCCGGGATCTGGCAAGACCCTGCTGGCGAACTCACTGATCGGCTTGCTTCCGCAGATGAGCAATGGGGAGGCACTGGAAGTGGCAGCCATAAATTCGGTGGCGAATCTGACACTGGAAGCCACCGCCTGGCGCAATCGCCGATTAGAACACCCCACCATTCCGCCACCAGTGTGGCGCTGGTTGGTGGTGGCAGCAAGCCGAGTCCGGGCGAGATCAGCCTTGCCCACAGGGGGGTACTGTTTCTCGATGAACTCACGGAATTCAAAGCCGGTGTACTCGATGCCCTGCGAGAGCCGCTGGAGTCGGGTGAGATTACGCTGAGTCGCGCCAATTATCGGCTCAAGTTCCCAGCGAAATTTCAGTTGCTCGCTGCCATGAATCCCTGTCCCTGTGGCTACGCCGGAGATGTGCGGCACGAGTGTCGGTGTCCTCCCGCAAAGATTGCGCGTTATCTTGGCAAGCTGTCTGGTCCCCTGCTGGACCGGCTGGATTTATTTATCGAAGTCCCGGGCCTGTCCCCTTCGGAGTTGCTGGCGCAGAAACCCGACAGTGTAGATTTTGATGCGGCGAGAGCGCGCATCGAGAATTGCCGCAAGCTGCAGTTTCAGCGCAGCGGCAAGCTGAACTCCGAGCTGGACACCTCAGAGCTGGAGCAATATTGCCTGCTTGGGTCCGGGCTGCGCAAGGTGTTGGCCAGGGCGATGGAAAAGCTTGGCATGTCGGCACGGGCCACGCACCGGGTGATGAAAATGGCGAGGACGATCGCGGATCTTCAGGGGAATCACAAAATTCGGGAGAACGATCTTCTGGAGGCGATTGGCTACCGTAAATGCCAGCTCAACCGATCACTGCTGCGATGAATCCTCTTCAAATTGCTGTAGCCGCTGCTCCAGCTTCAGAATAGTCGCACCGAGCTCGTCGATGCGACGTTCGGCCCGCTGTAATGCCTTCGACTGTGCATCGAACTCGGACCGAGTCAGGATATCCAGCTCTGCCAGCGCCCTGGCCAACTGTTGCTCTATCTTGGTGCGTAACTCACTGGACAATTCCCGTGCGAANACGCACTGCTAGTGTACAATATTGCGGCATTTGTCCTGGAGATTCACCGGCTGCAAAACTGTAATCTTCCTAATATTTTGTTTTCATTAGAAAAACCATAACTGGCACGGCCCGTGCATAGTGCTCCAACAGTTGATTGAATTCGAATAGGCAGATGCCTGAACTAAACCATCCGAACAGCGAAGGAGCAAAATAATGAAGTTAGTCACGGCTATTATCAAGCCATTCAAACTGGACGACGTCCGCGAGGCCCTGTCTGAGATAGGGGTGCAGGGCATTACCGTAACTGAAGTAAAAGGCTTTGGTAGACAGAAAGGCCACACTGAGTTGTATCGCGGTGCGGAGTATGTTGTTGATTTTCTTCCCAAGGTAAAACTGGAAGTTGCCATTGGAAGCTCCCTGCTCGATCAGACTCTGGAGACAATCACCAGCGCCGCGAACACCGGCAAAATTGGTGACGGCAAGATCTTCGTTACCGAGCTCGCGCAGGTTATCCGCATTCGCACCGGTGAGACCGGCGACGAAGCGATTTAAATCACAATGTCTGGAATCGCTTTAAGCCCTGGAAACAGACTGATTATTAGAGATTGCTGAGGAAGCAAAATTAGGAAGAAGTTAATGACAAATTAAGTGGGACTCGGCCTGGCGCCGACTACGCTGATGTGACTTCCTTCGGTAGCGTCTGCCCGGGAGCGCGATAGCGGTGATACTGGAACAAAACCTGGACGAAAAACCGGGCCCAAAGATGGCAATCGTTGCCGACACCGATCATGCAGTATTGAAGAAAGCGAGCATAGTAGATCTCTCGAAATTCGAAGATGCTGTCACCGATCGTATTATTCCGGGTGCGCCTGCGCCGGGTCACAGCAGCGTAAATAGCAGTAAATACGCACAAGGTTTCTTCGCTGAAAACTTGGGGTGGGGAAGTGTAGCTTCAGCGCCTGCGGCGCCTCTACCTCATGTCGCCGTACAGGTACTGCAAGATCGACAGTGCCGCTATCGGGGCGGTTTCAGTCCTGAGTATACGGGCGCCCATGCCGACGATGGCAAAATTGCGCTGCCGGCCCCAATTTATCTCTGCTTCAGAAAAGCCAGCTTCAGGCCCGATTAACAGATTAATGCTGGCCGACTTTCCGATACGCTCCGGGAATTGCTCTTGCCCGCCCGGCTCCAGCAATAAATTCAGACCGGCCCCGTTGTTTTCGCGCCAATCAGCCATCGAGGCTGGCATGCAGACCTCGGGGATATCAATTCTTCCACTCTGTTCGCTGGCGCTGATTGCGATCTTGCGCCAGTGCCTGAGTTTGTTCTCGAGACGCGCCGGGTGCAGTCTCACTTCACCATGCTCGGTGTAGAGGGGAGTTAACCGGGTGACGCCAAGCTCTGTCGATTTTTGAATGGCGAAATCCATTCTATCGCCGCGGGACAAGCCAAGACCGAGATTGATTACAAGCGCGGACTTGCCAGGGCTTCGAATCTGACGCAGCAGCCTGACCGACACCTCGTGCTTCCTGATCTGGATAATTTCTCCGGCAAACTCACCGTCTCTGCCATTAAACAGATGCACCGCGCCTGCCACAACCAGTCGCAATACGTGACAGAGATAGTGGGAAACTTCCGCCGAAAGCGACAGCAAGGAATCAGCTTCGAGTTGAGCGTTGGTATAAACGCGAGGGATACGCATCATTTGCCTGCAGCTGTTAGCCGTCGCGCGGTAGCCTGGCGGCAACGGCTGGGAATTTAACTACTTTCTTGGTGACAGTGCCAGGTTTGTCCAGATTTGGCTAACGCTGGCGGCAAGATTCATGGAATAGAAGTGAAGCCCTGGTGCACCACCGTCTAACAGCCGTTGGCACAGGTCCGTGACCACGTCGATGCCATAACTGCGCAAGCCCTGCACGTCATCACCAAAGCCCGTCAGCCGCTTGGCCAGCCAACGGGGAATCTCGGCGCCACAGTTTGCGCTGAACCTGGCCAGGTTCCCGTAATTTGTGATTGGCATTATTCCCGGCACAATAGGAATCTCAATGCCCGCACGGGTGCAATAGTCGACGAACTGAAAATAGGCATCGGCGTTATAGAAGTATTGGGTAATGGCGGCATCGGCGCCGGCATCAACTTTCGCCTTGAAATAAGCCACGTCAGCGGTGTAGCTCGATGACTCCGGATGAATCTCGGGATAGCATGCGACCTCGATATGAAAGAAGTCACCAGTTTGCTTGCGTACAAATGCAACCAGTTCGTTGGCATAGCGATGTTGATTGGCGGCTCCCGAGCCCGAGGGAATATCTCCTCTCAGGGCGACCAGCCGTTTAACCCCGATTTGCCGGTAAATATCCAGCAGTTGCACGATCTCGCTTGCGGCGGTGCGGCCAAAGGATAGATGAGGCGCCATCTGAGAACCCAGGGATTGATAGCGCAGAATGGTCTTCTGGGTGCCGGTCCTGGTAGAACCCCCGGCGCCATAAGTCACCGAGAAAAAATCCGGATTAAGTTTAGCCAGGCTTGCATGCACAGCATCCAGTTTCGTTTCTCCAGCCCCGGTACGAGGCGGGAAAAATTCAATACTGAATTGTCTTGAGTTGGAGCCTGGCATAATAATCCGGCTTGGGGTCGGTTCCCCAGTCGTTGGTTTTAGTACCGATACGAGTCGTTCTTGTAGGGACCGTCAACCGCCACATTGATATAGTCTGCCTGGACCGCAGTCAATTTAGTTAGAACACCACCAAAACCGTTCACCATCAGTGCCGCAACCTCTTCGTCCAGATGTTTGGACAGCACCTCGACTTTTAGATTGCCCTGTCTCAGATCTTCGCTCTGGTGCGCATATTTACGTTCATACAGGGACATCTGCGCCAACACCTGGTTGGCAAAAGAACCATCCATGATGCGCGAGGGGTGACCGGTGGCATTGCCAAGATTTATCAGGCGGCCTTCTGACAATAGAATTAAATAGTCTTCGGCGTTGTCGGTGCCGCTACGATAGATCTTGTGAACCTGCGGCTTCACTTCTTCCCAATTCCAGTTATCGCGCATGTGCTGGGTGTCAATTTCGTTATCGAAATGACCGATGTTGCATATGATCGCCCCGGCCTTTACCTGAGAGAGCATGAATTTGTCGCAGACGTTGACGTTGCCGGTGGTGGTGACGATCAAATCCAGTCTGGACAATAGCTCGCGGTTAATACCATCTGCCGTTCCCTTGTTAACCCCATCGATGTAGGGAGAAACCACTTC
>LWDU01044428.1_pt1 | contig 14352 bp, 18 predicted proteins | sample 727161 | NCBI WGS metagenome assembly LWDU01 (sample SAMN04566230, study PRJNA314399) | hydrothermal vent metagenome | isolation source: deep sea hydrothermal plume seawater | place: Mexico: Gulf of California, Guaymas Basin | collected 2004-07-11 | reverse complement strand
TTCATTATGGTAAAAAGAAATTCCAAAACGCAGCTTGCAAATGCACTGAGGGTTCTTGCAATGGATGCCGTAGAGAGAGCAAAAAGTGGTCACCCTGGAATGCCTATGGGGATGGCAGATATTGCAGAGGTCCTTTGGCGTGAAAACTTAATATACAATCCAAATAATCCAAATTGGTCTAACAGAGACAGATTTGTACTTTCAAATGGTCATGGATCAATGCTTTTATATGGGTTATTGCATTTAACAGGATTTGATTTATCTATTGATGAAATAAAAAACTTTAGACAATTGGGATCTAAGACACCAGGTCATCCTGAGTTTTCCGTCACTCCGGGTGTAGAAACAACTACTGGACCTCTTGGGCAAGGTCTATCTAATGCTGTTGGAATGGCAATTTCTGAAAAAATACTGGCAACCCGATTTAATCGTGAAGGTTTTAACGTGGTTGATCACATGACTTATGCTTTTACTGGCGATGGCTGCTTGATGGAAGGTATTTCCCATGAAGCATGTTCCTTGGCTGGGACGTTAGGTCTTGGTAAGTTGATTGTTATCTATGATGATAATGGAATTTCTATTGATGGACCTGTAGAAGGTTGGTTTACTGAAGATATTCCTAAGAGATTTGAATCATATGGCTGGCAAGCTATAGCAAATGTTGACGGTCATAATTCTGATCAAATTAATGCCGCTATACAAGAAGCTAAAGCAGACAAATTTAGGCCATCCATTATTTGCTGCAAAACTCTTATCGGAAAAGGTTCTCCTAATAAAGAAGGCTCTGCTTCAACACACGGAGCAGCTTTTGGAGAAGAAGAGATAGCTAACATCAGGGAATCTTTGGGTTGGAGTCATGACCCTTTCATTATTCCAGAAGAGATCTACGAAGAATGGAATTTTAAAGAACAAGGGTCAGAGTTAGAAAGTAATTGGAATGAGTTATTTAAAAACTATTCATCTTCACATCAAGAATTAGCAGATGAGTATTTAAGATGCATGTCTGGGGAAGATCCGGAAGGACTAGAACAAGCTCTATTGGAGTTTTCTAAAAAGATGCAATATGAAAAGCCTAATGTAGCAACTAGAAAATCGTCTGAAATGGTTATTAATGTACTTGGCCCCTATATGCCTGAGCTTATAGGTGGCTCAGCAGATCTTACTGGATCAAATAATACAAATTGGTCTGGAACAGTAGCAATAACGAAAGATGATTTTACTGGCAATTATTTAAATTATGGCGTTAGAGAGTTTGCAATGACTGGGATTATGAATGGTATGGTGCTTCATGGTGGCACTAGGCCTTATAGCGGAACGTTTTTAACCTTTTTGGATTATGCTAGAAATGCTGTAAGGATGTCAGCCTTAATGAAAATTCCTACAATTTTAGTGTATTCTCATGACTCTATTGGGGTTGGAGAAGATGGTCCTACCCATCAACCAATTGAACAACTAACAAGCTTAAGAACAACTCCAGGATTAGAAACATGGAGGCCTTGTGACACCGTAGAGACGACGTTCGCTTGGAAAGCAGCAATAGAGAATAAAAATAAACCAACAGCCTTAGTCTTGTCGAGACAAAACCTTCCCACCATTGCACGAGATAAATCTCAAGTAGGAGATATAGAAAAAGGCGGTTACGTTATTTATGAATCTTCTTCTGAGCCTAAGTTAGTGCTTTTATCAACCGGATCTGAAATTGCAGCAACCCTAGCTGCAGCGAAAGAAATAGAAAAAGATATATCTGTAAGGGTTGTATCATTGCCTTGTACCGAGAGATTCGATGATCAAGGTCTTGAATATATTGGAAGTATTCTAGGTAAGAACGTGCTTAGAATTGCAGTAGAAGCTTCACATTCGGACTGGTGGAGAAAATATGTAGGACTGGAAGGCGCTGTCATAGGCATGGAATCTTTCGGAGAATCTGCACCTGGTGGGGCTTTGGCTGAACATTTTGGATTTACGAAAGATAAAATCTTAGAATTTATTAGAGAAAAGCTAAAAAAGAAGACTTGATGGACTATCTCCGAGATCATGAATTGCACGACAAAAAAGTTCTTTTGCGTGTGGACTTAAATACACCTATTCAAGATTCAATTGTTACCAACGATGAGAGGATTATTCGATGTTTACCTACTATTAGGCACATTGTTGAGAATAAAGGAAAACTAACAATTTTAAGTCACTTGGGGCGTCCTAAAGAGAATGGAGTTTTCCAGTCAGAATTTTCTCTTCAACCAGTGGCTCGCAGACTTGAAGAATTATTAGGCCAAGAAGTTGATCTCGTAGCGGATATAGAAAATTGTAAATCACCAGACTCAGGTCAAATAACTATGCTTGAGAATGTTAGATTTTTAGAAGGAGAAAAAACAAACGACCCTGTTTTATCTAAAGCTTTTGCAAACATGTGTGATATCTTTGTTATGGATGCATTTGCAACTTCTCATAGAGCACATGCCTCTACAACAGGAGTAATATCATACGCGAACCAAGCCTGTGCAGGCATGTTGTTAGAAGAGGAAGTGAATGCATTAAGCAAAATAAATCGAAATGAGAGAAGACCATCTGTGGCTGTGCTGGGTGGATCGAAGATTTCTACAAAACTGAACCTTATAAATTCCCTTTCAGACAAAATGGATTTTGTTATCTTGGGCGGAGGCATAGCTAACACTTGTTTGGCAGCAAAAGGAGTAAATGTGGGCTCTTCTTTGCATGAGGAAGACATGCTCAAAGAAGCTCTTGAGTTGGCTAACAAAGACAATGTCATCCTGCCCAATAAGGTTGTAGTTTCTAATTCTATTAAAGGAAAGGCAAAAATAATTGATGTAGAGTCTGTTAGGCCTGACGAAGCGATTTTCGATATAGCACCGGAAAGTTTTAACTCAATTGAATCTATTTTTATTCAAGCTAAAGCTATTTTTTGGAATGGGCCGGTCGGACTTTTTGAAGAACCGCAGTTTAGGGAAGGAACAGCTTCAGTTGCAAGAATGATTGTAGCTTCAGAAGCTTATTCTGTGGGTGGTGGTGGAGACACTATTGCTGCAGCTAAGGAAATAGGGTTATTAGAAGAAATGGACTATATGTCTACGGCTGGAGGCGCATTTCTAGAATACATAGAAGGAAGAAGTCTTCCTGCTCTAGAAGCTTTAAAAGCAAAAGCTCTTGAATCTGCTAATAACTGAGCTTAGGATAAATTTTATTAAGGAGAAAATGATGCCATTAAATACTTTAGAAGAAATAGCAACTTATATTGTTTCAGAAGGAAAAGGAATACTGGCAGCTGATGAAAGCAATCCAACATGTGGCAAGAGATTTGATTCTATTGGAGTTAATTCTACAGAAGAAAATAGAAGAGATTACCGGGAGATGTTATTTAGATCTGGGGGGATGAAAGGAAATATAGGTGGCGTTATATTGTTTGATGAAACCATCAGACAAAATGCCAAAGACGGGACATCTTTGGTAGATATCATTAGCAAACAAGGGGCACTACCAGGCATTAAAGTAGATAAAGGACTTCAGCCGCTTGAAGGGTCTCCGGAAGAGAGCTTAACCCAAGGATTGGATGGTCTTGAAGAGAGGTGTGATGAGTATTCTAAATTAGGAGCAAAATTTACTAAGTGGAGAGCAGTTATAAGAATAGGAGATGACATCCCTTCTGATCAATGTATTCAAGAAAACATGCAAGCTTTAGCTGATTACGCAAAAATAGTTCAGCAAAGCAGAATGGTTCCTATTGTTGAACCAGAAGTGCTTATGGAAGGCAATCACAGCATTGAAGATTGCTTCAAGGCTACTTCTAGATCTTTAAAAATTCTATTCGAGTGTTTGAACAACAATCAAGTTAACATCAGAGGAACAATCTTAAAGCCTAATATGGTTACTTCAGGGTCTTTAGCTGATATTCAAGCGCCTATAGATGAAGTGGCAAATCAAACATTGAAATGCCTACAAACTAATGTTCCTTCTGAACTTGCGGGGATAACTTTCTTGTCGGGCGGGCAGTCTGATATTAATTCTACAGCGCATTTAGATGCCATGAATAAGATTGGAGGATTCGATTGGAAATTAAGTTTTTCTTATGGGCGAGCGCTTCAACAAGCAGCACTAAAAACATGGCTTGGTAAGAAAGAAAATGAGCAAGCAGCTCAAGAAGCCTTATCTCATAGAGCTCTGATGAATAGAAATGCTTCGCTTGGGCAATGGAGCTCTGATCAAGAGAAAAAGATTTTTTAATTGAAATTATTAATTCAAAAGGTTTCTAGCGCTTCCATAAGAGTAGATGGAAAAACAATTGCTTCAATAGGAAATGGAGTTGTAGCAATGGTGGGATTTGAGCCATTAGATACCTTTCAAGACATAAACAAGCTAACAAGAAAGTTTTTAAATTATAAATTTTTTTTAAATTCAGAAGAAAAAATAGCCCTGAGTATTATTGAAGAAAATGCAGATATTCTTTTAGTCCCACAAGTTACCCTTTCTATAAGAACAAACAAAGGCATGAAACCTAGTTTTTCTCAAGCAGCTGACTATCAAACAGGCTTAAGTTTGTTTAATTCTTTTAAGAACCTCTTGCTTGATGAGTATCAAGAAGTCCAATCAGGAGTTTTTGGAGAAAACATGTCAATTCAGTTAGTTAATGAAGGTCCGATAACTTTTTGGTTTGAATCTTAGTCTTTTATCTTGGAATGACCTTCTTTTGGGATTAGTCGGCCCATCAGCAAGCCAAATTCAAATAGTAGCCAACAAGGAATAGCAAAAAGAATTTGTGAGATGACATCCGGCGGAGTCAGAAGCATGCCAATTACAAAACAGAGCACAATGATGTATGGTCTTTTGTTAGAGAGGCTTTCAATTGACGTCATGCCTGTCCACAAGGCTAGATAGATTAGGACAGGTATTTCAAAAGCAAAAGAAAAAGCAAAAGTCATGGATAGCACGAAATCTAGATACTTGCCTATATCTGTCATGACCATTACACCTTCCGGTGCAGTGCTCGTAAAGAAATTGAAAACTAAAGGAAATACAACAAAATAAGCAAAGATCGTACCAAGGTAGAAGAGAATAATGCTAGATAAAAGAATCATAAAAGATAGTTTTTTTTCATTTTTATATAATCCTGGAGCAATAAAAGACCACATCTGATTGAGAAAGTAAGGAATAGAAATAAGCAAAGAAACATAGAACGCAAGTCTTAAGGGAGAAAGAAATGGAGAAGCAACTTCGGTAGCTATCATGGAAGAGTTTTCAGGTAAGAAGGCTTGAAGGGGTTTTGCAACAAATTCATATATAGAATTCGAAAAGTAAATTAGGGATATAAAAGCAATTAAAATGAAGCTTAAGGATTTGAGTAGCTTAGATCTTAGCTCTTTCAGGTGGTCTAAGAAATTTTGCTGAGAATTTCCCTTTTGCATTAAGCTTTGCCTTCTTTTTTTGAATGAGACTTATCATTTAACTTGGCATCTTTAAGAATCTCTTCGTTGTGGATGTCTTGGTATATTTGATCAAGACCAATGTTTACAGATATCTCGCGTTTAGTATTTTCAACTATTTTCTTAAACCATTTCAAGGTTTTAGCTGAAGATTTGACTACCTCGGGTAGTCGGTTAGGCCCCAGAATAATTAAACTTACCAGAACGACTAAAAACAGTTCCAACAGTCCGATATCAAACATGGGGGGTCGCTATTTTTATTTATCTTCAGACTTTTCTGTTTGCTCGTCTTCATTCATGGCTTTTCTGAAGCCCTTCAGAGAGTTACCTAAGTCAGAGCCTAGATTTTTGAGACGTTTAGTGCCACCAAAAAACAATAAAACAAACAGAACAACTATAAGTACTATTACTATTTCTTTAATACCAAACATAAGGACCTCCTACTTTATTGCTCCTTCCTAGAAGCTTTTTCATCAAGACCTGATAAACCAAACCTTTTTTCAAGTTCTTGCAGTATTTCTTTGCTTTTTATATCTTCATTTGAGAGTAAAACCATTACATGAAACCACAAATCAGCAGTTTCATAAATTATTTTATTCCTATTATCCGAGTCATTAGATGCTGCTGCTTGTATAAGTTCTTCAGACTCTTCTTGGATTTTAGATAAGATTTCATTAATGCCTTTATCAAATAAGCTTTTTGTATATGATTTATCAGCCGAAGACCTTTTCCTTATTTCTAAGATGTCATCAATTCTACTTAAGATATCTTCACTCATATTATTTCTAATTAAGCCAATATAGGATAATAGACCCTATTATTATTAAAGTAAGAAGATTTATACTTCTTTTTTCATTAGATATTTTTTTAACTAATTCTTGATGCCTTAATTCATTAGTCTTTTGGTAGGATTCGATATTCTTTATCTGTTCTATTGCTGTTTCAGCGACTTCAGGAAGTTTTCGGGCTTTCTCTATTAGTTGAGCTGCGTTTTCTTTAGCCCAATCTTGCATCTTTTCAGGATTGTATCTTTCAGCAATCCATGTCTTTAGGAAGGGGTTAGCAATTGACCAGAAATCTAGGCTTGGATACAGTTGCTTCCCTAGTCCCTCAATATTAATAAGTGTTTTTTGTAATAACATTAGAGAGGGTTGCATGTTTAAATTAAATCTTCTTGCTGAGTCAAAGATGAAAAGGAGTAATTCACCAAAGTTTATTTTTTCTAAAGGCTGATCAAATATAGGTTCGCAAGCAGCCCTGATTGTCCTTTCTAATTCGTTTGGTCTTGTTTTTGGGTCTACCCATTTTGCTTCTATAAGAACGGAGGCAACTTCTGAAAAATTTTTACTAATAACAGCAAGAAGCATCCTTCCAATTTGGAATTGCTCATCTTCACTAAGAGATCCTACAATTGCATAATCTACGGCAACATAGCTTGGATTTGACGGGTCAGTTGCCTCAATAAATATGTTACCCGGGTGCATATCTGCGTGAAAGAAATTATCTATAAATACTTGCTTTAAAAAAATTTCCACTCCTCTCTCAGATAAGAGTTTTAAGTCAACACCTAGTTCTTTAAGGGTTTCAATCTTGTCAACGGGTATACCTGAGATCTTTTCCATCGTTAAGACATTATCAGTTGTTAAATTCCAATAAACTTCAGGAACATATAGCATTTTGTTGTCTGAAAAGTTTCTTTTTGTTTGTTTAATATTAGAAGCCTCTATTCGCATGTTAAGCTCTGCTTCTATTACGTATTCATATTCTTCAACCAAACTATGGATTCGAAGTCTTTTTGCGTCTTTAGAATACTTTTCTATTATCTTTGCCACTCTTTTCATTAAAGAAATATCTCGTATTATCTTTGTAGCAATATTTGGTCTTACTACTTTAATAGCAATTTCAGTTTTTGTTCCCTTTAGGGTTGCCGAGTAAACTTGTGCTATGGATGCTGCCGCAAATGGTGTTTCTTCAAAATTATCAAAAAGATCATGTACCGGGGCTCCTAATTCCTTTTCGATAATCTTTAGGGCTTTTTTCGAAGAGAAAGGTGGCAAATCATCTTGTAAAGATTGAAGTGCTCTTGCTATGTCGGTTGGAATTAAGTCAGGTCTAGTAGAGAGCAGTTGACCAAATTTTATAAAGATAGGGCCTGCTTCTTCTAATGCTGCTTCCGAAGAAAAAACTTTCCATGGAGAAATGAATAACAGTGCATTAATTAGCCTCGAATCAGAATATTCAATAAGCAAGGTATCTAATCTAGCTTTTAAGATAATGTTTAATAGCTTTATAAAGTGAAGTAAATCTCTGAGCATCTTCTTTAAACTTTAGTACCTGAATGAATAGCTACTACACCATTTGTTAGGTTGTCATAATGGCATTCATTAAAACCACAGTTTTCCATGAGGATTTTTAACTCTTCTTGTGTTGGATGCATCCTTATTGATTCTGCAAGATATCTATAGCTTTCTTCAGTATTAGCAATTAATTCACCGATCTTAGGTATGACTTCAAATGAGAAAATATCATAGATTTCTCTAAAGGTTTCATTTGTGGGTTTTGAAAACTCAAGAATTATTAATTTGCCTCCTTTTTTTAAAGAACCACATATGGATTTAAGGGCTTTTTCTTTATCCGTTACATTTCTTAGTCCAAATGCAATAGTAATTAGATCAAAAGTTTCATCTCTAAAGGGTAGATATTGTGCATCTATTTGCGCAAGGCTGATGCCATCTATGCCTTCATTGATTAGTCTATCTCTGCCCTCTTCTAGCATTTTTCTGTTTATATCGGAAAGAATAATTAGTCCATTTTGATTAATTTTTTCTTTCATTAATTTGACCATGTCCCCGGTACCAGTCTTCTCTTAGAGTTGAAGATTCAATAGCTACTCTTTTCCAAAGTCTATGAATTCCAAAAGACATTAAGTCGTTCATGAGATCATAATTCCCTGCAACAGTATCAAAGACATTTCCTACCATCTTTGATTTTTCATCAGAGTCTACTTGGCGGAAGCCGAAATTTGTTTCTTCTTTCTTATTCTTAGACATTTTAGGAGCTCAGCATTTTAACCTACTGAAGGTTATCTTGATTGTCTTTAATCCTTTTAAGAGATTTTTGATAAGTATTTATTCTACTTACATATTTTTTAAGTTGAGTTTCATCTAGAGACTTAATAATCTCTGTTAGAGAACTTATAAGAATGTCTTGATTTTTTTCGGTGCTGTCTCTAAAACTACTCGAGCCTAAGCTATACAACTCTTCTAAGAATGCATTCAGGTTCTCTTCAAAATTAGTAGTTTTATTTGTTCTTAAGATATCTATGAATTTAGAATTCCATTCCTTTTGTAATCGATTCCATTCATCACTGTTGTCTTCCATTTGCTTAAGAGAATTTGACAGTCGGTTGAGTTGGTGTTGTTGCAATTTTATTCCTAATCTCCTTAATCCAGATCTATAGTCTTCTAATATTCTCTCTTCGTAGGGTTTTAATCTTTCAATATTTTCTCTCTCTCTTTCTATCTGGATTTCAGTAAAGTGATTCTCTATTTGATCAATCTGGCTATTTGTTAAACTCTTAGAAATCCCAATGAGATAGGGCCTGAAGTAGTTACTAGTTGATTCGAATATTTCAACGCCTTTTTCGTAGACACCTTCAATATCTTCGTTGTTAGTATCTTGATTAAAACTCTTTAATTCTATAAGTAGGTTATTAATTTTAGGAAGATCACTTTTGGAGAGCCATAGCTGATAGTCTTTGGTAATAGATCTTATCTTATCTTTTTGATTGTCTGAGAAATCAGCAAATTCAAAAAAATAATTTGCTAGATAGTTATCTAACCTTTCATAAGCCCACGAGCCCGCAATTGAGCAGGAGCTTAGTGTTAGTATAAGCAAAGAAGCTTTAATTAAAGTTAATCTAAAAATATTCATCGTTTTGCTAGTTAATTTAAGATAACTATAAAAGTTAGCGTTAATTCTAACCCAAATTCCTAGGGGTTATTGTAGTTTGCAGTTAGAATTCTGTTTTAAAAATGCCTCAAAACAATAATTATCCTACATTGGTATGGCTTGATCTTGAAATGACAGGCCTCGATCCGGATTCTGAAAGAATTATAGAAATAGCGACTGCTGTTACTAATTCGGATCTAACTGAAATAATAGAAGGACCAAATCTTGTTATAAAACAATCTCAAGAGTTCATAGATAACATGGATGAATGGAATACTAATCAGCATAACAGCTCAGGGCTGGTTGATAGTCTTAAAGTTACAAATATCACCATTGAAGAGGCTGAAAAAGAAACATTAAGTTTTTTATCTAGACATACTGAAAAAGGAAGGTCTCCTCTTTGCGGAAATACAATTTCACACGACAGAAGGTTCTTGGTCAGGTATATGCCAGAACTTTCAGCCTTTTTTCATTACAGGAATGTAGACGTTAGCTCATTAAAAGAAGTGGTTAAGCGATGGCATCCACGTCTAGTAGATGGCTATAAGAAACAGGGTGGCCATAGAGCCATGGCAGATGTTATAGATTCAATCAATGAGTTAAAGTATTACAAAAATCATCTTTTTATTCCTGAATCTTAATCCTTTTTTTGAGAGCCTCCACCTATAATAGGGCTCGTAATAGGCATAACGTTATTACCTTTGTTGGGTTTTATTTTAGCACTACCTTTTTTATCAACTTCATCAATTCTGAGCACACAGCTAATAGGGATGTAGCTTCTATTCACGCCTTTAAATTCAGCTTTGAGTTTCTCTTCACTTGGGTCTACCACAATTTGGGAGTTTTGATCGAATAGGTATTCTTCAACTTCAATGAATCCATACATTTCACTTTGATAAATTGCTTTAGCAAAGATTTCATAGATTTCACCTAGTTGAACAAAAATTATTTTGTAGATTCCTTTTTTTGCCATTACAATTCCCGCCCTTTTTAAATAAGATTTAACTTTAGAAAACAAATAAGCTGTAACATTATAAGTATATATGGGCAAAAAATTATTCATCAAGACTCAAGGTTGTCAAATGAATGAATACGATTCCAATCGTATGGAAGACCTATTAAATCTTAGCCATGGTTTTGAAACAGTAGATTCCGCAGAAAAAGCGGATTTAATTTTGTTGAACACTTGTTCTATACGCGAAAAAGCCCAAGAAAAAGTTTTTCATCAATTGGGAAGGTGGAAAAAACTTAAGGAAAAAAACCCGGACCTAAAGATAGGAGTTGGCGGTTGTGTTGCAAGTCAAGAAGGAACTAAAATTACAAAAAGAGCGCCTTATGTAGACTTGGTTTTTGGACCTCAAACCATCCACAGAGTTCCAACTCTCTATGAAACTTCTTCTAATAAAGACTCTGCAGTTATTGACGTTTCTTTTCCTAAGACAGAGAAATTTGAGAATTTACCAGAGCCTACATCAGGTGGGCCCTCTGCTTTTGTTTCAATTATGGAAGGTTGTAATAAATACTGTTCTTTTTGTGTTGTTCCACACACAAGAGGCAATGAGATAAGCAGATCTCTGGAAAGTATTATTGAAGAGGTCATTAGCCTTTCTTTAAAGGAGGTAAGAGAGATTGTTTTGTTAGGACAAAATGTAAACTCTTACAGAGACTCAAAATTGAAGACCAAAGGTTTAGGCCTTTCTAATTTAATAAGAGCGGTTGCTAATGTTGACGGCATAGAGAGGGTTAGCTATACAACTTCTCATCCTTTTGAGTTTGGTCAAGACTTAATAGATGTCTATTCAGAAGTTCCACAATTAGTTAGCCATGTTCACTTGCCTGTTCAAAGCGGTTCAAATACCATTTTGAAAGCCATGAGGAGAAGACATACTCGAGAAGAATATTTGGCGACCATTAATAAATTAAAAAAAGTAAGACCCGGAATAAGTATTTCATCAGATTTTATAGTAGGCTTTCCCGGAGAAACAGAGGAAGATTTTCAAGACACTTTGGATTTAACTGATGCAGTTGAATATGATGAATCTTTTAGTTTCATATATAGTCCCAGGCCCAATACAACTGCGAAAGATCTTGTAGATACAGTTTCCTCTGAAGAAAAAAAAGAACGTTTAGAAAGATTGCAATTAAAGTTAGAAAAATCAGCATTAAGTATTAGTAGAAGAATGGTAGGAAAAATTTCTAGGTGTTTAGTTACTGGCGTATCAAAGAAGGATCCAGGCGAGTTTCAGGCTAGAACTGAGAACAATAAAGTCGTAATATTTTCTTGTGATGATCAAAGTTTAATCGGTAATTTTGTACCAGTAGAAATATTAGAGGCTAAAACTAAATCTCTTAGAGGAATTTATAAACCTTAATGTTAGAAGACCTTAAATTTCAACTGGAGCCTTTAGACCAAGAAAGAATAACTAATCTTTGTGGTCCAACTAATTCCATTCTCAAGCAAATAGAGCGGGCACTAGATATAAAAATAATAAATAGAGGTGCAAATTTTAAGATAAAAGGACCTGTTTCTGGTTTAAATATAGGAAAAACTGTTTTAACAAAGCTCTATAGTGATTTGGAGAAAGTGAATGAGCTATCTCCTTCAAGTGTTCATTTATACTTGAGAGAGGCAATAAATAAATCAGAGAGAGAAAAAAATATGGAAAATATTTTTACATCAAAAAGCCCGATTAAGACCCCCAATCTAGTAATTATTCCTAATGGAGGTCATCAAGAAGACTACGTACAAACTATTAATAAAAAAGCTCTAACTTTTGGTATTGGTCCTGCAGGTACTGGTAAGACTTATTTGGCTGTTGCTTGTGCTGTTCAGCAATTGGTTAGTGGTGAGGTAGAGAAGATACTTTTAGTAAGACCTGCTGTAGAGGCAGGTGAGAAATTAGGGTTTCTTCCTGGTGATTTAAGTCAGAAAATTGATCCTTATTTAAGACCTCTTTATGACGCTCTTTTTGAGATGCTTGGCTTTAAAGAAACAAATCAATTTATAGAACGCAATATCATTGAGGTTGTGCCCTTGGCATTTATGAGAGGTAGAACGCTAAATAATTCTTTTATTATTCTAGACGAAAGCCAAAACGCTACTGTTGAACAAATGAAGATGTTTTTAACTCGTTTTGGGTTTGGATCTAAAGTAGTTGTAACAGGTGACATTACCCAAATTGACCTGCCTAAAAATACTCAATCTGGTTTGGTGCATTCCATAGATGTTTTAAAAGATCTATCTGAGGTTGGATTTATAAAATTTGATTCAAAAGATGTAGTCCGGCACGGACTGGTTCAAAAGATTGTAGAAGCATACGAAGAGTATAATTAATATTGATTTATCTAGATTCTAAAGTAGAAATTTCTTTTGAAGGAGTTGACCAGCGGGTCTTTGATTCTTATCAGTTAGAAGATTGGCTTATAGCGGTAGAAAATGAGTTCAAAGTTTCTAAAAATAGCTCTTGGTCAGTTTCTCTAAAATTTTTAGGGAAAAAAGAGATGCAATCAATAAATGAGAAGTTCCGAAGTAAAAACAGCCCTACCAATGTGTTAGCATTCCCCTCAGGTACCAATCTTATTACGGAAGCAGGTTTTCTTGGCGATATAGCAATTTGTCCTGAGATAGTTTTTGAAGAAGCAGAGCATCAAAAAAAAGATTTATCACACCATATGGCGCATTTATTTATCCATGGTGTGCTTCATTTGTTGGGACACGATCACGAACAATCAGATAATGCTCTTATCATGGAAGATCTAGAGAGAAAAATTTTATCTAAAATAGGTGTTGCTGATCCCTATTGATTAGTCCTATTATAATTAAGTGTTTATAAATTGAGGCGTTAATGAACGAAGAACCACCAAGTATTTCTGCTGAGCCAGGTAGGCTCGGCATTAGAAAAAAGATTAAAGACAGAATTAAAGTAATTTATCAAAATTTCTCTTATAAACCTAAAAATAAACAAGAATTAGCTGGATCTATACGAGATTCCAGTGAACGAGGAGTGCTAGAAAAAGGAACTCTTAACATGATAGAGGGTGCTTTACGTGTATCAACTGATCAGGTTAGGGATATTATGATTCCAAGACCACAAATGATATTTGTTGATTCAGAAGAAAGACCTACTGAATTCTTACCGCGAATCATTAAGTCCAGCCATTCTAGGTTCCCTGTTATAAACGCCGATACAGATGAAATAGAAGGAATTTTGTTGGCAAAAGACCTTTTGCCTTACTTGTCTTCTGAAAATATAAAAGATTTTGAGCTTTCGGAGATAATTAGACCAGCAACATTAATACCGGAGAGTAAAAAACTTAATTTATTGTTAGATGAACTAAGGATGAACAAGAACCATATGGCAATTGTTCTAGATGAGTACGGCGGGATCACAGGTTTAGTTACAGTAGAGGATGTTTTAGAAGAAATAGTAGGAGAGATAGAGGATGAACACGATAATAATCCAGATATTCTGATAAAAGAGCTGTCTAAAGATGAATTCTTAGTATCAGCCTTAATTCCAATTGATGAATTTAATATAACGTTTAATTCAAACTTAAGTGATAAAAACTTCGATACATTGGGGGGTATAGTAATGCATCACTTTGCAAGATTCCCTAAACCCAATGATGCAATTACCATTGATAACCTTCGTTTTGTTATTAACTCTATTGAAAGAAGGAGTATAAAGAAAATTAAGGTGTCAAAACTAAAATAAACCTTTCTCTGTTGACCTACAAAATCTAATATAAATAGTTATGAAGATTAAGTGTTTATATGCCGTATTGAGTGGATCATTATTTGCCCTTGGTTTTGCTCCATTTAGCCTCTGGCCTATATCGATTGTGTCCATCTGTTTCTTCATGTACCTCCTGGAGGATTTAAGTATAAAACAAAGTTTTATTGTTAGTTTTTTCTACGGACTAGGCTATTGGTTGTGTGGTATTTCTTGGGTGTATGTGAGTATTCACT
>LWDU01037787.1_pt1 | contig 14357 bp, 16 predicted proteins | sample 727161 | NCBI WGS metagenome assembly LWDU01 (sample SAMN04566230, study PRJNA314399) | hydrothermal vent metagenome | isolation source: deep sea hydrothermal plume seawater | place: Mexico: Gulf of California, Guaymas Basin | collected 2004-07-11 | reverse complement strand
CACCCGCCCGACGCCCTCGCGCGTGTCCTACTGGCGGAACCGTTTGAAGGACCCGAAGCAGGCGCAGGACGCGCTCGTGCTGACGGAGATTTTCTCCGGGCCGTGGTCTCCGCGCAAGCCGAAGCGGCGCTAACAAAACGGGGCGCCCCGCGATGGGACGCCCCGCTGGGGAGAGCCGGCCGGGCTCAGACCTCGTAGTCGTCCGCCCCGCCCTTCTTGAAGATCGCCGCACCGATCGCGCCGCCGATCGCGCCGACGAGGGCGCCAATCACGAGGCCCAGCACGATCCCCATGACCGGGCTGGAGAACATCTCCATCATGCCCATCATCTGCTCGATGTCCTCGGCGCTCATTCCTTGCGCCTCGTACATCTCCCGCACCCGTTGCACGGGATCGGGAAACACGCCGATCGAGATGAGCAGCTGCTGCAAGACCCCGCCCAGCACAGCACCACCGGCCCCGACCGCGGCGCCCATGCCCGCCCCCTGTCCGGCCGGGATGGTCAGGTTATAGGTGCTCGTGTAGTGCCACACGGCGACCATCGGTGCCGCCAGCGCCACGAGGCAGGAGAAGCAGCCCGCGAGGGACTGCCCGATGGTGCCGGCGTTGGACGCGACGAACGCGAGCGCCAGCCCCAGGATGACGGACGTGCCAATCCCGATAAGGATGGACTGTGACTTGGAAGGCATAATTACGTGTGGGTGAGAGAGAGGGAACGGACGGGCGGCCGCAGGAACGCGCGCCCGATGAGGAGGCCGGCCACGAGGCCGATGATGGCACCCGTAAGGACGCGAGACGTGGGCGTGTTCGCCCAGAGCCCGGTCGCGCCGAGCGCCCAGTCCACGGAGGCCGGGATCAGTGCGAGGAGCAGAAGAACCGCCGCCCGGTGCCGACCCGGCACGCCCCCGAGCAGCCGCCGCCCCGCCGCGCTGGCGCTTCGGATCAGCAACGGCGCCACGGCGAGACCGACCGCCAGCCCGACGAGGAGGCCCGTGCACCGGTGGCAGAGCGCGATGGGCACGCCGCCGATCGCGAGGGAGCGCTCCGGGATCTGGTGGCAGACGAGCGAGAACCCGTGCATCAGCCCCATCCGAGCGCCGCCTTCCAGAACCGGCGGCAGGAACGCCAGGGCCACGAGCCCCGCCACGAGCGGCGTGAACCACAGCCAGCCAGCCGTGATTCGGGTGGATCGGAGCGTGGAGAGGGACATAGCGCGAAGCTACGGGGCTCGGGCTCCGAGGATGCGCCTTCCTTAACGCATCCTTCTCCGGTCTGGGGGATCAGCCCCGGGGGGCGTTGCGTGTAGCTTTAGCACTCCGCACCACAGAGTGCTAAACCCCCACTGATCCCAACCCATCGCATCATGGCCAGCATCCAGCCGCTCGCCGACCGCGTGGTCGTCCGGCCCCAGGAGGCCGAGGAGCAGACCGCCAGCGGTCTCTACATCCCCGACACCGCCAAGGAGAAGCCGCAGCGCGGCACCGTCGTCGCCGCCGGCCCCGGTAAGGTCGAGAACGGCACGAAGGTCGACATGACCGTCTCCGAGGGCGACACCGTCCTCTACGGCAAGTACGCCGGCACGGAGATCTCCCTGGACGGGGAGGACGTGCTCATCATGCGCGAGTCCGACATCCTCGGCATCGTCAGCTAAGGAGGCGCTCGCCCGCTCCGGCCGGCGGGAGCCCCCGCCAGCGCCCCAGACTGAATACACCCTACGACAATGCCCAAGCAGATTCATTTCGACGTCGAGGCCCGCGACACGCTCAAGAGCGGCGTCGACGCCCTCGCCAACGCCGTCAAGGTGACCCTCGGCCCCAAGGGCCGCAACGTCATCATCGAGAAGAAGTTCGGTGCCCCGACCGTCACCAAGGACGGCGTCACCGTCGCCAAGGAGATCGACCTCGAGGACAAGGTCGCCAACGTCGGCGCCCAGATGGTCAAGGAGGTCGCCTCCAAGACCTCGGACGTCGCCGGTGACGGCACCACGACCGCCACGGTCCTCGCGCAGGCCATCTTCAACCAGGGCCTCCGCTCCGTCATGAGCGGCGCCAACTCGATGGACATCAAGCGCGGCATCGACAAGGCCGTCGGCTCCATCGTCGGCAACCTCAAGGAGCTCTCCCGCGAGGTCGGCGGCAAGGACGAGATCGCCCAGGTCGGCGCCATCTCCGCCAACAACGACTCCGAGATCGGCAACCTCATCGCCGAGGCGATGGACAAGGTCGGCCAGGACGGCGTCATCACCGTCGAGGAGGCCAAGGGCACCGAGACGACGCTGGAGACGGTCGACGGCATGCAGTTCGACCGCGGCTACCTCTCGCCGTACTTCGTGACGGACCCCGACAACATGGAGGTCGTCCTCGAGGATGCGCTCGTGCTCATCCACGACAAGAAGATCTCCACGATGAAGGACCTCCTCCCGGCGCTGGAGAAGGTCGCGCAGATGGGCAAGCCCCTCCTCATCGTCGCGGAAGACGTGGACGGTGAGGCGCTGGCGACGCTCGTCGTCAACAAGCTCCGCGGCACGCTCCGCGTGGCCGCCGTCAAGGCCCCCGGCTTCGGCGACCGCCGCAAGGCCATGCTGGAGGACATCGCCGTCCTCACGAGGGCTACAAGCTGGAGAACGTCACGGTGGACGCCCTCGGCAACGCCAAGCGCGTCGTGATCACCAAGGACAACACGACCGTCGTGGACGGCGCCGGCAAGCAGGACGACATCACCGCCCGGATCAACCAGATCCGCGCGCAGATGGAGACCACCTCCTCCGACTACGACCGCGAGAAGCTCCAGGAGCGCCTCGCGAAGCTCTCCGGTGGTGTCGCCGTGCTGAAGATCGGCGCCGCTACGGAGCCGGAGATGAAGGAGAAGAAGGCCCGCGTCGAGGACGCGCTCCACGCGACCCGCGCGGCCGTCGAGGAGGGCATCGTGCCCGGTGGCGGCGTCGCGCTCGTGCGCGCGCTCCCGGCCCTCGACAGCCTCGAGGTCGAGAACGACGACCAGCAGATCGGCGTCGAGATCGTCCGCCGCGCTCTGGAGCAGCCGCTCCGCACCATCGTGAACAACGCGGGCCTCGAGGGCTCCGTGGTGGTCCAGAAGGTGAAGGAGGGCAAGGACGACTACGGCTTCAACGCGCGCACGGAGGAGTACGGCAACCTCCTCAGCATGGGCGTCGTGGACCCGACCAAGGTCACGCGCACCGCGCTGGAGAACGCCGCCTCCGTCGCGGGTCTCCTCCTGACCACGGAGGCCGTCATCTCCGACAAGCCGGAGCCGGAGGCCCCGATGCCCGCCGGTGCGCCCGACATGGGCGGCATGGGCGGTGGCATGGGCTTCTAAGCCCCTCCCCGCTGGCGGTCTCCGCCAGCGCCCGCCCCGACGGGCGGGGCAGCGGGCGGTCCCATCCCGGGGCCGCCCGTTTCTGTATCCGGGTCCCACGCGGACCGCGAACCGGCCGCCTGAGTACCTTCGCCGACTTTCTCTCTGACTCACTCTCTCATGCCAGACTACCAGCACCTCTCCGCCCCCACCGCGGGCGAGACCATCACGATGACCGCCGACGGGCTGAACGTCCCGGACCGCCCCATCGTCCCCTTCATCGAGGGCGACGGGATTGGGCCGGACATCTGGGCCGCGGCCTCGCGCGTGTTCGACGCCGCGGTCGCCAAGGCCTACGGTGACAGCCGCCAGATCGAGTGGTTCGAGGTCTACGCCGGGCAAAAGGCGCACGACCAGTTCGGTGAGTGGCTGCCGCAGGACACGCTGGACGCCATCGAGCACCACCTCGTCAGCATCAAGGGCCCGCTCACGACGCCGGTCGGCGGCGGCATCCGGAGCCTCAACGTGGCGCTCCGCCAGAAGCTGGACCTCTTCGCCTGCGTCCGCCCCGTCCGCTACTTCGAGGGCGTCCCCTCCCCGGTGACGAACCCCGAGAAGGTGGACATGGTCATCTTCCGCGAGAACACGGAGGACATCTACGCCGGCATCGAGTTCGAGAACGGCACCGAGGACGCCGAGACGTTCAAGGCTCTGCTCAAGGAGCACTTCCCGGACCGCTTCGCGAACGTCCGCTTCCCGGACACCGCCGGCTTCGGCATCAAGCCGGTCTCCCAAGAGGGCACGCGCCGCATCGTGAAGGCCGCGCTGGACTACGCCGTGCAGACCGGCCGCGACAGCGTGACGCTCGTCCACAAGGGGAACATCATGAAGTTCACCGAGGGCGCGTTCCGCGACTGGGGCTACGAAACCGCCGACGAGCTGTACGGCGCCGAGAAGCTGGACGGCGGCCCGTGGCGCACGTTCGAGGTGGACGGCCGCACCATCACCGTCAAGGACGTGATCGCGGACGCCTTCCTGCAGCAGATCCTCACCCGCCCCGCGGAGTACGGCGTGATCGCCACGCTCAACCTCAACGGCGACTACGTCTCCGACGCGCTGGCGGCCGAGGTCGGCGGGATCGGGATCGCGCCGGGCGCGAACATCAACTACGACACCGGCATCGCGCTCTTCGAGGCCACGCACGGGACCGCGCCGAAGTACGCGGGCCAGGACAAGGTCAACCCCTCCAGCGTGATCCTCTCCGGCGAGATGATGCTCCGCTACATGGGCTGGACCGAGGCCGCGGACGCCATCGTCCGCGCGATGGAGACGACCATCAAGAACAAGACGGTCACCTACGACTTCGAGCGCCTCATGGACGGCGCCACGCTGCGCAAGTGCAGCGAGTTCGCGGACGACCTCATCGCCAACATGTAGCTGGCACCGTCCGCCTCGGGCTCCGCGCGGGGTCCGGGGCGGGCGCTACCCCTGGCGTCGCGCGATGGCGATGCCCACCCCGACGCACACCGCGGCCAGACCGACCGCCAGCGCGGGGCGCGACGTGATCGCGTGCACCCAGTCGGTCTCTGCCGGCAGCGTGTCCACCGTGTGGACGGACTCGATCTCGCCGGTCTCGCGGTGGATGACGACGCGGCCCGCGCCCTGCGTCCGGATATAGGAATCGGCCTCGCGGACGGCGGGCTCGCGCGAGGCGAACACGCGGACGGCCTCACTCCGGCCTTCGAGCTTGATGGCCCACTCGCTGTCGCGAGGGACCACGTGGTAGACGTTCGGCATGACAGCGGGCCTTAGCGGCGGCGGGCGAGCGCGATCCCGAGCCCGACGAAGCAGGCCGCGGCGATCCCCAGGAGAACGGGCCGCGGCACCCCACCGGAGCGCTCCGCGCCGATCTGCTCGAACGTCTCGACGCGTTCGATGGCGCCATCGTCTCCGTGGAGCACGATCCGGCCCGCGCCCAGCTGGCGGAGGATCTGCTCGGCCTGCCGTACGACCTCGGCCCGGGAGTCCGCCTCGGCGGAGACCGTCGGCGAGCCCTGGAGGCGGGCCACCCAGCGGCCGTCGCGGGGGACGACGTGGTAGACGTTGTACGAAGGCATAGCGGATCGGGCGAGTACGGGGGCAAGGTAGCGGTTCCGGCGAGGCCTACGCCCGACCGCCAGCGGAGATGCGGAGACGGGGCTGCCGGGGGAATACCTTCGCGCAGTCCCACCCCAACGCCGTGAAGCTCCTCTCCCGCCTTCTCCTCGGCCTCGTCCTGCTGGCGGTCGTGATCGCCGCCGTCGGCTTCGTCTTCCTCCGCCAGTCGCTCCCGCAGCTGGACGGCGACGCCGAAGCCGCCGCGCTCACCGCCCCGGTCGAGATCGACCGCGACAGCCTGGGCGTGGTCCACATCCGCGCGCAGAGCCGCCCGGACGCCTCGTTCGCGCTCGGGTACGTCCACGCCCAGGACCGGCTGTTTCAGATGGACCTCTTGCGGCGGGCCTCCGCCGGCGAGCTGGCGGCGCTCCTCGGGCCCGACCTCGTGAGCACAGACAGCGTGCTCCGCCCCCACCTCTTCCGCCAGCGCGCGGCCGAGGTGCTCGCGGCGCTCCCGGCCGACCATCGCGCCGTGGTGGAGGCGTACGCGGCAGGCGTCAACGCGGGCATGGAGGCGCTGGGCGCGAGGCCGTTCGAATACGCCGTCCTCCGCCAGCGCCCGGCGCCGTGGCAGCCCGAGGACTCCTTCCTCGCGGCCTACGCCATGTTCCTGGACCTCCAGCGCGCCGACCTGGACGACGAACTGGACGCGTTCGCGAAAGAGGCCGTCCTCCCCCCTGCCCTCGTCCGCTTCCTCGATCCGGGCGGGGACGAGTGGGATGCGCCGCTCGTGGGCGATTCCATCGTGCCGCCACCGCCGCCGCCTGCGGATTCTCTCGGGGGCTGGGCCCCGCGCGAAGCCGGCGACGTGGCGTTCGAGAGCGGCTACCTCGCCGCGCTCGTCGCAGACGCGGAGCGGGTCGGGTCCAACAACTGGGCCGTCGCGGGCAGCCGGACGGCCAGCGGGGGCGCGCTCGTGGCCAATGACATGCACCTCGGCCTGAGCCTCCCGCACATCTGGTACCGCGCTGCCATCAGCGTCCCGGACGCCGAGGGCACGACCCAGACCACATCCGGCGTCACGCTGCCCGGCGCGCCGCTCGTGGTCGTCGGCTCCAACGGACACGTGGCGTGGGCCTTCACCAACTCCTACGGCGACTACGCGGACCTCGTGCGCCTTGTCCCGGACGCGGGCCTGACCAACGTCATCGCGACTGCCAGCGGGACGGCGATGGTGGACACGCTCTACGAGACGATCGAAGTGGCCGGCGCCGATCCCGTCCGGCTGGCGGTGCCGATGACGCCGTGGGGGCCGGTCCTCTATCGCGACGGCCGCGGGGACGAGTACGCGGTCCAGTGGGGCGCCCATCGCGTCGAGGCGGCGAACCTCCGCCTGCTGGACCTGGAGGGTGCGAGAACGCTGGACGAGGCGCTGGACATCGCGAACGGCGCGGGCATCCCGGCGCAGAACTTCGTGGCGGGAGACCGCGAGGGGCGCGTCGCCTGGACCATCGCGGGGCAGATCCCCGCGCGGCAAGGACACGATGGCTCGCGCCCGGTGGACTCCACCGACCCCAACGCGCTCTGGACCGGCTTCCTCGCGCCCGCAGATGTGCCGCGCGTCGTGGACCCAGGCGACGGGCTGATCTGGACCGCGAATGCTCGCGTCGTAGACGGCGAAGCGCTGGACCGGATCGGGGACGGCGGGTACGCCAGCGGGGCCCGCGCGAAGCAGATCCGCGACGGCCTCCGCGCCCTCACCCTCCCCGCGACCGAGGCCGACATGCTCGCGATCCAGCTGGACGACCGCGCCCTCTTCCTCCAGCGCTGGCACGACCTCCTCGTCCGCACGCTCGACACTGCCGAGCCGACCGACGAGCGCCGCGCCGCGCTCGCCCGGCTGGCGGCGTGGGAGGGCGAGGCGAACGCGACCTCGCCGGGGTACGGCCTCGTCAAACGCTTCCGCCAGTCCGTCGGCGCTACACTCGCGGGCGCGTTGCTCGCGGACGCGCAGACGGTCTGGTCGGGCGCCACTTCGCTCTCCGAGGCCGCGATCTGGCGCCTCGCGACGGAGAAGCCTGCGCACCTCCTCCCGGCGGACGCCGAGTCATGGGACGCGCTCCTGCTGGATCTCGCGGACCGAGCCGCGGCGGAATCTCCCGCGACCTGGGGCGACGAGAACGCCGCCGCCATCGCGCACCCGATGGCGGACGCGCTGCCAGTTCTCGGCCGGTGGCTCCGGATGCCGGCAGACCCACTCGACGGCGACGCTTGGACGCCTCGCGTGGCACGGTCCTCGTTCGGCGCGAGCCAGCGGATGGTGGTGACGCCCGGCCGCGAGGATGAAGGCATCCTCCACATGCCGGGCGGCCAGAGCGGGCACCCGCTCTCCGCCTTCTGGAGCGCCGGACACGATGCGTGGGTGGAAGGCCGCCCGCTGCCGTTTCTTCCCGGGCGGGCCGTCCACACGCTCCGCCTCCTTCCATCTGCCCGCTGATCCATGCTGAAACCTCTCGCTCTGCTGTGCGGCCTCTTATTGGCGGCGTCCGCCAGCGCGCAGCCGGTGCCGAACGCGCCGGACCTTTCCGAGCCATGGACCCGCCCGGCCACCACGGGGTGGGTCGGCAGTGGGCTCGGTGCCGCCACCTCCGGATTCGGCCTGACAACGAACGCGACGCTGATGCACGACTCCCACATCGGGACGGTGCGGATCGCGTCCGCGAACCGTGACTTCCTCGATATCGACTTCTGCTTCAGCTACTGCGCCGAGGACCCGGACGGCGGCGTGAGTGATCTCGCGTTGCTCTACGGCCGGCCCCTCCTCGCGACGAAGAGCGCGTTCGCTTCCCTCGGGACGGGCCTCTCGGTCGTGGAAGACCTCACCAACCGCAACGATGCCCGCTACCTCGTCGGCCTTCCGTTCGAAGCGCAACTGGGCGTGCGGACCCGGTTCGTCGGCCTCCACGTCTACGGGTTCGCCAACCTCAACGCGGCCCGGTCCTTCGCCGGATTCGGCCTCGGCACCACCATCGGCTTGCACAACTGACGCCATGCCCCGCCTCCTCCTTCTCGCCGCGCTGGCGCTCGCCGCCTGCAGCCACGCCCCCGCCCCCCTCGGAGACACGCCCGACGGCGACCGCCAGCCGACGGCCGGCGTCCTCCCCGCACCTCCCGACGCCGCCCTCGCGGCCATCGACACGGTGGAGATGCGCGCCGCCCACATCGCCGAGCTGGCGTCCGATGCGTACGAGGGCCGCGGCACCGGAACGGCGGGCGAGCAGATGACGGTGGACTACGTCATCGCGCGGATGCAGGAGGCCGGGCTCGTCGGCGGGATGCCGGACGGCTCGTTTACCCAGCCTGTCCCGCTCCGGAGCGTCCGCACCACCCGCGCCAAGGACCTCCGCTTCGTCCCGGACTCCGGCGACCCCATCGCGCTGACCTACGGGCCGGACCTCATCGGGACGCCGGACGGGGCCCTCGCGGAGCTGGACCTGAGCGGCGCCGAGATGGTGTTCGTCGGCTACGGGATCACCAACCCGGGCTACGACTGGGACGACTACGCCGATGTGGACGTGCGCGGCAAAGTGCTCGTCTCGTTCGTCAACGACCCGCCCGCGACGGCCTCCGAACCCACGCTGTTCCAGGCGGATACGCTCACGTACAACGGACGCTGGACCTACAAGTACGAGGAGGCGCGGCGGCGCGGCGCCCTCGCGATGCTGCTCATCCACACGGAAGAGACCGCCGGCTACCCGTTCTCCGTCCTCAACGGCGACGCCTACGGCGAGCACTACACCGGCGTGGAGCCGCCCGAGGGCGCGCTCGCGCTGGCGGGCTGGATGAGCGAGAGCAGCGCCCGCCAGTTGGCGGCGGCGAGCGGGATGTCGCTGGAAGATTGGTTCCGCATGGCGGGCAGCCGCTCCTTCGAGCCCGTCCCGCTCCCCGTCACGTTTTCCGCGTCGATGGCGTTCGAGCACACCGCGGGTGTGACCGGCACCAACGTCGTCGGCAAGCTGGCGGGGCAGACGGACGAGGCCGTGATCTACACCGCGCACCACGACCATCTCGGGATCGACCCCGAGAAGGAGGCGCGAGGCGAGGACGGGATCTACAACGGCGCGATCGACAACGCGAGCGGCGTGGCGATGCTGCTGGAGATCGCGCAGGCGTTCACCCAGGCCGGGACCGCGCCACAGCGCACGGTCTACTTCGCGACGCTGAGCGCCGAGGAATCCGGCCTGCTGGGCTCCGCGCTGCTCGCCGCGAACCCGCCGGTGCCCCTGCGCGACATGGTCGCCAACATCAACGTGGACAGCGGCAACCTCTACGGCGAGACCGATGACATCGTGGGCATCGGCGCCGAGCGGAGCGAGATGTTTGGCCTCCTCGAAGAGGCCGCAGCGGCGGAAGGGCTGGCGGTCACCATGGACCCGGCCCCCAACCAGGGCCTCTTCTTCCGCTCCGACCAGCTGGCGTTCGCGCGCGGCGGCGTCCCGGCCGTGTTCGTCAACACCGGCGAGCGGTTCCGCGGCAAGCCCGCGGATTACGCCGCGCAGGTCCGAGCGGACTACCGCGGCACGCGCTACCACCAGCCCGCCGACGAACTCACGGACGACCTCGTCTTCGGTGGCATCCTGCAACAGACGCGGGTCGCCTTCCGTCTCGGCTACGGCCTCGCGATGAGCGACCTCCGCCCGCAGTGGCGCGCCTCCGAGGCCTTCGCCGAAACCCGCCGCCAGTCCGAAGCCTCCCGATGATCCGTCCGCTCCTCCTCGCCGCCGCTCTCGCACTCCCCCTCTCCGCCTGCACCGACTCGCAGGACGAACCGCCCGCCCCGCCCATCGCTCAGGAATCCGATTCGGAGACCGAGGCGCGAGGCTTCGGCGGGCCGATCCGCGGCGAGCTGCTGGCGGCGGAGGCCAACGCGGGCGACGAGATCGAGGTCGGCGTGACGGACGAGGTCATATTCCTCCGTCTCACGGACGCGACGCGAAAGGAAGCGCGCGAGCAGATGGACGAGGAGGTGCCGGAGGACGGACTCGGCGGCGCGATCGGCCGCGCCGTGACCGGGTTCGTCAACGAGGCGCTGGAATCCACCGTCCAGATCCCGCTCGCCGACGTGGACGACCTCCGCTACGAGGACGGCCGTCTCTTTCTCGACGCGGACGACGACGAGGTCAACGTCCAGTTCGATGACGAAGGCTCCGAGGGCATCCCCTTCGATGCCGACGCTGCGGACCGCCTGATCCGCGCGTTCGACCGCGCGAAGTAACGCCCGCCGGATTCCGCCGCCAGCCGGCCGGGACCTCGACGCCAGGCCCGTGACGGATGGCGCGGCCGGCTTCCGTATGTCTGTGCGAACCCCACCCCCACCCCCGATGGCTCACGAGATCGACTACACCCTCCACGGCGACGACATGCAGATCGTCGAGATCGAGTTGGACCCCGGCGAGGCGGTCCGCGCGGAGGCCGGCGCGATGCTCTACATGGACGGCGACATCAAGATGGACACCGGCACCGGCGGCGGGTTCATGAAAGGGCTCAAGCGCCGGATCGCGGGCGAGAGCTTTTTCATCACCTCGTTCGCGAACGATGGGCGGGGCCTCGCGAAGGTGGCGTTTTCCGCGCCGTACCCCGGCAAAGTGATCCCGCTGGACCTGAGCGCGCACGGCGGCGAGTTCCTCTGCCAGAAGGACACGTTCCTCTGCGCCGCGAAGGGCATCGAGATCGAGGTCGCCTTCACGAAAAAGATCGGCGCGGGTCTGTTCGGCGGCGAGGGCTTCATCCTCCAACGTCTGACCGGCGACGGCCTCGCATTCGCGCACGCCGGCGGCACCATCATCGAGCGCGACCTGACGCCCGGCGAGACGCTCCGCGTGGACACCGGCTGCCTCGTCGCGTTCGATACGAGCGTGGACTACGACATCGAGTTCCAGGGCGGCTTCAAGAACGCGCTCTTCGGCGGTGAGGGACTCTTCCTCGCGAAGCTCCGCGGCCCCGGGAAGGTGTTCCTCCAGAGCCTCCCCTTCTCCCGACTGGCGGACCGCATCGTCGCCGCCAGCCGGACGTTCTCGAACCGAGGCGAGCAGCGGGGCGGCGGGGGCGCGATGGGAGCCATCGGCGGGCTGGCGGCCGGCGGATTGCTGGGCGGCAGCCTCGGCGAGGACAACTGACCCCGAGCGGTGGCGCGGGGTCAGGCCTGCGCCACCTGCTCGAACAGCGCGTCGTACGCGCGGATCTGCTGCGGCCACGCGAGGTGCTGCGGAATGGCGCGGAGCACGTCGCCGGGGAGCGGTTTGTCCTCGCCTCGGAGGACCCGTTTGAGGATCTCGAAGAGCCCGTCCTCGTCGTCGTACAGGACGGGCGCGTGAAGCAGCGGGCGGTGCAGGTGCTCCGGCACCAGCTCCGGGTACGTCAGCCGGTTCGGGAGCAGCGGGTGACAGCCGCAGTAGATCGCCTCCATCATCGCGATGCCGAAGAACTCGTGCCGCGACGTGGAAACGACGAGATCGGCGCGGTGGAGCAGGCTGGCGTACTCGTGGAAGCTCTCGGCGTAGCCGTAGTGCAGCACGCGCTCCGCGTAGCGACGGAAGCCGCGCTCGAACGCCGGCGGGTGCTCCGAGAACGTTTTGCCCGCGAGGATGAGCCGGAAGCGGAGCCCCGCATCGTCCAGCCGGTTCATGGTGCGGAAGAAGGCCTCCGGGTCTTTGTCGTACTCCCAGCGGTGGTTCCAGAGGATCACCGGCGGGCCCGGCTCGCGGACGCGCCGCGCCTCGGCATCGGCTCGCGCCGCATCCAGCCCTTCCAGGTCCAGCCCGAGGTGGAGCACCTCGGAGCGCTCGCGCAGAAGCGGCAGCGTGCCGACGTGCGCGTAGTCCGGGAAGCGCCGCAAGAGATCCGGTAGCGCGGAGAAGAACTGCTCGCGGTGGAACTCCGAGTTGAACACGACGCGGTCCGCCGCCAGCGCGGAGAGCACGTTGATGTAGGCGTACGTGAAGTCCCGTGCCTCGCCCTCGCGGAGCGGGTACGTCAGCTGGTTCTCGTGGAAGTAGAGCACGACGGGCACGTCCGCCAGCCGGTCGCGCGTGAGCGCGAGGAAGGCCGGCAGGTTCACCATGTCCGAGGCGAAGATGACGTCCGGCCGCCACCCGCTGGCGGTGAGCTCGCGCGTCTTCTCCGCGAGGGTGACGGCGCCGCCTTGCATCCGCCACTTCCAGTAGCGCGCCGCCATCGTGACGGCGCGGACCTCGTGCGTGGAGTGCCGCACGAGGTCGTCCAGAAAGCGGCGGTGCGAGCCGCCGTGCCAGGGTTCGAGCGCGAGGACGCGCACCTACTCCTCCGCCGCGCCGATGCTGGCCGCCTCCTCCTCCGTCGCGGGGCGAACGACGGCGATCGTCCGGCGCTGGAGGTGGTCACGGAGCGTGCGGTCGCGCACCTCCTCGGCCGTGACGGGGGTTTCTTCCTGGGACTCCAGCGAGAACGTCCGCGACGTGAGCCGCACCGTGAGGGGGGACTCGGTGACGTTCTTGATGACCATGCCGCGGCGTTCGCCCATATCGAGAGGGGTGTTTGAGTGGGCTGCAAGATATTGCCGCTCCCCTCCCGCTTATGGTCTCCGTTCTCGCCCGCTCGCTTTCGCGCCTCGTCTTCCCCGAGGTGTGCCTCGGATGCGGCGTGCCCACCCGTGGCCGGCTCCCGGTGTGCGCGTCGTGCCTGCGCCGGTTGCCCCACGCCTCGTCCGAGGCGATCCGCGCCGAACTCGACGCCCGCGGGGCCGCCGCTCAGGACATCCGCCACGCCGCGGCGTTGTGGCAGTTCGACGCCGGTGGGACCGTCCAGCGGATCCAGCACGCGCTGAAGTACCGCGGCCTGCCCCGGATCGGCGCCCCGCTGGGCCGCCAGCGGCTGGCGGCCCGATGTGGTGGCGCCCATCCCGCTCGCGCGCACCCGCCAGCTGGAGCGCGGCTACAACCAGGCCGACGGGCTGGCGGCGGGCGCGGCCGAGGCGTTGGAGGCGCGGTTCGATCCGGGGCTGATGCACCGGGTTCGGTCCACGCGGTCGCAGACGCGGCTCTCGCACGCGGCACGATGGGCGAACGTGCAGGGCGCCTTCACGCTCCACCCGGACGCCACCGTTCGGGGCCGGCGCGTCCTCTTGATCGATGACGTCATCACGACGGGCGCGACGCTCCTCGCGGCCGCGGAGCCGCTACGCGCCGCCGGTGCCGAGGTCAGCCTCGCGGCGCTGGCGTTTGCGCCCTGAGGACACAACGGACACAGACCGCGCGCAGAGCGCCACCTCCTCTGGGTCGTTCGTGGCGACGACGACGGCCCGCGTGCTGTCCGCGACGAGACGGGCGACCAACTCCCGTCCGGCCGGGTCGAGCGTAGCGCCGGGCTCGTCCAGCAGCAACACCGGCGGGTCGTGGAGAAGCGCCGTCGCGATGCGGAGCCGCTGGCGCATCCCCGCGCGGTCCGCCAGCCCGACGCGGTCCAATACCGGCGCGATGCCCTCCCGCGAGATCCCGCGAACCTGCGCGAGGAAGTCTAGCGTCTCTCGCGCCGTCAGCGGCGGGTACAGCTGCAGGTCCGGCGTCACCAGCCCGACGGTGTGCGCGTGCGCCTCGTCCGAGACCTCCGCGCCATTGATCTCCAGCGAGACCGTCCCGGCTGTCGGCGTCAGCACGCCCGCCAGGATGCGGACGAACGTGGACTTCCCCGCCCCGTTTGGCCCTACGATCGCGACGGGATCTCCCGGTATAACCTCCAGCGACAGGTCCCGCAGGACCGGCCGGAAGCCGTAGCGCATGGTCACATTCTGGGCACGGAGGCGCACCGTATGCTGCCGTCTGTCGTTCATCCCCCGAAGCTACCCGCCCCGTTCCGTGCGCGCCGTCCCGCTCCTGCTCCTGCTGGCCGCCTGCGCCCCGGACCGCCCGGCT
>LWDU01043136.1_pt1 | contig 14362 bp, 16 predicted proteins | sample 727161 | NCBI WGS metagenome assembly LWDU01 (sample SAMN04566230, study PRJNA314399) | hydrothermal vent metagenome | isolation source: deep sea hydrothermal plume seawater | place: Mexico: Gulf of California, Guaymas Basin | collected 2004-07-11 | reverse complement strand
CAGATAGGTGTTCGGAACCCACAGGGAATGTATCTGTCTCCATACGATAACGAAATTTATATTAGCAATCACGGTGCGAGAGGTGGTGATTGGTTTGGGAGAGTAGTCAAATCAGGAAATTATGGCTGGAAGTTACTGGGTTGGGGCGGCATCAACTATGACGGTACTAAAATTGGTCCAAAATGGAAACAAGGTTTTACTAGAGCGTTACATTATTGGGTGCCTTCAATAGCCGTTAGCGCCATCGCGATTTATAAGGGAAAAGAGTTTCAGGAATGGGACGGGCAAGCACTTGTAACTTCTTTAAAAGATCAGTCACTGCGTAGACTGATCTTTAGCAAAGAGCGGGTCCTAAAGGAACAAATTATATTCAAAGGTAAAATTGGCAGAATTCGAGATATAAAAATTGAACAAAGAACCGGTAAGATTTTGCTTTTAAGCGACCACGGCGCTCTCTGGCGACTTGAGAAGTAAATACATTACCTTTGATCGTGGCTACTCATAGTTGGCCACCATTTGGATAAATGACAGCTAATTCAAATTTATAAGTATGGAATTATTACAGGATTTGTCTTTTTCCCCTCCAAGTTTTATTTTTTTAAACCAATGACTTATTCAATTATGTTGAACAGTAGTTGAAGAGTTAATTTTACGAAAATAGGTTCAATGAATTTTCTTTTATAAAATTTGCTTTTAAACCCCACCAGTCGCGAGCAATTGAAGCGTAAATTTCACGAAAGTGTATCTGATGTTTCAGATTATCTTTTTCTAAGTCACTTAGTTTCGGTTGATTACCATAAAACCCACCTTTTATTTTTCCACCAAACAAAAATTGAGGTGCGGCTGTCCCGTGATCTGTGCCAGAACTGTTATTCTCAGCTACTCTACGACCGAACTCGGAATAACTCATAATTGCGACCTTATCCCACAATTCGTTGATTTTCATAATTTTTGCAAAGGAGGCTATGTTTACCGACACCTCACTAAGCAACTGGCTATGCAGAGGTTCTTGCTCTGCATGAGTATCAAAACCTCCTATCGTTAACTTTATAACCGGTACTTTAACACCGGCTATCAAAAGCCGGGCTGCAGTTTGAAATTGTATTCCCAATTTTGATTGCGGGAAAATACCTTCTAATCTGATATTCTTCATTTTTTTTTGGATAATATTATCAGCCGCTCCCCTGAGATCACGGCGTTGCTTTAAAATATGGCTCAGGGCACTATTTGCCATTTGAGAGTTGCCGGGTTGAATTTGGCTAGCTTGTTTTAAAGTTGTATCTGGCTTCGTGCCTAATGTAATTAACTTAGCTTTATTTCCGAGGAGTGCCCCAGCTGAATTTTTTCCGAGATTAACCCCGTCTGCAGCAAACTCAACACCTGGCCTTGCTTCTGAGAACAGGCGAGTAATCCAGCCGTCATCGATGAAAACGTTAGCATCAGAAGCTGAATTCCAGATATTAATACCACGAAAATGTGAAAGATTGGGATTAGGATAACCAACACCCTGAATAATTGCCATTTGTTTGTTTTGCCAAAGTGGCATTAGATCGGAAAAGGCGGGGTTGAATCCAAATTTATCTGAGATTTGGATAACCTTCTCTCGCTTAACTCCGAGAGCCGGTCGGAGCTCGTAATAAAGGTCGTCGGTGTATGGTATGACAGTATTCAAACCATCGTTTCCGCCCTTAAGCTCTACGAGAATAACAGTCTTATCCCAATTCCCGTCTGATGCATAAGCTGGTGACAAGTTGAGTTTAACACCACTAGCGACTGTCGCGGGAAACAGAATCGAATATTTTAAAAATTCTCGGCGCTGCATCAAATCTTATTTCACCTGATAAGCCGGATCTAGTAACAAATTTTTGATAACCTTACGTTTTTTTCCAGTGAACTTTTTTTTCATCACTGGATTAATCGCTAATATTAGTTTTTTTAAATATCCGGGCTCGTTCACTTCGCGTTTTTGTAACGGCCAAGGATTGACTATTCCAAATGGTGGATTTCTCATCTCCGTTTTATTCATATCTCTATTTTTTCGATATTTCATAAATCCACTCGCCGCAGCTTTTAAAAAATTAGCACGGCTCAAGGTGGTTGTTGATGAAATCCATGCTTTACCGGCCCGCCAGCCTTTAACATCAGGTGGTTGGAAAATATCCTGACCGGATCTTTTTTGGTGTGCATGTACTTTTTTTATTTCTGGAGGATTCAATCCCAGTAGCCGTAGGGTGCCGATTGTTAGTTCAACTGGTGATTTTACTAGTGTTCCGCGGTTTTTTGGATCACGAAAACTTTCTGACATCAGTAAAGCCTTCATCATTGGTTTGAGATTATATTTATAATCGCGGATAATTTTTGCTAATCTTTTAATTTCAATCGGATTTAGTTCTTCGGAGATAAATTCACGCCAGAGTTTTTCCACTAAATATTCGGAAACGCGGGGCTGTTCCAGGATGATGTCAATGACATCCAAGCCATCAAATTGTCCTTTTCTTCCAAGAAAGGTTTTAACGCCGTTATCATGCGACCAATCTTTCCAGGCAAACTTTGCTGTTGAATAATTGATTTGCCAGCCCGTGTAGGCTCGCGATGACTCGCGGATATCCACTTCTGTGTAAACGTGTCCTTCTCCGAGGGTGAACAGTTCTAAAATTTCGCGGGCAAAATTCTCATTCGGTTTGTTTTTTTTATTCTTACTGGTATCAAGATACTTCATCATTGCCGGACCCATTGAAACATCAAGTAGTAATTTCTTGAAGTCTCCAATCGCATATTTGCGGAAAATAGCATTTTGTTCGTGTGACCAGGTGGCATATTGGACTTTGGCAATTTCGGAAACAAAGTGATTATGCCAAAATAGCACCATCCGTTCAGTGAAAGGCGATGGTGTGTTGAGCATCTCTCTAATCCACCAAAATCGAATTGATTTTCGATCTTTTCGTCCCCTCAAATTATGGGATTTTCGTGTTTCAGTATCCATATGTTTCACTTTAGGATGGTCCGAAGGATTGTTTAGAAATTTTGGCACCGGCGTGATGGCCTTTGACAATACGCCAGACCTCGTAACTAAGCGGTATTATTTTGTCAATTTCATCAGGTGAAGGCGATCCAAACCCTGTACGAGACAACAAATGCCGTGCCTCATTGAACGACATGGCAAAGCCTTGAGAGATGGTACAGACTGACACCAGTAATAGGAGCAAGGTTTTAAGAATCATTTTGATATAATGTCGTTAACTCAAAATTTTGTCGACCAAATATTTTTTGTATAAGTTTGGTGTGTAGGGTATTAAATTCAACTATAAGTGTATTTACGGATATCTTTATTACCCAGACCATCTTAATAAGAATTTTATTTTAGTTACGATATAAATTTAATTTCTAAATGTCTTAATGCTAAATCTCTAATGGGCTTTGCCATTTATATAAATTTATGGTCGTGCCTTTTTTATAACCGGGAATGTAATATGCTGAATAATGTTGGAAATCCGATAATTGAATTTTTAGGGAATCGTCGCTCTGTTGTGGCAGCTAATTTATCTGAACCTGGCCCTGACGAAGATGAGTTGAACTCTATCATTGAAATTGGTTTGCGAGTACCCGATCATTCGAGGTGCGGGCCGTGGCGAATTCAAATTATCCGCAAAGAAGGACAGGCTAAGCTTGGGGAGCTTTGTGCTGCATTATTTGCGAAGGAAGATGAAACACCGACGGAAGAGAAAATAGATTATTGGAGAGGACGGCCCCAATCTGCACCAATTTTTCTGGCAATTACATGCTACCCAAATAAAGAAAAGCTTCATAAAATACCTCTGTGGGAACAAGTTCTCTCCGGTGGTGCAATGTGCCAGAATATTCTGAATGCTGCTCATGCATTTGGTTATTCAGCCCAATGGTTAACTGAATGGCCTGCCTATCATAAAGATGTTAAGAAGTTACTTGGGCATGAAGAAGAAATCGAAATTTATGGCTTCATTTTTATTGGTACCGCAACGGAACCGCCTAAGGAGCGTAAGAGGGTTGGTGCCGTAGACGTGGTCAGTGAATGGTCGGGGTGAGCCAGATAAAAAATCGATATAATCTCGCGCGATTTGATTATGTATAAATATATTGGAGGCTAATAAAACGTACTGATGATATATATATTTTAGCGCTTACCCCCTAAACTACGCCGATCTATGGCCACCGCCTTTAGCATAGTAAAAACAGTTGAACCCACACGTAACCCTAGTTCGTCAAAAGATTTTCTAGTGACCCGGGCTATTAGTGGGGACCCAATATCAATTTTGATATCGATTTGTGAGTCTTCATTGTCACTAATGTCGACAATTGTACCCTCAAATATATTGAGAATACTTGTATCTCTGGGGCGGTCTAGCATTATTGAAACGTCCCGTGCCCTTATATGAGCTCGAACCTTACTTCCTATTGGAAGATTACCTCCTGTAACTCTTAACGTTCCAGCATTGAAGGACAGTTCCGTTAAATCATATTTTTCATCATAGCTCTCCACTTTAGTTGAGAGTACTGCGCCTGCGTCAAATCGTCCGGTTAAGGGGTGAAGATCTAGACGGCTCATAATTTCTTCGACATTACCTTCTGCTTTCTTTGTACCATCAGATATAAGAACCATTTTATCTGCAAGTCGGATGACCTCATCTATTGAATGGCTGACATATATAATAGTTAGACCTAGTTTATTCCGTAATTCTTCAATAAAAGTCAGGATCTCTCCACGTAACTGTGCATCAATTGATGCTAAGGGCTCGTCCATTAAAAGAAGGCGCGGTTGGGTGAGAAGTGCTCTACCTATCGCCACCCGTTGTTTTTCTCCACCTGAGAGGTTGGCAGGTTTTCTCTCCAGTAATGGCTCGATTTTAAGAATGTCTACGATACTATCAAAGGTGATTTGAGAATTATTGTTCAAATTTTTCTTTATTCCATAAAGCAGATTACCGCTTATATTAAGGTGCGGGAATAGGCGGCTGTCCTGGAAAATATAACCTAATCTACGCTTTTCTGGTGGTATATAAATGTCATCACTAGTATCTAATAGGATATCGTCCCCAACTTTTATAAACCCGGAATCAGGTTTTTTTAGTCCAGCAATCATATTTATAATTGACGTTTTCCCGGAGCCTGAACGCCCATATAAGCTCGTTATACTGCCCGCGTCTGCGGTAAATTCTACATTAATTTGGAACTCTTTAAATTCGTGTGTGAGAGACAACGTTAGCACCTTTTAATCTCCAATTCGTCGTTTTGCTTGATGTGCTAAGTATTCCGAAATTAATAATGCCATTAGGGCAATAATAACGGAGAGAATTACCAGGCGAAGAGCTCCGGTGTCACCGCCAGGGGTTTGTACGAGTGAGTATATTGCTAAGGGTAGGGTTCGGGTCTCACCTGGAATATTAGAGACAAAAGTAATAGTTGCACCAAATTCACCAAGGCTGCGGGCGAAAGCGAGAAGAGTTCCAGCCAATATACCTGGGGAAATTAGAGGTAACGTGATTGAATAAAAAACCCTAAAAGGAGATGCGCCCAACGTACGGGCAGCCGCTTCAAGTTTGGTATCAACGTTTTCAATAGATATACGAATGGCACGTACCATTAAGGGGAAGGACATGATTGCTGAGGCTATTGCTGCACCTTGCCAGGTAAAGATGACCGTTATGCCAAACATATTATCCAGTAGTTGCCCGATAGGTCCGTGTCGACCAAGCATAGCGAGTAAGAAAAATCCAATAACAACCGGCGGTAAAACCAGGGGTAGGTAGACAATTCCATTTACAAATGCGCGGCCATAGAAGTCTTTACGGGCTAATAGCCATGCTGTGAATAATCCAAGTGGCAGAGTGATAAGTACGCTCCAAATAGCGACTTTCAGACTTAAGAATAATGCTTCTAACTCTACTGGGCTTGGGGTTATCATAGTATTAGTTCACCAGAAAACCGTGATGTTTGAAAACAAATTTTGAATTTTGGTTAAAAAGAATATCAAAAAATTGACGAGATGCATCATGATTAGCTTTTCGGGAAATGGCTGCCCAATAGGTTATTCGATTATGTGAAGTATGAGGTAACTTGTATATTACACTAACTTTTTTGTTTAAATGTGCATCTGACTGATAAACAATGCCAGCCGATGTTTCTCCCCATTCAACGAAAGTGAGAACAGCGCGCGCATTTGTTAAGCGAGCTAATCTATTTTTCATGGGTTGCCATAAATTGAGATGGGTAAGTGCTTGTTTGCTGTAAATACCTAAAGGTACATGATCAGGATCTCCGATTCCCAAACGGCCACCTTTTAGCATATTCTTAATTGATGTTATATTTAGGTGTTTAATTACTCGACCATGATTGATTGGTGAAATAATTACTAAATTATTTGATAATATTTTACGTTTGCTTTGAGCTATCACAGAATTTTGTTTTGTTAGAAAATCCATCCATTTCTGATTAGCTGATACAAATATATCAGCAGGGGCACCTTGAGATATTTGGCGTGCCAGAGTTGAGCTAGCAGCAAAAGAAATACGCACACGATTAAGTGTGTTTCTTTGATAGATATTTATGATTTTTTGTAACGGTAGTGTAAGGCTCGAGGCAGCGAATATTAAAATCTCATCAGCCCATAATGAGCGAGCTTGTGAGAAACAAAATACACAAAAGACTGGCATAAATATAAGCCATTTTCTTTTAAAAAGCGTGATCATTTTGTAGTTACTTGTATAGCTTGCTGGGATCAATTTTTACGGTGGAAATAGTTTTAATCTTTCCGTCGCGCACCGCAGAAAAAAAACAACTTCGTTGGCCTGTATGGCAGGCAACACCTTTTTGGTCGACTTGAACCAAGAGCGTGTCACCATCGCAGTCCCATCTCATTTCTTTTAAGTATTGGATCTGTCCAGATGTTTCGCCTTTTCGCCACAATGTTTGCCTTGACCTCGACCAATAAACCACTCGTTCTTCTTTGAAGCTTGCGGAAATTGCCTCTTCGTTCATCCAAGCCATCATTAAGACTTCGCCTGTGTCAAATTGTTGAGCTATGGCTGGTATTAAACCTTCAGGATTAAATCGAAAGGTTGCGAGTGCTTGTTCGATTGTCGATTTAATATCTTCGTTCATATATTAGGTCCTCATCTTTTTCGGCCCGACTGCCAAGGATTGACTATATTGGTTTAGTTTAAATGAGAGCTAGTATTTTAACCATGATAAAATTATGTGTTTTCTAATTTTGAAATTATTTATCTCTTTAATGCAATATGATTGCATTAAAGAGATAAATATATTATATGTGCATTGAAACTAATCTGAAGGCGTAAGTCAGTGGTCTCTAAATCTAAATCGACTGCATTAGATCGGTGCTATACAGCTAAACACTCGATTACGCCACAGCGTATGCTGGTCATCGATGCTTTGATCAATCAAAAGAAACCAATTTCAGCCTATAATCTAAAGAAACACCTTGATGTTAAAGGCGAGGAATTGAATATTGCAACTATTTATCGAATTCTAGATTTTTGGTGTAGTTTAAATCTTGTGCATCGGATTAGTTCAATAAATAAGTTTATATTTTGTGCTAATCCAGACGAAAAGCATACCCATATTATTAATTGTTGCCAAAAGTGCGAGACAATAATTGAAAGTTGTCATGAAAAGATGGGTATCGATATTTCTGGTGGTATAGAAAATTTAGGACTGACACTCGCAAGTGGTTCTCATCTTGAGGTTCCTGTTTTTTGTCGGTCTTGTAGTTAATTAATAATGGAACATCTTTTAGAAGAATATTTATTAGGTGCGGACTCTAATCTACGTGGCTTTATTTTTGGATTTGTTCACGTTGCTATAATGTTACTCGGCTATTATACAGGTTGGAGTATAAATAGATTATTGAAATTTGCCTCAAATGGCTACGTAGTTGGGGTCCTTGGAGCAGCTTTATCTCATATAATAGCTGATTTAGTTGCAAGCTATTTGGATCCACATGTACGAAGTATGGTATTAGGCATTATGGCTGGTGGAATATTGCCCTTGTTATTTGTTCCCTTATTTGAAAAACTAATTGTTAAAAGTGAACACCATATCGTCGTTGGAGATCACGAAGATATCTCGAAAGATCTAAAGTCTCATTGATAATATATTTGTGATAAAATTATGTTTATGGTGAAATACTAAATACTTTAAAATTATTTATTTTACCATTCGTTCAAGTGTGAGTAGAAAATGCAAAGTCCTAATAGTGAATATAATGGCGAAGAATGGGAATTGCGTGTTAAACTAGCAGCAACTTATCGTATTTTTGATTACCTTGGCTGGACGTCAATTATATTCAACCATATCACAACTCGTATTCCTGGCCCTGAACATAATTTTTTAATTAATCCATTTGGCTTGCGTTATGATGAGGTGACTGCATCAAATCTTGTTAAAGTCGACTCAAATGGCAAAAAAGTTAGAGGCTCTAATTATGAAGAATGGGATATTAATGAAGCTGGTTTTACTATACACTCGGCCATTCATAACCATATTGAAGACGCGCTATGTATAATGCACACACACACCCCAGCTGGTTTGGCAGTTGCATGCAAAACAAACGGGCTTAGCAACACAAATATCTATTCATCAATGATTTTTGATCGTATATCCTATCACGATTTTGAGGGGGTGGCATTACGGAATGATGAACAAGAACGCTTGGTAGAGAGTATTGGATCAAATCCGTTATTAATTCTTCGTAATCACGGATTAATCTCGACGGGTCGAACAATAGAAGAGGCGTTTGTCCGTCTTTGGACATTACAGATGGCGTGCGAAACTCAGGTTTTAACAGAATCTATGTTAGGTCCGAATATTGAAGTTACTAATGAGGCTACTGCATTCAACATTAAAGAGGTAAGGCTTTTTAATGATGCGCCTAGAGAAACCGATAAATCTTTCGATGCCTTACTTCGAATTATTGACAAAAAAGATCCTTCTTATAAGAGTTAATAAATCAGTTTTGTAAGCCCTTTAGGCCGCTCTCAATATCTCCAATTAAATCATCAGGATCTTCAAGACCGATGTGGAAGCGAATGCACTGTTTATTTTTTTCCCATTCTGTTACGGTTCGTGTAACATCAGTCGGCAGTAGCAGGCTTTCATAGCCTCCCCATGAACCACCTAGACTAAATAGTTCAAGTCCGTCGATAAACGCGTGCATTGCGTTTTCACTTAAAGGTTTAAAGACAACTCCAAATAAGCCATTTGAACCAGTAAAATCGCGTTGCCATATATCGTGGCCGGGACAAGATGGTAGGGCAGGGTGAAGTACTCGATCAATCTCAGGACGACAACTTAGCCATTTTGCGACTTTAAGCGCGTTTGCTTCATGTCGTTTTAGTCTTACATTGAGTGTTCTTAAGCCGCGGAGCGCTAAATACGCGTCATCGGGTGAAATATTATAGCCTAAAGTACGAACACTATTGATCACAGGTTGTATATTTTCTCCACACATTGAGATTGTGCCAATCATAGCATCTGAGTGCCCTACATAATATTTGGTGGCGGCTTGTACAGAGATATCAACACCATGTTCAAATGGTTTAAAGAAATAACCTGCACCCCAGGTGTTATCCATTACTACCTTAATATTAGCCTTGCGAGCTACATCGGTAATGGCTGGAATATCTTGAATCTCGAAGGTATGGGAGCCCGGAGATTCTGTGTAGATGACTTTGGTATTGGTTTGAAAAAGATTTGATATGGCTGAGCCTTGCAGAGGATCATAATAGGTTGTCTCAACGCCAAAGCGTTTAAGAAAATTTTCACTTAAATTACGTGTTGGTGAATATGCATTATCACAAACTAAAATATGATCTCCTGCATTTAAAAATGCTAACATGGCAGCAGAAATTGCCGCCAGTCCCGAACCAACAGCTATGGTCCTCTCCGCGCCTTCTAGGGCCGCGACGGCTTCTTCAAATGCTTTGGAGGTTGGGGTGCCGATACGGCCGTAAACAAAATTGTCATTAGGATTTTTGCGAAGGGTTTGCATTTGGGCTACAGTGCCATAATCCACCGTAGAAGCGCGGTAAATTGGAGGATTTACAATTCCTGCCTGATCTGAAGGGTGGCTGCCGCTATGGGCAAGTTTAGTATTTCTCTTCGCATCTTTTCTCATTAGCTTTTTCCTGACAAACGCGTTAGTCCGCGTTCTAGGTCTTCAATTAAGTCTTCGACGTCCTCTTGACCCACGTGAATGCGAAGTAAAGGACCAGTCGCATTCCACTTGGTTGCTGATCTTATTTTAGTTGGATCACAAGGAACAATAAGGCTTTCAAATCCACCCCAACTGAATCCCATAGCAAAGTAGTCCATGTGGTCTAGCATTGCGTTAACTTGTTCGTTCGAAAAGTCTTTTAAAATAACGCTGAATAGACCACTGGAGCCTGTAAAATCGCGTTGCCAAATTTCATGACCTGGGCAGGAGGTGAAGGCTGGATGAAGGATGGTCTCAATCTCGGGGCGTTTACTCAGCCAATTTGCGACCTCAAGCGCATTATTTTGGTGTTCTTCTAATCGAACGCTGAGAGTACGAAGTCCTCGAAGAGCTAGATAACAAACATCCGGAGCGACGGCTTGACCAAGGGTTCCGGTGGTGAGTTTTAATTTTAACCAATCTTCTTTTGTTCGAGCAATAACATGGCCAAGAATGACATCTGCATGACCAGCCTGATATTTTGTTGTTGCCTGTATGGATATGTCGACGCCGTGGTCAAATGGCTTAAAGTAGTATCCGGCGCTCCAAGTATTATCAATCATGACTTTAATATTGTGTTTGTGCGCTGTGTTGACGATTGCGGGAATATCTTGAATTTCAAAAGTGTATGACCCCGGGGATTCTGTAAAGATGATTTTAGTTTCACGTTTGATAAGATCTTGGATATCATTACCTATCAAGGGGTCGTAAAAAGTTGTTTCAATACCAAAGCTTTTTAGGGTTGTATTGCAAAAGTTGCGAGTAGGTCCATAAACACTATCGACCATTAGCAAATGATCTCCGGCTTGAAGAAATGTTATTAATGCCGTTGTTATTGCGGCGAGCCCTGATGATAACGATATGGCTCGATAACCACCTTCAATCTCGGTCATTGCTTCTTCAAGCGCAAAGGTAGTCGGGGTCCCATGGACACCGTAAAACGTTGTATCAAATTTTATTTTTTCGGCATCTTTCATAGCTTTTACAGTCGGAAAGATCACAGTTGATGCACGGTAGACCGGCGGATTAATTACACCTTTTTGATGTTTAGGTTTGGAGCCTGTATGCACCAACCGTGTGTCAAAACTCTTATTTTGGTTCATATTAAACCTCAAATAACGATCGGGGTGTCGGGTCTTGCTGCCCATTCTGTCCAAGAGCCATCATAAATTGAAGCTTGTGTATGGCCTATCAGATAAAGCGCCATAACGAGAGGAGCGGCAGTTACTCCCGAGCCACAACTTGAGATAAGCGGTTTCTCTGGATTAATACCAGACCCTAATATTACGGAAGTTATTTCATCGGCACTGCGCATGGTCATAAAGTTTTCCGTGTCGAGTAGTCTTTCAAAGGGCAAGCTAATTGCGCCCGGAATATGACCTTGGCGCAGACCAACCCGCGGTTCTGCTTCAGTTCCATTATAACGAGCCCCTGATCGGGCATCTACCATTTGAAAGTGCTGGTTTTCAATATTTTCCAAAATTTGCTCAATGTTTTTGACCAAATTTTGATCATGTTTTGCGGTAAACTGTTGTTCAGTAATGTCCCGAGCCGTTGAACTCGTTGGGTGCCCCTCTTTTTGCCATTTAGGTAGGCCACCACTTAAAACTGATACACGATCGTGGCCAAAAACCCGGAATGTCCACCAAACTCTCATAGCAGCCATTGGACCCCCACTGGAATCATAACAGATCACATGATGATCATTGCTGATGCCAAGACTACCGGCATGTTTCGAAAATTCGTCTGCGGTCGGCAACATGTGAGGAAGGTCAGTATTCGTGTCAGCAATTTCATTAATATCAAAAAAAGTAGCGCCCGGAATGTGGCAGTTATAGAATTCTTTTTTTGGGTCGCGGTGGGCTGTAGGCAAATAGAAACTGGCATCAATTATGGATAGATTAGATGCGCTTATATTTGCTGCAAACCAATCAGTTGTTACGAGTGCATCAGGATTTTTGTAACCCATCGTTTTATCCTAAAATCAGACAAGCCAATCAGGGTAAGGCAAGTCTTTTTCTTTGAGAAACATTGGATTGAATAGTTTACTTTGATATCGCGTGCCATAGTCGCAGAGGATAGTGACTATTGTATGGCCAGGTCCCAATTCTTTAGCCATACGGATTGCCCCAGCAAGGTTAATACCACTTGAAGATCCAACACAAAGACCCTCATTCTTTAGTAGATTAAAAACGATTGGCAGAGCCTCCTCATCTGGTATTTGATATGCGCCGTCTATTGGTGCATCTTTAAGATTATCAGTTTCCCGGCCTTGGCCAATGCCTTCCGTAATTGATGAGCCTTCTGATTTAAGGACACCATTTTCATAAAATTCGAAGAGCGCAGACCCCATTGGATCGGATAGCATAATTTTAATATCTTTATTTTTCTCTTTTAAGGCTATCCCACACCCAGCAAGTGTCCCGCCAGTCCCCACCGAACAGGTGAAGCCATCAATTCTACCATTAAGTTGTTTCCAGATTTCTGGACCGGTGCCATGGATATGGGCATCTCGATTTGCCGTATTATCAAATTGGTTTGCCCAGATTGCACCTTGTGGATGCACCCCTGCCATTTCATTCGCAATTCTTTGTGACACATGTACATAATTTTCAGGGTTACTATATGGTACTGCTGGCACCTCTCGTAGGTCAGCACCCGCGAGCCGTAACATATCTTTTTTTTCATCAGCTTGAGTATCTGGGATTACGATAATTGTCTTATAGCCACTGGCGCATCCGACTAAAGCCAATCCAATGCCTGTGTTACCAGCTGTCCCCTCAACTATAATACCATTAGGTTTTAAAAGCCCCTTATCTTCTGCATCCTTTACAATATACAGAGCTGCGCGATCTTTTATTGAGCCTCCTGGATTAAGATATTCACATTTAGCATAGATATTGCAGTCAGTAAGTTCAGAAGCTTCTCTCATCTTAATCAATGGCGTATTGCCGATGGCATCTCTAAAACCTTCGTGGATGTACATTATATCTCACTTGTGGTGGTTGGACCTAGATTACTTCTGTGGAGATTAGCCGTGTGATCAAGCTGGATCAAGTTTATCATGCAACGATAATTTTTTTTATTATCATTGCATGATAAAGCTTTAATTAGGATGTTAATTTCAAATTGAATTATTGAAAATGTTCAAGGCTAATATGGTCGCTCTCCCTGAGTATTTGTCCTTCGCATTAACCGACGTTCTGTTGGATCAAAAGGCTCGCGCCTGTGCATACCGGAGCGATTGTCCCATATGACTAAATCGCCAAGTTGCCAGCTTTGTATCCAGGTGAAATCCCGAGTTGCAATAGTATGTTTAAAAAGATCATCGAGTAACCGTTCGCTCTCTTCGAATGGTATTCCAGGAATATAGAGATTTAGTCGGCGGCCAAAATAGAGCGCCTTTTTTTTAGTATTCGGATGCGTTCGGACTAAGGGGTGTTCAATCCCATTATGTTTTTTCCACCAATCTTCATCAGTATAGTTATCAGGTGGTGGTAGGCCTGGAGCTAGTTTTCTATGGTCTTTGCTTCCCCTTTGAAGGGATAAACTCCAGATATCATGACGGGCGTTAATCGAATTTATCTGTATTTTTTTATTACTGGGTAACGCCTCGTAAGCTAACCGAGTGTTGACAAAATGGGTATCGCCGCCTTTGGATGGTAATTCAATTGCGTGGAGCAGGCTCCATGCATGAGGTCGCTCTTTATAATTGAGATCTGTATGCCAATCTAACTCCTCACTTCCAAACTGACCTATTTTTTCACCATCAACTTTAATATTTGATACAGTAGACATATAATCTGGGGTTCCGTCTTGGTCTTTGCCAAAAGTTTGCCTTAACGTTGGAACGGATAATTCTCCAAAATGCTGGGTGAAACGCAACTGATCTTCATCTGAAAATTCTTGGCCACGTATTCGGACAACAAAATGTTCATGAACGGAATCTCGAATAACATTAATATCTGAAGGTGTAGGATTTTTGAAATCGAAACCTGAAATGTCTTGGCCAAAATTTTTTATTTAAGGGTTTAGAATCAATCATGGGAATACCCCTAATTGTCTATAATTATTTTTGCGAACTTGCCCATATTATGCTACTTTTTTTATTTTTCG
>LWDU01042554.1_pt1 | contig 14366 bp, 8 predicted proteins | sample 727161 | NCBI WGS metagenome assembly LWDU01 (sample SAMN04566230, study PRJNA314399) | hydrothermal vent metagenome | isolation source: deep sea hydrothermal plume seawater | place: Mexico: Gulf of California, Guaymas Basin | collected 2004-07-11 | reverse complement strand
ACGACATTTCCAATCGCCATCGCAGATGATCCTTTTCGAATCGCCGCAATCGATGCGAAAAACTCTGGAGCCCCGGTTCCCGCGGCTACCAGGGTCAGTCCTATGATCGTGTCGCTGACTCCAAGTAGTTGTGCCAGGGAGATCGAGCCTGTGACCAGGAACCGGGCTCCAAACCACAGGCCGACGATTCCTACCAGCAGCGATATGGCGATGGAAAGGGAGCCCGAACCCTTGGCGAGTTGCTTCACTTCTTCGGTGGCGGGATTCTTCCTGCCACTTTTGAGCATCCAGAAGAGCAGAAAGAGGAATGAGAGGACCAGCAAGATTCCGGCCGGAGCATTGAGTACTGAGACTCCATCGGCATCCGCATTCAATATCAGGAATACGGTCAATGCGATGGTTCCCAGCAGCAGCCCGAAGATTTCGAGGGCACCAGGAGTGGTGGTAACTTTTCGAGTCCAGATCAACACGGATCCCAGCACCAGCCCGATGTTGAATATATTCGATCCGATCACATTGCCGATGCTGAGTCCTGGTTTGTCTTCGAACTGGGCGATCAAAGAAACCAGCAACTCGGGAAGTGAAGTACCCGCTGCGACCACCGTGATGCCGATAAAGAGCGGTGACACATTGAAGCGCATCGCCAGCTCTACCGCACCCTGAATCAGCCGGTCACCGCTGAAGATCAAGATGGCCAGGCCAAGAATGACACTGACGATAGGTATCAATGCGTCCATCAACTCACCTAGATCCTGTTCACGCAGATCCTCGGTTGAATCTCGTAACAAGGTCAGGGTCTCTCGCGCTTCGAGGTAGAGTTCGGGGTTGTTGATCAGGCTATGCAGGGTACCGGGACCTTTCTCGATCGCTTCACTGATACTGGCGATGGCGGAGATGGCCGTTTTTAACCCATCGCGCAACTCCTCATCATGGAGCAACACTCTCAATGCACCCTTACCCGTCGGGCTCAGTTGTGCTGCTGCACTTTTCAAATCGGTGGTGATGTCCAGCCAATTTTGTACCAACGCCTCATCGTGGATGAGTCGACCTGCCAGCCCATCGGTCGTCGCCAAGGCAGCAGTCGTCGTGTCGATGTGAGAGATGATGTCATTGATCTTCTGCAGGTTGTCTGCGTCTTGCACGTAGTCACTCAGAAGTGTTGAAAGCAGCTGGTTGACCTGGAGTTGTTGCGGCGAATCTTGCTTCATCAGAGAGCCGACGATGCCGAGGCCATTTTTCACGTCCTCGGTGAACGAGAGGGCATTTTTGACCAACGCCTTCATCTGGGTCTGGATGGTGTTGTCGGTGATCAGCGCACCGATGACACCGTCACCGGCCTTCAATCGATCGAGCAGTTGGTGGAGGTTATCGAGGCTCTTCTTGATGGCCACTCGATTCTCTGCCAGCATCGAACCCACCTCGCCGAACAGGTCGCCGCTGGCGGTTCCGATCAGATGCGCAGTATCGACGGGGGTTCCCGAACCTGGGATGTACTTCAGATAGGATCCACCGAGAGCACTGGCTGCCATCACCTTGAAACTGTAGCCATCGCGAGGCGGCAGTGGTTCCCAGAGACGTACCCTGGCCACCGCCAGTCCCCGGGTCTGATCGAGTGAGATCTGTTCCACGGAGCCGGCGCGTAAGCCGCGGATCCTGACCGATTCACCCGGTTTCAAGCCAGACACGTCCTCGAATCCGACCTCCAGGACGAGATCGTTGGGGCCCGATGGGATGCCACTGACCAGGATGGTCAGGGCTCCTAGAAATACCAGTGAGAGGATGAAGATGATTCCGACGATGAAATCTCTGGTCATGATTCCTCACTTTCATTGTTATTGGAGGAGTCGGGATCTTCCCGGATCTCTCTTGCCAGAGGACCATCCACCTTGCCATGGATGAATTGCTGAACAGCAGGGTCTGTCGATTGGCGAATTTCATCGGATGTTCCCAATGCACGAACGGTGCCCTGATGCAGAAGTGCGATGCGATCTGCGACTTCGAAGGCGGAACCCATGTCATGGGTGACCACCATCTGGGTGATGCCCATTCCCTTGAGTTTCATGATCAGTCGGTTGATGACACTGGAAGAAATCGGATCGAGGCCGGATGTGGGTTCGTCATGCAGCATGATTTCTGGATGACAGACGAGAGCTCGAGCGAGTCCGGCTCGTTTTCTCATCCCACCTGAAATCTCGGAGGGGAGTTTCAGGGCGTGTCCGTCCAGTTCCACTTCGGCCAGGACTTCTTCGATTCGATCGACGATTTCCTTCTCACTGTGTTCCCTGCGTTCCCTCAGTGGCAGTCCGATGTTGTCGGAGATGTTGAGCCAATCGAGGAGAGCTCCATCTTGAAACAGGTATCCGATCCTACGGCGAACAGTCCTGAGATTCTCTGGGCGGTGCTGGGAGATCTCTTCTCCGAGGACTTCGATCTGTCCCGAGTCCGGCGTCAACAAGCCTATGACATGGCGCAGGGTCACGCTCTTGCCGGTACCCGATCGCCCGAGAATCACCAGGGTTTCACCCTCTTCGACCTCCAGCGATAGGCCATCGAGGATCTTTCTGCCTCCCAGTTGCTTGTGGACATTGGTGAGTCGGATCATGTCAGCACCGCCCATGTGATGTAGTAACCCATGATGATCACCAGCAGGAAGGTCACGACCACCGCTCTTCTCGCTGCCTGACCGACACCGGTCGCACCACCACGAGTCAATAATCCCTGGGTGCAGCCGACGGTGGCGATGGTGACGCCGAAGACGACAGACTTGAACAGGCCGGTGAATACATCCTTCTGGGTGAGAACCTCCAGCCCATCATTTTGAAATGCCATCCAACCGACACCCAGTTGAAAGTAGGCGACGAACATCCCTCCGAGGATTCCGATGAGGCCGGCAAAGATGGTCAATACCGGGGTGACCAGCGTCAACGCCACCATCCTCGGCAGGATCAGGAAGCGCACCGGGGAGATCGACATGATTCTCAGAGCGTCGATCTCCTCGGAGACCTTCATCGTTCCCAACTCTGCGGCGATTCCGCTGCCGATACTGGCGGTCAAGATCAGCGCGGTCATGAAGGGGCCCATCTCCCGGATCAGAGAGACGGCGACAATTCTGCCGATCAGCGCTTCCTGGCCCAACTCCTGCAGAGAGAGACCGCTGTTGAGTGCGAGAATCATCCCGGTGAAGAGTGCCACCACCGCAGTGACGGTGAAGGAGCCGGTGCAGTAGGTGTAACAGAGGTCGAGGGTGTCGCGGATTCGACGGCGGGTCAGCAGGTGGGGGAGATGGAACAGGGTCCGGCCCAGCAGGACCAGCCCATAACCGGTGGTCTCGGCACTACGGCCGAGAAATGCCCCGAGTCCAGAGATCCAGCCTGACATCTCGCTCCATCCCCCGCAGCGATGAGCTCCCCGTCCCGATCCACAGGAATCGGTTCGACGCACCACCGGTTTTCCCCCCGACGGCGGTCTCAGAAAGGAATGTACAGCAGACGCCAGCGGGTGTCATCCGGTCCAGCGCCACGGTCGCGAGAGAGCAGACCGCCGAGAAGCGAGAATCCACCCTTCTGCTCGCTACTTTCAGCGGTCAGAAGCCCCCAGAGTAGCTCGAGACCCCACGATTGGGACTCTTGGCGCCAGCGAATCAACTGGCCGGCACGGCCGTGAGACCAGGAAAAGCCCTGAGGGGAGTCAAAGGGCAGCAGCGCAGGAGCAGAAGCGGTCGTATTCCCCTCGGCATCGGTGTCCCAGCGAGCCAGCGGCCACAGGAGGTGACTGGATCGGGTTCCTCGTTCGGGATCCTGATCGACGATCCTGCGCCAGAAGGGGAATAACCTCTGTACCGTGCGATCTCGACTGGAAGTGGATTGTTCCTCCCACTGCCAGAGCGGCCACAGGAAGTAACCCTTCTTCAATCCCGGACGGTCATGGTATCCCCAGAATGGAGGGAACAGGAATCGGTTCCATTGCCGTTCCCGGGTACCGATCGACCAGGGGAGCAGCGACCAGGTGGATGTCTCTGTTCTGAAATCATGAGATTCGGTCCACAACGGGTAGAGGATGGTCCGAGACAGACGGGTGCTCGACTCGATCTGACCGTAGAAGGGCCACAGCCACCAGGAGTGGCTCGGATTGTCGGTATCGAGTTGCTGGCTCGACTGATGCCAGAATGGCCAGAGGACGTAGCTCGATTGGTCGCGTAGTTTACCGTGGCTGGTGAATCCCTGAGTGCTGGAATAGAAGGGGAAGACCCTGAATCCGGATCGTAGTGGACCCTCGTCCAGTTCGATCAGTGGAAACAGCCAGTAAGTGGTGATCTGTTGACGGTCCTGCATTCGTGCCCACAGCGGAAACAAGACGAAATCGATTCGATCCTTGCCGAGCAACCCCTTGAGGCTTCCGCCGATGGGTGCAAAGGCCGCATAGTTCCCCTCATCTCGATCGGAGCCCCAGAGAAAAAACGGCAGGAGAAAGGAATCGACATCGAGTTGGTCATCGGAGTGGCGGTAGGCCCTTCGATGGTATGCCGGTAAGAGCCAGGTCTTGCGTCCGGACTGGTCGATTCGATCGACAAACAGCGGCCACAAGATACGAATCTCCTCGCGATCGGGAGTGGTGGTGCTATGGCTGTAAAAGGGCCAGAAGTGCTGCGATTGACGCACCTTCCCATCGGCGAGCACCTCTTCTCTCTCGAGGTAGAAGGGCGGAAACCCTCGATCGGTATCGATGGGAGTGACGCAACCCGACACCAGGATCAGCAACAGGCTGGCCGCGATCGATCGGAGACCACCCATCATCGGCCCAACCTGACCGGCAGCATCAAGTCGGGGGAGCAACCTTCCCAGATCCGATCCAGGTTGCGGTGCAGGACCATCCCTGGAGTCAGACCCAGATACTTCGTTGCGCCCTTGCCGGTGTCGTCATCTGTGACGGCGATGCCGATTCGCATCTTCATTCCTGGCCATGGAATCGAATCGGAGTCCCCCCTCAATGAGGTGATGAGGTGCCAGGGTATGGTCATTTCAAACACGGAACCGGTTCCATCGGGTCTTCGAGCCACGACATGTTCTCCATCGGGAGAGTCCTCCTCTTCATCTTCAAAGGGTGCCTCTCCTCCTTCTCCAGCGGGATCTCCCTCTGCCGGTGGTGGAGGGATCGGGCGAGGAGCCATGAAGGAGATGGTCAACACCTGATCATCCTTGCGCGGGCGAACCCCTCCATCTCCGAGGGTGTCCAGTACCAGCACCAGGCAATCTCCGATCCAGTACTTGGAATCGCGTTGATGGGCAATGACGATATCGTCGTCGATATCGACCGCCAGATGCAGGCCTTCGGTGGACCAACCGAGAAAAATCCGTCCTGACAGATCGGCACGATCCTGCCAGGGAACCAGCGGTTCACCATGGCCCTGTAGACCACGAACATGGCGTGGCCGATCGACGGGAAGTCCGGTCTGGGCATTCCACGGCTCATCCAGCGAACCGTCGATCAATGGCGGTACCAGCATCCTCGGAATTTCGTGATCGCTTTGTGGTGTCCTCGCTTGTTGGCGGGCGGCTCCCTCCAGAAGCCAGCTGGCAGCGGCTCGATCCTTTGAACCCAGGCCATGGTCGAGAATCGTATCCTCCAGTAATTCGATGGCTCGGGTCGATTCTCGCATCAGCAGCAGACGATCGAATTCGTTTCTCCAGTTGATCGAATCTTGCAACGACTGCCACGCCAGCAGTTTCTCATCCCGGACGGGTTGAGCCCGGAAACCGGCGGCGCCGCGAGAGGAGACCGTGAGCAGTGTTTCTCCGATGACGGAGGCGTGGTGCAGCCGTCCAAGTTGATTCAGATGTTCGGAGACGGCTCCGAGTCCCTGGCGTCTGGTGAGTGGGGTACCGGTGGCGCGATCGAGTACCGAGGCTTCTCCTCGCATGCGGTCGCCGATGATGATCCAGCCACCTGAAGGACTCAGTTCCACTGCATCGTAGGCGGGGGGAAGCGAGTGAGTCCATTCCAGTTCTGCCTCGGGAGTTTCCACCTCATCGGGCGCAAGCACCGATCGTAGACGGATGACGTTTCGTTGCTGGAAATCTCCGCAGACGACCAGCAATTCTTCATCTTCGATGCTCAATGAGGTGATCCGGCGTTGCTCCTGGGATAGTCGTTTTTCCCAACCGATCTTACCGTCAGCGGTATCGATTCCCACCAGCGTGCTTCTTTCAGAGCTCCAGAACATCTCGGAAACGATCTGCTTCCTCGATCGAGACAGGTGGAGTTCCGAGATGAGGTGTGGCATCTGTGAGGTCCAGTGGTGGGTGCCATCATCGTGGTGGCGATAAATCGATCCTCTTTCGCTGGCGAAGATGAATCCTTCAGCCATCACGATCGGGGCCGAGGCCAAGGCACCCGAGTCATCATCCAATTCGACCTGGCTGATCAATTGACCGCTGGAGATCGAGCGCAGTTCGACGAGGTTGGGAATGGCATAACCGATCAGCAATCGATCTCCACCGATCACCGGATCGTCGAGCAGGATCCCTGATCGAGGAGCAGTCCACAGCAACTGGCCATCGAGAGCATCGATGGCAATGATTTTTTCATCCTCACCACTGAGCACGACGATTCCCGAACCCGCACAGGAGTGCTCGATGATGATCTCCTGATCCGAGAATTTCTCATCGAGAGGCATCCTGTGGTTCCAGATCACCGAACCATCGGCCAGGTCGAGGCGCCAGGCTCGGTTTCGATCGTGGAGAATCACTCCAGAGGCGTCGAATAATAGTGGGTCGGAGGGAAGGTCCCGGCGGGTCAGGATGATTCCATCCTTGACCAACATCTCGGTTCTCTCCAGATCAGTTTTCCACAGTAGTAGTCCGTCGGTCGATTCGAAGAGGGCTGCGGAATCAGGGGTCAGCACCAGGTATCGGGAATCCCCCGCCAGCGAATCGTGGTCAGAGAGTGGCCAGACGCTGGTGGAGCGACTCTGTCCCAGGTCCAGTCTTCCGCTCCAGGCCAGTTGCAGCGGCAACCCGGGATGATCTCTTCGCCGCTCTGGGAGGGTCGAGATCTCTTCACGCAACTCCCGCAACCGATTTGTTAGAGTGACTTCGACCACTTCCCCGTGGACTTTTCGGGTCAAGGTCCGGTCGCCGTGCTCCTGATCGAGAGCGACGATCTCTTCGATCGCTTCGGACAGGCGACCCTGTTCACGAAGCACCTCGGACCTGCGTATTCTGGCGATCAGCGACTCGTCACTGTCGGGTTCATGGATCACCAGGTAGTCGATCTGGAGCAAGCATCCCTCCAGGTCTCCTAGATGGTAGAGGGACTGTGCCGCTTCCAATCGAGCGCGGCGACCGGTCGCACAACCGGGCATCGATCGGGCCAGGTCAATCCAGGAATCGGGAGAGGAGTCCATCCGTTCAGCCACCACCCTGGAGGCACGTTGCTCCCTCAGTGCGACCCGATCATCTCCTCCTGGTTGCTGATCGAGTTGCAGCAACAGGTGGGTGAATGCGGTGGCGGCATCGACGGTAGTTCCCTGCCGTGTCAGCACCCGGGTGGATTCGAGGTTGCGCCACGATTCACCCAGCATCAAATGACAGATGAAGGTCGCTCCTGCGGCATCTCCCAGTTGCTCCTCGCGGATCGCCCGCTGCCAGGCAAGACGGATCCGATCCTCAGGTCGTGATTGGGCGGAGATGAGCGCGGTTTCGAGACGGATTCGCTCATTTTTGGTCAGAGAAATGTCGGATCGTTCCAATAGCAGATGAACGGTGCTGCGATGAGCTCGTTGTGCGGGGGATTCTCCGGCCAGATCTGGCAACCAGCGCGGATCGATGTGGCCCGAGATCGCTTGCTGCCAGACCGCCTCGGAGACGGAGTCCACTCGGGTCAAGATGCTCACCTCGGATCCTGCGGCTGCCATCAGGGAGTTCTCCAGTGCCAGTAGCGAGTGGGCAGGGAGGTCGAGTCCCTGCAGTGTCAACTTCTGACCGTTAGCATCGATCGAGAGCAGCGCCTGATCGGAACTGATCCACCAGCCTCCATCGGATGCTGCGATTGCATCCGATCCTTTTCCGGTCACCGGAAAAGGCAATGGCAAACTCCAGGAGAAGCGAGGAGTCGCTCCTGAACTGCACCTCCACAGCACCAGTTCCTGATCCTCGACAATCAGCAAGGAACTTCCATCGCCGGAGAGATTCCAGCAGTGGGGGGAACTGGTGGCAATGATGCCGAGGGATGCGCCGGAGATTTCATCGAGGATGGTGATTCGTGACGAGCCAGGGGTCGAGACGAACAGGCGAGAGCCACTTCTTCGCAGTGAAACTCCTGCGGCTCGTTCCGCGATCAGGTGATCTCTCAGACCACTGCGGCTCGGCCCCTCGACATCTTGAATCCACTCGATGGCTCCATCTGAAGTGCGAAGTGTGATGACGGTGCCACGATCGGTCGACCAGTGGACCCGCCCATCCCCTTCGATCGGGGTGGCAGGTGCTGCTCGGAGAGCCAACCAGGTCGCCCCTACCGCTTCCCCGAGATGACGAACCCAGGCAATTCGCCCACCATCTTCGATCAGTGCTCCAAACGCCTCGAGCCGCCCACTTTCACTTCTCATCGCCACGACCACCACACCTCCACTGACCCGGCAAGGCGAGGAGATGGCTCGGATGATCTGCGGCTCCGTCTCGGGTCCGAGGATCTGATCGATGGAAACTTGCCACAACCAGTCGCCGGTCGAACCATCAAACGCCTCCACCTTGTCATTCAAGGTCGCGATGATGGAATGCTGTCGCCGAACCGGCATCAGCCGGGTACGTGGAAGCAAGGGGCGAGATTGTTCCGGGAGGATTCGTCGCCAAATCTCCTCACCCGATTCGAGGTCGATCGATCGTACCTGTCCCGGTTGTTGGATCCACACGCGGGACCGATCGGAGACTGCTCCAGAACTACCGCGTGACGACTTCCAGATCGGATCGGATGCGGAGAGTTGGGGATCGCCACTGCGAAACTTTGGCAGCACCAGTGTTCCGGCGTTTACTGCCAGAGGAGACGCCGGCGAGGGGACCGGGATCGACTCGTATCCCGGATCGTCGATCCAGCCACGGCGCAGCAACTGGCGCCAGATTTGTAGGTCGCCCCGTTCCAGTGCCGCTTCCGCCAATTGGCGGGCCAATCGAGGTGGGAACACCTCTTTCGGCAGGTCCATCAGGGTCGAGGTGAGGCGTTGGTCCTGCCGTGTGTTCAGTCCGGCAGATTGGGCCTCTGCGAAAAGGCTGGCGGTTCGCAAACGAATCTCATCGAGCACGATTTTTCGCTGTCGATCATCCAGCTGCGAGATGGTCGAACGCAGGAAAGGTCCGGCACCGATGGAATGGCCGCCTCCGACGGTGGTACTGCCTCCCGGATCGCCGTCGATCAAGCGCTCCGTCAGAGCCCCCAGCGCATCTCGAATCGCTACTTCATCTCCTGAGACTCGACTCTCCTCCACCTGGCGCACCAGAGTATCGAGTTCGGAACTGAAGGGGGGGATCCAGCCGGGTTCATCCGCCCGATGGATCATCGTTGCGGCTGCAACTCCTGCGTTGCCCGACAGCATCAGTGCCAGGAGCGTCAGGATCAGTGTATTGACCGAAAATTGGCTGCTCGGAAAGCTGCCCATCCGGCCACGATCGGGGGGTCTCATCTGGGATCCTCCTGGATCTCCGTCGGGGCTCCCCTAGTTTGTATGAGATGCGGTGCCTCGGCTCAACCGGTGGGTGTCGAAGTGCGAACTCCACTGGAACCGAGAATTGCGGCTGCAGCGTCTGCGATCCGTCGTAGCAGGCGATGGCCTGGGTCGCTCAAAGTCCCTTCCTCGGTGACGGGAAGGACGATCAATCCGACCAGTTCTCCGATCCAGAAGAGCGGCAGCATCAGAGCTTCATCCTGATCGGGGAAGACATCCGGGAAATCCCCTTCGCGCCACCGTTCGCCCGGGTCGGAGAAACGGTGGGTTGGGAGTACCGCGTCGATCGGCGGCAGAGCGATATCCCGGGCGGCACAGGGGATCAATAACTGGTCGTTACGAAGATAGAGGAGTGCTGGCACAGGAGCGGGAATGTAGGACAGGATCATCGCCTTCAATTCGGTAGGGCTGGCGGTGCTACACCGCCTCAGCAGTCGCCCGATGGGGAACCCTTCACTGCCAATTCGTTGTTCTCTCCGTTGTGCGTCGAGCTGGTGCAGAGCCAGTTGCAGATCGCCTTGCAAGCGCCGGTTGGTTTGGCGCAAGTGGCGTCTCTCGGCGGCATGTCGCACCACATTCAGGAGGTCCTTTTCGAGGTCGACGATCGGTTTCTCGATGTAGGAATAGGCCCCCAGTTTCATGGCACTCAGAGCACTCTCCAGAGTGGCATCTCCGGTCGCCATCACGACCTCGACTTCGGGCGCGTGCTGCTTGAAGGAACGAAGTACAGCGAGTCCATCCATGCGAGGCATACGAAGGTCGACCAGTGCGACATCGGGTTCCTGCTCGAGTAGTTGTGCGACGCCATCTTCCCCACAACTGGCGGTTCGGACCTTGAGACCCTCGGATTCGAGGAAGATCTGGATGGTCTCCCGGACGAAGGGATCGTCATCGACCACCAGGATGTCCAGTTTCGGGAGAGATGGAGGAGTCAGCATCAGGACTCCTGCCACTCGCTGGAGATCTGCAGCGGATCGATCTCCTCGCTGCCGAGCCGGGCGAGTGCATCGGGGATCGAGATCCGGAAGAGGGTTCCCTGACCGGGGCTACTTTCGACCTCGACCGTGCCACCGGCACCCTCGATGATGCGGTGCACCACGTACAGTCCGAGTCCACTGCCTCGATCACTCTCCTTGGTCGTGTAAAGCGGGTCGAAGGCTCGCTCAGCCACCTCCGGGGACATCCCCGGGCCGTCATCCTCGATCTCCAGTTCGATGCCTCCTGAGGAGCCCTGGTGTCCTCGGATGGTCAGCACGGATCCGATTCCCGACTCTTTCACCGCATCGGCTGAATTGAGCGCCAGGTTCATGATCACCTGTTGCAGAGCCGTCGAGTCTCCGGCCAGCAGCAGTTCCTTGTCGACTTCGAGCACCGTCTCGAGGCCGGCATCCCGCAGTCGCGCCTGGCAGATCGCCAGAGTTCCTTCGATCGCCTGGAGAATTGGAAAGGGTGCTGCACTACTCTGGCTGAAGGGACGAGTTCTGGCAAAGGCGAGCAAGTTACGACACAGGGCCCGACAAAAATCAGCCGCATCCTGGGCACGTTGGAGGTGAAGAACGGTGCTGGAACTGTCCTGTTCCTGCCCGAGCCCACGCTGTGCCAGTTGCAGGAACCCGATCACCGAGGCGAGCGGGTTGTTGAGGTCGTGGGCGAAGCCGCTAGCGAGGCGACCGATCGCCACCATCTTTTCTTGACGGGTCAACTGTTCACGGCTGAGGAGCAACTCGTCGTGAGCCTGTTTCAACTCGTCGAACAACCTCGAGTTTTGCAATGCCACCGAGAGTTGAGCGGAAACCGCTGCGACCCATTGCAACTCCTCTGCGGAGAAGGGCTGGAGACCGGTTCCTCTTTCGAGGTACAGCACCGTGGCGCTTTCTCCTCGACCATGGAGAGGCAAGGCGAGGGCCGAGAGAGCCTGCTTGCGGCGCAAGCAAACGCTCGCCTGGAAGGCTTCGCCGACCTGAGATGAGATCATCCCTTCCCGACGTCTACGAGCCGCCTCGATCAGAGTCAGGCTCGGGTCGAGTGCTGCCAGATCGATCGGGTCAGCCTTGGACGGATCGGAGCCTCGAGCACCGGTGGCGTATGGGCCCGTCTCGTCATTCCAGCGAATCCAACCCCAGGCTTCGAACTGAACGCCGGTACCGATCACCTCGATCACCTTCTGAACCAGTTGTTCTGCGGGCAGATCGGTTTGTGACAGCATTCCCACTTCGAACAGGGCTTCCTGCAGACTCTTCGAGTCCTGAGCGTTGGAGCCACTCTTTCGCATCTGTTTCTGCAGGCTCTCGGGATCGATCTTGAGGGAGAAGGTACTGAGATGCTCTTGCACCGCATGCACTGCGATCTGGCAGTCTCCGATGCTGATCACGTCTCCCGGCTCAAGAATCGTTCGATCGATGATCTCGTCATTGAGCAGAGTGCCGTTACGACTGCCACCATCGCGTAGCAGCCAGGTCTCATCCCCGGCGGGGATCACCTCGGCATGTTTTCGGGAAGCGCGGGTGTCATCGACGATCAGGTCATTACTGGGATCTCGACCGATGGAGATCGGTTCGGATCCGAGAACGATCCGCTGACCACGACCGGGTCCCTGGACGATGATGAGGTGCACTTTGATCCTCCCGGGGGCCCCATTGGCGGGGGAATCCTCCCGAGAAAGGATACGATGGGGTGGGCTGAGGGGCCGGATCCGCCAATTGTAAGGACCGTGAAAATCGCTCTGGATCGCCACCAGGGGCCATCCAGGGCGATTTAGCGGCGAATTCCGCTGTTACTGCAGGACCGCCTTCAATTCCTCTTCGAGGCGTGGGATCACCTCGAACAGATCGCCCACCAGGCCATAGGTGGCGACCGAGAAGATGGGAGCGCCCGGATCCTTGTTGATGGCGACGATGGTCCTGGAAGAGGACATTCCCGCCAGATGCTGGATCGCTCCAGAGATCCCCACTGCGATGTACAACTTCGGACTGACCGTCTTTCCGGTCTGTCCGACCTGATCGGAATGGGGTCGCCAGCCAGCATCGACCACTGCACGGGAAGCACCGACCGCCGCTCCCAGGATCTCCGCCAAGCTTTCCAGCAGTGCGAAGTTCTCCGCTTCCTTGAGACCTCGTCCTCCCGAGATGATGATCTCCGCCTCGGTCAACTCCTTCTTGCCGAGACTTCCCTCGACAAATGCGGTTCGCTTCAACACCGATTTCCCGGTCGCTTCCTGTGAATCGACCAGAGCGGCATCTCGTTCGACTGTTTCTCCGTAGTTGGGTCTCAGTGAGATGAAGGCTGGACTGGTGATCCACTTCTGCTGTTGATGGGCCTTGCCGGCGTAGATGGGGCGCTCGGTGACAAAAGCATCTCCGTCATGGCGGATGGAGATGCAATCGGATGCGACGCAGGTGCCGAGGCTGCCGGCTGCCAGAGCGATGATTTCCTTGCCACTCGAAGTGGCGGAGGCGAGTACCAGATCGGCGGATTCGGAGGCGGCGATCTGGGACAGTTCGGCGGCGAAGGTATCGCTGAGGGCGTCGGTGAGAGAGTCTCCTTGACGGGTGATGATGCGGTGAGCTCCGGCGCTGAGAATCGAACTGGCGGCCTCACCCGCACCTTCTCCACAGCAAAATCCGATCACTTCACCAGCGGCGGAGTCTGCCAGTAGACGGGCGCTTCCGAGCGCCTCGAGGCTGCTGGCCTTGACCTTGCCACTGTTGGATTCGATCCAGACGACAATTTTCATGGTGACTCTCCAGGATCGTTTCTAGATGACCTTGGCTTCTTGACGAAGCACTCGAATCAGTTCTTCCACAGCATCGGGACCTTCCCCGACGATACGACCTTCGGGACGTGGAGGCGGTGGAGTGAGCGCAATCGTTTCCAGTGCTGGAGCACCAGGTTCAGGGGTGACGATCTCGATCGGCTTTTTCTTTGCCATCATGATCTCCTTCAACTTCGGATAGCGAGGATCATTGAGACTCTTGTCTGCACCGACCACGATGGGCAGCGGCCCTTCGATCACTTCACGTCCACCCTCGACCTCTCGCTCGATGCGGACCTGATCCCCCTCGATCGAGATGGCTGCGATGTCGTTGACGAAGGGTCGGTCGAGCAAGCGAGCGACCAGGGCTCCTACCTGGGCGCCCTGAGAGTCCACCGCCTGGCGACCGAAGAGCACCACATCATCTGCTCGCGATTCGAGAATCGATGCGAGTGCACGAGCGGTCTGGATCGGGTCGAGGACTTCCTCGCTACTGGCCAGCACTGCATCATCGACTCCCATGCCGAGAGCCTGGCGCAGTTCCTTGGTCGAGGATTCGCTACCGACAGTGATGACGGTGACGCTTCCCTCGCCGTGACGCTCACGGATACGAAGCGCCTCTTCGATGGCATATTCGTCGTATGGGCTGATCACCCATTGCACCTCGGAAGTGTCGACCGATTGTCCATCCGGGGCAAAGGTGAGCCGGGTGGCGGTGTCAGGAACCCGCTTCATGCAAACTGCGATCTTCATCGCTACTGTCCTCCTTGATCTTGGTCAAAATCAGAGTCACGGATCGATCGATGGGACCCATCCGTCACCTGGAGTCATCTGGTGGCACCTGGGCCCTCTTGGCAAGCGGTTCCATCGATCGATTGAAGAGCTTTCAGGGTCGGCAAGATC
>LWDU01040486.1_pt1 | contig 14366 bp, 10 predicted proteins | sample 727161 | NCBI WGS metagenome assembly LWDU01 (sample SAMN04566230, study PRJNA314399) | hydrothermal vent metagenome | isolation source: deep sea hydrothermal plume seawater | place: Mexico: Gulf of California, Guaymas Basin | collected 2004-07-11 | reverse complement strand
ACTCCACGTTGAATCGCCTCGGATCCTTGGGGCGAACAGTCTGGCGGACGTTACGCTGTCGTCTAAGCCGGTTGCTCGATGTGGATGAGCCGACGATACGTGACAACCAGTCGCTTCGTCAGCGCGCATTGCATCCTCGTTCCGACGTCCAGATGATGCTGCCGATGGCAATTGGAGACTATACCGATTTCTACGCATCGAAAGAGCACGCGACGAATGTGGGAACCATGTTTCGTGGTGCGGACAATGCGCTTCAGCCGAACTGGCTTCACTTGCCCGTCGGTTACCGCGGTCGCGCCAGCTCGGTGGTTATCAGTGGCACGCCGGTGCATCGGCCGAACGGCCAGCGAAAAGGACCGGATGACGACGTGCCCAGTTTCGGTCCCAGTCGGGCGATCGATTTTGAATTAGAGATGGGTTTCGTGATCGGTTCCGGCAACCAACTCTTGGAGTCGATTTCGGTGAACGACGCCGAGGATCACATTTTCGGATTGGTACTCGTAAACGACTGGAGCGCACGCGACATTCAACGTTGGGAGTACGTTCCACTCGGCCCGTTTCTTGGCAAGAGTTTTTGCACCTCAATCGCACCGTGGATTGTGACCCTCGACGCCTTGGATCCTTTCCGTTGCCCCGGACCTCCGCAGGCCCCCGCGCCATTGCCTTATTTGTAATCATCGCAGCCAGGAGCATTTGGCATCGAGCTGGAAGTCTCACTGACAACGGCTGCCATCACGGAGCCAGTGTTGTTGTCCCGATCCAATTTTAAGTATCTCTATTGGAGCATGGCCCAACAGCTCGCGCACCACACCTCGAATGGTTGCAACATGCGCCCTGGCGATTTGTTGGCGTCGGGTACCATTAGCGGTCCATCGCCTGACGCTTATGGAAGCATTTTAGAGCTGGCTTGGAATCGTCAACGTCCGATCGAACTGCCCAACGGCGACACGCGCGTGATGCTCGACGACGGCGATGCTATCACGATGCAGGGTTGGGCCCAGGGTGACGGATTTCGCGTCGGCTTCGGCGAGGTAACTGGCGTGGTCGGCTAACACGGCGTACCGCGCGGCGAGGATCTTTTCGATGTGGGTGTGCCTGCCGTGTCTGGAAGAGTTCTGACATGACAAGTTGTTCAATCACCGTCCGTAATCGGTAATCGTCCTGCTTGCTCGATTGGGCGAGGGCCTTGATTTGGGCGGTATCATCGATGGTCATGACCCGACGGAGAGCAAACGTGGCAAGCTGTTCAACGAATGCTGTCGCGAAGCGGTCAAGATCCTGAGATAGAATCTGCTGGAACTCATCTGGTCCACGGTAGAGTCCCGCGCTACGTTAGAATGCCGCTGATCGGTTTGCCGACGACAAGGTGGTGCGGGCGATGGTTCAAGTCGTACACTCTCGTCTGGGGTGGTACGCCCAACAAATGATACACCGTAGCGGCGAAATCGCTCGGATCGTGAGGATCGTGTAGTGGATATGCCGCAGCGTTGTCCGAAGCGCCGTAGATCATACCGGGCCGGATGCCAGCTCCCGCAACCGCGATCGAATACACATTGGGCCAATGGTCGCGGCCAGCATTATTGTTGATCTTAGGTGTACGGCCGAACTCGGCGGTGACAATCACGAGCGTATCATCTAGTCGGCCTCTCTCATCCAAATCTTCGATTAGTGCGGAAACAGCCGCGTCCAGGGTCGGACCCAACGACTCCTTCATCTTCTTGAAGTTTTGGCTATGCGTGTCCCACGAACCCGACGGAGTATGGCAGTAGCTTACATTCGTCATCGGCACTCCCGCTTCGGCCAGCCTGCGGGCTAAAAGGCACCGTTGGCCGAATTCAGTCATCCCATACCGCTCGCGGGTCTTTCGTGATTCTTTCGTCAGATCGAAGGCCAATCGAGTTTTTTCCGAACTCAGCAGGTCGAGTGCTCGCGTGTACGAGGCATCAAACGCGCGCGTTTCACCTTGAGTATCGATAATGCGGCGAAACGACTCAAACTCGTCGCGCAGACGCTTGCGATCGACCAGCCGCGCGGCACTCAGGCCTGCCGTCGGCTGAAGTGCACCAATTTTCACGTCTTCACCGAGCAGCGATTGATCGATAGGGAAACTGACGTGTTTTTTTCCGAGGAAACCTGGCAGTTGACCGTGTAGCACGGTGCCGTTGCTTCGCCGCATCAAGGGGCCGATACGCACCCAAGTGGGCAATGTAACATCGCGTCGGCCGATGGTATCAAGGACGGCACCAAATGGTGGAAAGTCCTTCTCCGAGGGTGGAAAGTCGCCGGCCGCTGTGTTGGGTAGATGACGATGGCCCGTATTTGCAGGTAGGCTCGCCTGCACGTGATTCGGGTTGTCATGCGACATGGATCGGATGACGGCCATCTTGTGCATGATCCCAGCGCAGCGAGGCAGGAGTTCTGAAAACTGAACGCCTGGAACGCTCGTCGAGATGGCGCCAAACTCACCACGAAGGTCAGACGGCCCATGAGGTTTTGGGTCAAATGTTTCCTGTTGTGGATGCCCACCGTGCAGGAAAAGCATGATCACATGTTTTGCTTTTCCGAACGATCCGGTGGTACTTGCCCCAGCGGCAGCCTGAACTTGCAATAGACTATCAAGCGTCAATCCGCAGCCGACAAGACCGCCGACGCGAAGCACTTCTCGCCGCGAAAGCGGATCACCCAGCTCTGGCCGCACTCCATGTCTCGTTCGGTTCATCAGTCGATCTCGGCACCTGCCAGAATACTGAAAACGTCGGTCTATTGAATTGTATCAAATTGGGCCGCAACAATCGGTAGCAAAATATGCTGCGGGACATCAAGTGCTGAAAACCGGCGAATCCACTTCGTAGGTCACTTTCGCCGAAAGTGACCAGAACGTCGAATCGGGCATCCAACCACGATACCCGACGCTAGCAAGTCCGGTACTTGTCGTTAAGACCTTTTCCGGCGACGATCATTGGTATTGTTTTCGCGAGCCGTTTGACTTTGGTTTCTTCTCGCTTCGCTTCGGCGATGCAGCCGGCGTATTCTCGCTGTTTTCCTGGCGTGAGCTTCTTGAAGCCCGCGTTGGCCCGCTTGTTCTTCGATAGAGCCGCTTGGAGTAGCGATGGAATTACGACCGCTCGGCCGCGTACCGCCTTGATCTCCAGCCCCTCCTCTTGTAAAGAAATCGCCTCGTTAACGTACGTTTTGATCAGCCGGGTTTTGATCTCTTTCTTCGCTTCGAATCGCCACTGTCGCAGTACTTTGGTTTTTCCCTCTTGTGCATTGATCAAGACTTCCAGTGGGTCCGTAAGTAAGGCCCCCTGGAAGAACCAGAGACCAACGTATGACTTGAACGCTCCCATTCCGACTAGGTTTTTGCCGTCAAACGTGTAGCACGGACCGCCCCATTTGACCGTTTCTTCCAGGCGGGTTGAATTTAGTATTTTTCGCAGTTGACGCAACTCGTCTTGCCAGTGTTCCGTACTGTCGATGTAGTCATCCACGTTCTTGTATCGTTTCACTTTTCCACCTTTTTTGTTTTGACTGCCAGCGTCATGTCCATCGGAATTCAGGCAACTGATGCCGCCAAGGTTTGTTCCCCCGCACGCGCATCGGGTTGCGAATTCTGGTTCTATTTGAGGGCCGCCGCATGGCGGCCTGCCTGAGGATCGCCCGCGATGTGGAACAGGCCATTTTTATGGTCGATGTAAAGCATGATAGGGTTGGCGATCGGGCCTTTCGTGGACTCGACCTTGTGGCCTCGTTTGGCCAACACCTTGCGAACGGATTCCGGAATGTCTTCATTGACTCGTATTTTTCCCGCTCCCTTGAACGTAGCCGTGCGATCGGGATTGGGATCAAACGAATTTTGATGATGGAAGGTATTGAAACGAGCTGCGGTGACCGCCTGCTCGGGTAACATACCGAATTCGATGTGATTAAGCAGCACATTTAAGGTCGTTTGATCCTGCAGGTCGCCGCCCGCTACGCTGATGGCAAGAACCGGCTTGCGGTTCTTCAGTACCAATGTGGGCGTCAGCGTTATGCGGGGTCGCTTGCCTGGTTCCACTCGGTTCGGATGGCCTGCTGTCGTGTTGAGGCTTCGGATTCGATTGCCCTGTGTGACGCCGGACGGCCCCGGCTTGTTGCCCGCCAAATTACAACTGGGTGTGGCTGCCACGACGTTTCCCCAGCGATCCGCGACCACGCAGGTCGTGGTGTCTTGGATGGGAATCTTCGCCGTCGAATCTTCCTGTGCAGTTTGCGCCTTGAGGGGGTGTGGACTGAAGGGGTCGCCGGGACGTCTCATTAGCGACGATGTGCGCATGTCGATGAGCGGTCTGCGAAGGCCCGTATATTGATCCGATAAGAGCTGCTCGAGGGGAACTTTCACGAATTGTGGATCGCCGTAGTACTCATCCCGATCGGCCATCGCCAGCTTCCACGCCTCGACAATCACGTGAATGTAGTCGGGAGAAAGGTGTCCCATCTCCTTTAGATCAAAGCCCTCAAGTAAACGCAGTGTTTGACACAAGTAGGGTCCTTGAGTCCATGGTCCACACTTGTAGACCGTGTAGCCGCGATATTTAACCGAGACGGGGTCTTCGACGCGAGTGATATGAGCTGCCAAGTCGCGTTTGCGCAATAATGCACCACTTTTTATGTACCAGGCTTCCAATTCGTCCGCGATGTCGCCTTTGTAGAAACGATCGCGCACTGCCGTCAGCTTCTGGTCGCGAGATCCCTTGGTTTCTTTTTCTCGTTGGACCAACTTTCGTATCGTGTCTAATTGGTCGGCGTGCCATTGCTTTTGCCCAGAATCGAGAAGCGTCATCGTCGGTTGGACGACCCGTTCGAATGACATGGTTCCGTAAAGCCTTAACGCGGTCACGCAAAGGTCGACCGCGCCGGGAACGGGAGCCGATTTCATGCTGCCTTTCGCCGGAATACCATTTTCATAGAACCAGTCGATCGCGGCGGGGTCGAGTGGTGCGCCACCTAGACCGCAGAGTACTTTGACCTGCTGGGTCTTGGCGTCGTAGATGATTAGCGGCACCTCGCCACCGATTGCGAAGAGCCCATAGTCGGTAACGGTCAAAGCCAGCAGTGTCGCGACGGCCGCGTCAGACGCGTTGCCACCCTCTTCGAGAATTTGCATGCCCGCGGCAACCGAGTTTATCTTACCGGCCGCGACGGCACCTCCCTTTCCTGTTGCCTTCCAGGTGATCACTTCCGCGACCGACTCTGAAACTAACACGCTCAGACTCACCAACAGACATGCCCAATGTATACAACACCTCATTGCGTGCCCTTTCCTCTTGTTCGTCGTGAAGTCCCGTCAAAAACGGCTTCTAGCTCAGTGCTGACTCCACAGAGCCTGCCACGACGGCGTATCAAAGTCAATTTACGCAATCAGTGATCTTTCGATATCACTGACTTTGGCACAGCCGGTGGCGACCATGGCGTTTAACAACTCTTCACGGAAGAGCTCCAGGACTTTTGCCACTCCGGTTTCTCCGTCCGCGGCCAATGCCCAGGCGTAGGGCCGGCCAATCAAGACCGCTTTCGCACCCAACGCAAGCGCCTTGAGCACATCCGTACCGCGTCGAATGCCACCATCCACAAAAACCTCCGCACCGCCATTCACCGCCTGGATCACGTTTGGCAACACATCGATTGTGGCTGGCATGCCGTCGAGTCGCCGTCCACCATGGTTGGAAACGATGATGCCGTCGAGCCCGATAGACACCGCTTTTCTCGCGTCTTCGGGGCGCAACACACCTTTGATGAGCAGCGGCAACTTCGTTACACTTCGCAACCAGTCAAAGAACTGCCAGGAAAGTGAGAGGTCCCACGCCTCAGAGTTGAATTTGATGATGTCGTCATAGCTCATCTTGTCAGTAATCTGACTAAAACCGATGTCGCGGAGATGTTTGACCAACATCTGTTTTGGCAGAGTGAAGCGGTTCCTGCGGTCTGCGTCCTTCCATTCGCCCAGGTCAACGGTGACGATGATCGCACCGTAACCGGCGCGCTCGACACGTTGCACCAGGGTGCGTGCGACTTTCCGGTCTTTGGGAACATACAGCTGAAACCACTTAGGGCCGCTGCTTGACGAGGCGATTTCCTCGACGCTATGTCCCACGCTGCTACTTACGCCATAAACGGTTCCGGCAGTTGCGGCGGCTCGCGCTGCCGCCAAGCCTCCCTGTGTATGGTACATGCGTTGCGCTGCGACAGGTGCCAACATGACGGGGAGCTTGAGTTTCTGTCCGAGCACTGTTGTCGAGAGGTCGGCATCCGACACACCTCGCATCAGCGGTGGGTAGACACGCAGGCGTTGATAGGCCGCGACGTTCTCACGCAAGGTGATCTGATCGGCTGAGCCCGTCGTGATGTAGTCGAAGGTAGCTCTCGGCAGCTTGGCCTTGGCCATCGCCTGGATGTCGGCCACATTCACTGGATCTGGACGACTTTGTTTCTGATTCAACTTCTGGTCTGGCGCGGTGGAGTTGTTGTCTTCGACGGACTGGGCCGAAGCTTGGCCAAGGCCCAACGAGCCGGCGCCGAGTGTTAAAAATTGAGCGAATGATCGGCGGTCCATAGTGGTCTCCTGGTTCTTGATCAGCCGGCGGCGCGACGAACTCACCGCGGGTCGGTTGTGTCATTCAGTTTCTGATCCACGATTTTTAACGGGGCTCGGATACTCTATAATCTCCACCGGTGAAGATAACCGACGCGTAAACTAAAACCAAACGGAAAGCTCCCACTGCCTTGCAGATTGGCGAGTTTCAATATCGACCCACCGAAAACGCCTGCGTAAAAAAAACAACGCGAGAGTCATTGATGAAATATCGAATGTTAGGTTCGAGCGGCTTGCTGGTTTCGCCGATCTGTTTGGGCACCATGACGTTTGGTGAGCCAGTGGCGGAAGCTGACGCAATTAAGCTGATCCACGGCGCAATCGATTTGGGCATCAATTTCGTTGACACGGCAAATGTGTACGAGGGTTACAAGCGATTCTTGGGAAGCCCCGGAGGCACAGCAGAAGAGATTGTCGGTAAGGCTCTGGCAGATCGTCGAGATCAGGTGGTGTTGGCGACAAAGGTCTGCGCGCCGGTGGGGCCTGGTCCACAAGACCGCGGCTTGTCTGCAAGTCACATCTTGCGAGAAGTCGATCGAAGTTTGGCGCGACTGCGGACAGACTACATTGACTTGTACATCATTCATTGGCCCGACAAGCACGTGCCATTGGAAACTACGATGGCAGCGTTGGAGCAAGTCGTACGGCAGGGCAAGGTCCGCTACATCGGAGCGTCCAATCACAATGCCGCACAGCTATGTGAAATGCTCTGGTTGGCCGAAAAGAATGGTTGGCCTCGGATCGTATCCTCGCAGATTCCGTTCAGCCTGTTACGTCGCGAATTTCACCACGATCTGCCGTTCTGCGAACGTCATTCGATTGGTGTTACGCCGTATCAGCCGCTGCAGGGAGGCTTGCTAACGGGAAAATACAAACGAGGGAAAACGCCGCCCGGGAATTCACGTGTTGCCGAGAAACCGGCATGGGTTTGGCCTTTGGATGACCGATTATTTGACCAGCTCGAGGGCATTGAAACGCTCGCGAATGAGGCGCAAACGCCTCCTGCTCAATACGCCTTAGCTTGGGCGCTGACGCAAACAGCCATGAGTTCATTGGTCGTTGGTACAAAGCGGATCGATCAAGTTCAAGATGCTGTCGCCGCTGCTGATTTGGATTTTCCCACGGATCATCTCGAACGTCTGGACTCGCTCTGCCAGTCACCTTGGCAACAACCGGATCCGATTCGAGGGGCAAGTTGACCGATGAAATTCGAATGGCCGCTACCGGCCGTCGACGATTTTCTTCAGCTCGGGCAGCCGTTCTTTGGCTTCCGCAACCGCCTTGGCATCCTGCCCATCCAGAATGACCTGTCCCCATAAGTTTATCGCGGCACGAGCCATGTCGACTCGCTGCGCTTCATATTGCTTTGCAAGCGGTCCGCTAGCATAGCCGTCAAGTCCGCGAACGCGGGCCAATAGGAAACGCCTCTGTTCGGCAATGTCGTCCTCTCGCCATCGACTGTCCGCCTGGGCGTCGTACTCGAGCAGGGTCCTTGTCGCTCGTTTCGCTTGCGGCAAGTCGGGCCAGCGAACTGTGATGCCCTTCATCAGCATCAGTGCGTCATAGGTTCTCGACTTGTCCAGGATCAGCTTTTCGGCGTCGGCGAGCAACCGTCGAGCCTGATCGGCGCGATTGTCGCTTGCGTCGGCCGCGGCGCGGGTCGTCGGTGATCGTTTGGCGAGCTGACTCCGATCGGTTGCTCCATCATTCAGCCATTTGATAGCTTGCATCACGGTCGCATCGCCCGGCACGCTGTGCCCCATGCCTGCCTGGACCCAAATTCGTGCACGGACACCAACGTCTTTTAAAATCGGCCCTCGAAATCGCTCGACTTCGCCGCGGTTGAAGTCCCGCTCACCAGTCAGCAGCGCTACGCTTAATCGATCGATACAGCGACGACGCAACCATGACTCCTCACGTAAATCGCCCGCCGCACAAACTGGGATGACCCCGCCGAAGTACTCGGGCAACGCGAAAGCAACTTGGCAAGCTATCCGCCCACCACCCGAGAAACCGCCCAGATAGGTTCGATCCACATCGGTGTTGAAGCGACGTCGTACGTCGTCCAATACATCAAGCACGATACGAACTCGCCGCGGACCCGGGCAGTTGTTGCCCGCATCGTAGGGCGAGGCGAAGATGATACCCAGACTCGTGCACGCTTTGTGAAACGAAGAAAATCCGGATGGCTGGTTACCAGGCGAGATAAAAACAACGACCGGCCATGCACGCTGCGCGTTGTATCGTGGTGGCAGGAACAGCTCGTAACGTTGTACGGTCGATTGGTAGCCGCCGAGCCAACCGTTTGGCGGACTGGCGGGACTCTGGTTTGCCAGCGGGTAAATGGAATCGATTCGCGTCTTGGCGGTCACAACGACCTGCTTGTGATACCCAACGGCCAACTCTTGCCCGCTGGCGAGGCCGCAAATGAGTGTCAACATCGCCGCGAGTGGTCCGTGCACACGGCACATAAAAGGCACACGACACATAAAAGATAGCTCCCTGTCGTCGCGAGTGTTTACGTTCATCGAATGAACGTGTTCGGTCAAAGCACTAAAATAACAGCTGCAAAAGTGGGCAACAATCTCCTTTATCTAATCCGAACGTGTGCCGCGTCGTTTTTTAGGAGCAGCGAGAACCGATGCCTCGTTTTTGTTGCCAGCCCAACGGGCTCACTGTACCACACAAGTCTGTTCAACCTGACAAACGTCGGTGCGACAGCCAGCACGTGCATCGTTCGTAGACTGGATTTTTGACAGCGACTTGCGAATGATTAGCGTTGGAATTGGTTTGGGCGACCACGCCGTGAGGGTCTGCGTTAGCCCACACCATCTGTCCAACAACTGAAATGAGTTTTCGGCCCTAACCAGCCAGTTTTCTTAACCAGCGATTTGTGTGGTACGGTGAACTCACGGGTCAGGGTTGCCAAATCGGCGAGTTAGGTCAAGGATAGGGCGATGTACGAACCGCCGCCAGGTTACGAAATAGTTTTCAGCACGGGTCAACGAGACGAATGCATGGAGTCGCGTCTGGTGTTGGAGGCTGTCGGCATTTCCGCAGACGCTGTTCACCGGGACGGGTCGTGGTTTTTGGTTGTGGACGGCGACGACCTGTCGACCTCCGCGTCCGAGCTAGAAGCCTATCGTCTTGAGAATCGCGATCGATCTTCTCGTAACAGTACGACCGCCACAGTCTATGGTGGCGCTGGGTTGGCCGTGCTTGTTTACGCCGGAACGATCTCTATTGTCGGCATCCTGACGGCTCCTTGGGCATTTCGCTTGCAGGGGCTCGCGGCTGGTCGCGTTCAGGCCGGAAAGGTCATGGCTGGCGAATGGTGGAGAACCGTGACGGCGCTGACGCTCCATCTAGATACCGGACACATCGTGGGGAATCTCGCCTTCGGTGCTTTGTTCGGTTTTCTTGCTGGACAGGGATTGGGCGGTGGTGTGGCTTGGATGACAATCCTTGCCGCTGGTGCGATGGGGAATCTCATCAACGCCATGTTCCAGGCGCCGACTCACTCGTCCGTCGGGGCGTCGACCGCCGTGTTCGCAGCCCTGGGTGTCCTCGTCGCGCACTCGCTACCACCGTGGGCGACAGTTCAGGAGAAACCACTCAGGCGTTGGAGCCCGCTGATCGGTGGCGTTCTGTTACTTGCGTTTATCGGCGTGGGCGGCGAGCGCACCGACCAGGGCGCACACTTGAGCGGTTTCTTGGCTGGCATGACTTTTGGGTGGGTGGCATGCCGTTTGCCAAAGTCGTGGCTCGCTAGTAGCCGAGTTCAGACGTGGACAGGTTTCGCGACGATAGTCATCGTAGCTTTCGCGTGGTTTGTTGGGCTTGCTATGGCCGCGTCATCCGACACTCGCTAGCGTTCGGTTCATGGTCGATTCGTTCGGCGTGGTAAGCCACTTGCCATCCCTCAGTCGCAACCCATGCCGAGGTGTATGGGAAACGACACTTGCATTTTCCACCGGTCGACCTTTTGCATCTACGACCTGACCGCGCACAGGCGGGACAACGATTGGTCGGGGAAGTACCTCGTGGCGACCAAAATAGGCTCCCAACCATGTCTCGCCATAGATTTTTGAAATCTCCCACGAATCGGGTGCAGGTTCGTCAACTGCGGCGTTGGCCGTGTTGCTAGTCGTCTCCAGTCGCTCGACGAGACCGAAAAAAAAGCACAATGACTGCCACCAACAATCCCACCAGTAGGCCGGCCATCGATGAGCCGCGGTGGGCCGTCACCAATTGCCGCCATGGAGAGTGCGGCGATTTTTTCTGATCGATAGGATTCAATCGTCGCGAGGCCTTCGGCCAACGCGATGGGCGTGCAGAGTTGCGCGGCGATATCATCGCAGCAATGCTCTCGGTCGACTCGTGTCTGCTTGGAGATCCACCAGACTGCGGGGTGATAGAACAGCAGCGTTTCGATCGTGATCTGCAGCAGATTCAGGACAAAATCGTGTCGCCGTATGTGGGGCAATTCATGGGCAAGAATCGCCTCTCACTGATCCGTTGACAGGCCGCTGATCAGGAATGCTGGAACGACCAGCGACGAACGGAAGACGCCCAGCACCAGCGGTGAACCTACAAGATTCGATTTCAACAAGCCGATTTTCCGGCGCATTCCGATGGCCGTGCGAAGTGAATTGAGTTGATTCTTCAAGAACCCGTCCGTTATCGGTTCGCCGGCGACACGAATTCATTTGACAAGGATCCAGCCACCCCGATGTAGTTTCCAAACCTAGCTCCACCGGCACAAGTCCGGTGCGGTAGAGTGAGTTGTTTGAGGGCTATTGAACTGGTGCCAGCAACCGAGCCAGTCGGACGGAAAAACGAAACATGAGCGAACGATCTGTGTAGTCCGTAACGGGAACCTGACGGCTCAATGCAAAGTCCTTTTCTAACATGGACTCCACCTTTCGCGCAAATTTCTCGTCGATGAACACCATCGTGATCTCAAAATTCAGCCGCATGGAACGGTTGTCGAAGTTGGCAGTCCCTATGGCCACGCTACGGTTATCGACCAACATTACCTTTTGGTGCAAGAATCCCTCCTTGTAACGAAAGATCTTTATGCCAGCCTTTTCGGCTTCTTCTAGATACGAGAACGACGACAGGTAGACGAGTTGCTGATCGGCATTTTCGGGGATTAGTATGCGGACGTCGACGCCTCGCAAGGCAGCCAACTGTAGAGCCGACATCAGTTGTTCATCGGGGACGAAATACGGACTCACAATCCACAACCGCTCCTCCGCCGAATTGATGGCATCGAGATAGAATAAGGTGCATGTCTCCAGCTCATCGGCAGGCCCGGTTGGAAGGCAGAGTGCGACGGTATTGCCGCCGGTCGGCTTGTTGGGAATCCAATTGAGCTTTGGTATTTCACCGGTTGCCCAATGCCAGTCCTCGACGAACGACGCCTGCACACCAATGACGATCGGCCCTTCCATGGCCACGTGTGTATCTCGCCACGGCAACGCTTTCGTTCCCAAATACTCATCGCCAACGTTGTGCCCGCCGACAAGGGCCACGCGACCATCGACGACGACGATCTTCCGGTGGTTGCGGAAATTGAGGCGGAACCGCTGTCTCTCGCCTTGTGTAGTGTTGAACGGGACGATCTTCGCGCTGCTGGACCGGAGTTCGGCAATGTAAGAGGAATCGAGGTCGTGGCTGCCGACCTCGTCGTAGAGTACGTAAACGTCGACTCCATTCTGGGCCTTCTCAATCAGCGCATCCTTGAGCTGATTACCCAAAACATCGCTCCGCAAGATGAAAAACTGAACGAGGATATACTCCTCGGCCGTGCTGATCTCCTGGAAGATTCTTGCAAACGTTTTGGGACCGTCTTCCAGAAGATCCACACGGTTATGACGAGTGAAGGGAAGTTTGGCCAAGTTCTCGAGTAGCTTTGCGTGACTCCTGTCTCGACGCGTTTCCGGGGTAACCAACATGTCGTTCTGTTCGAGGTGCTGCAGCAATTTCTTCACGACATCATTGGAATCAACATATGACTCGCGCAGAAGGTCGTAGCCATCGAACTTCGACTGCCCCAGAACCCAATAGGCTGGCACTGCAAGGTATGGAAAGGTGTTCAGCGAAACAGCCCAGGCAATAGCGCCCTGCGACGTTCGAGTCTCCATGATGGCTCGTATCGAAGTCAATGCACCAACGATATGCATGACCACCATGAACCTGATAATCAATCGCTTGCGGCGCCGCCTCATCCACGATCCAAACGCAGCTAGTCGTGGAAATCGTTCAGCGAGTTTACTTGCTATTTTCTTGAACATTTAGACTCCTTAACTCGCTTCGCGAACAGGGCATGTTCAAGTGTAGCGAATTCTGTTGGGCTAGGAGTCGGTTTTGCGGGGAGCATCTTCAGCGAAATCCGCCGATTGTGTCATTCGGAAAGAGTGACCGGCCGTAAACTTGCTCTCTCGCTTTGCGTTGGGACAGATGGGTGGTTAGAAATACCAGTGGGTAACTCAGGTGAGCCAAGGAACGCAACATGGCAACGAGCGATTTTTCTGGAAAGACGGTCTTGATTACGGGCGGCACGCGTGGAATAGGAAAAGCGGTCGCCCGACGACTGGCGAGCGAAGGAGCAAATGTGGCGGCGAACTATTTGTCGCGGCGTGACGACGCAGAGTCGATGCAGGACGAGATTGAACAGGCGGGTGGGCAATGTGTGATAATCGCCGGAGACGTTTCCCAACCAGAGCAAGCACAGCAGATCGTCGATGGCACTCGCAAGGCGTTTGGGCCGATTGACATGCTGGTGCACTCGGCCGGAATCAGCATCGTTGAACCGGCCACCGATGTCCACTGGAAAACGTGGAAGCAGACCATGGACGTAAACCTAGATGGGACGTTCAACATGGTCTACGCAGTGAAAGATGAGATGATCGAACGGAGTTTCGGCCGCATTGTCACGATCTCGTCGATCGCGGCGCTGCGGGAGCGAGAAAACCAAGTGCACTACTCGGCATCGAAAGCGGCCGTCATTGCAATGACTCGCTGTTGTGCTCAAGCCTGGGCGCGCCACAACATCCGCTTGAATTGCCTCTGCCCCGGTCTGACCGAAACCGAGATGGCTCACACACTCTCTCCAGAAGTTCACCGGACCATTGTCGCCGCTACACCGATCGGCCGTATCGGCACTCCCGAAGAACTTGCTTCGGTCGCCCGTTTCTTGCTCAGCGAAGAATCGAGTTTTATGACCGGACAAACGGTTGTCGCAAGTGGGGGACGAGTGATGCTGCCAGGATAGTTTCGGCCAGACTGCTTCATTGCTCCCAATGGAGCCACCGACCATGTCCGTCAAACTTTACTAAGAAACGTTCATCAGTCAACGTTCCGTCGCGGTATCTTCGTCGTGTGCCACGGATTTCGAGAGCCGCTCGTAAAACGGTGAATCTTGTTCTGCACATACGCGGGCGAAGTCTTCAAGTCGATCAGCAAGCTGAGAGCGAGTTTCTTCTTCCATCGATGTTCTTTTCTACGATTTGTCGTCGAGAAAACTCCACTGTTGATAACGCCGACACACCAGGTCTGTACGAGCAAAAAGAGACGTTTTACGCTAAAAACACCCAGCAGCTGGCCCGACTCACGCCACCGAAGTCAACAGGGCAGCCGAGCACACGTCAAGGGACAAACTGCTCTTCCAACCCGGGTTACGTCGATTTCGATGGTGGTTGGCAATCCTCTAATCCACCGACACAAGGCC
>LWDU01036789.1_pt1 | contig 14367 bp, 6 predicted proteins | sample 727161 | NCBI WGS metagenome assembly LWDU01 (sample SAMN04566230, study PRJNA314399) | hydrothermal vent metagenome | isolation source: deep sea hydrothermal plume seawater | place: Mexico: Gulf of California, Guaymas Basin | collected 2004-07-11 | reverse complement strand
AGGGAAGAAAATCCACTCAAAGAACAGGCGCCGGGAGACCTCACTTTCTCAACTGCCGGTTTTCATCCCATTCGATCTCGCCGCTGGCACACATAATATCAACTTCTGTTTAATTGGCATCTGGTGACGTGAATGGCAAGGATTTTCCTCTCTCGGATCCTGAAGCATGGGAATCAGATCCAGGTTGTCGCGAATCATCAGAAATGTATCGGATATTGAAGTATTCCCGTGTTTCGCCGTCATGGAGCATTGGATGTGCCCCATCAATTACCGGATCCACAGCACCCGAAAATAACCCTGAGTTACCTTGGGATCGAGTGGAATGGAAACCTCGCGGAGGTCGCTGGGTACATTCTCAATGAGCTCTATTGTTTGCCAATCCTGTAAGGAAAGGGTGTCTGTGAATTGAACTTCATAGGATTCACCCGGAATCGTCTGAAATTCGAATCTTATTGAACCATTGGATTCGTTAAGGTGTAATAACTGCAATGGTGCATTGTCACCTGATATTCTCCCGGGGGATCCGTGCACAAGAGGGCTTGCCTGCCAGTGAACTCCTTGATCCAGATAGTCTGTTAAATCGGGCAAGGAGGCAGGTACCGCAATCGGATCACGTAACTCAAGCGAACTGCCCTGCCCGTCTGCTTGCCTGGGCCAGTCTCCATTATTTTGGAATTCTACCGATACCAGCACTTTACCATTGGCTCCGACCAACACAACGCGTTCGCCATTGTCGTTAAGTCGTCCCGACCATTTACCGGCGATCATGATCTCAGGATAAAAGTAAGCGGAGGCCGCATCAAGATACCGTTCTTCGAAAGCATTCTCATTTTCCACAACCAACACAAAACCACCCGCTGCAATTTGAATACCCCGCGGGAACAGGAATTCAACGCCGCCGTCGAGTTTCATCCCGGATAAATCCACCGCTTTATCGGCCAGATTCATGATTTCGATAAACTCGAACTCATCAGATCCATCCGGATTGTAATTCAATTCGGTGATCATTAGATCACCCGGTAATGGCGATACTGCTTCCTGCTCGAAAAACACGGCCTCTGTCAGTGCACTCCAGTTTGTTCCGTCAAAAACGCGGGCCTTCATTAATGCCTCTCCCGACAAAGCAATTTCAAATGATGCGCTCCCCTGAAGCCACAAGTCAAAACGGACATCGGAACTGGTCAGAGAAGCCTGATGAACTTCAGCGGCTAGAATATTCCGACCTGAGCGGAGAAGTTCGGAAGACACAGTAAACGATCGGATGCTTGTCTCATCGTTCCCACCTGCTGCGCTCAGGGCAAAGGTGTCATAGTCAATGCTTCCGGACGGTAGGTTGTCGCGCGCCACTTCCTGTCCGTTCAGATAAACCACCGCTCCATCGTCGCGCACCAGAAAGAGTTTCAATTGTTCCAACGCTGAAGGATCCTCGAGATTAAATTCGTGGCGAAAATAGTAGGATGTGAACTTGTTGTTGGGTCGGTTCCCAAAATCAAGTGCAGTCGCCATGCCGGCATCTCCATAACCCAATGGTGCCCTGCCGCTATTCCAATCTGCATCGTCGAAGGGCCGTGTCATCCAATCGGAACTCGGTGCCTGGCCATTGTCTAAAAAACGCCATGTTTCTCCTCGCTTAACAAGCGTTGCGCCCTCCTCACCGCCTGCAGAAAAGGCCGATGGAGCGATGCCTCCACCTTGCAGACGGGGGTCCTTTCCATCAAGCGTGTAGTAGATCTCGCCGGAAGTTGCGGTAATGGCCAGGTTTTCACCCTTGTCGAGCATTCCTCCGTGATGACTCAATACCGGTGCATCAAGAGAAGGATAAAGACCGCGACTGCGAAGTCTGGAAATCAAGTCATCGGTTTGAGTGGGAAACAAATTGTTGATCACATTCCTGGCAGCGCTTTCCCAACTCTCAGGTGTGCGAAACCCCCACCGGGCGGATTCCACGACCAGACTGTCGCGGATTTCACGCATACGCTCCTCAAGTCGCACAACATTACGATCCGGCGTCATTGCGCCATTGTTGAATAGATGCCGATGAGTGCGATCCGCCAGAAGAGTCATAAAATCCGGTTGTCCCTCTGACACAAGGGCACCGAACAATCCTCCGGGTCCGGAATTGCTGGTTCGATCGGAAGCCGACCTCAAATGTCCATCGGCGTCCCCCAACCAGAATTTGAAGCCGCTTCCGGGGCGGATTGGTCCTGCTGCTCGATATTCCGATTCGGCGTTCCCAAAATTCCACATCAGCATGAAGTCGATCAGATGTGGCACATCCAGCCACTTGCGAACATTTTCGTAGGAACCGCGTTGCCATTGGACCGTTTCCCAAGGTTCTCGGTGAACGGGATCAGGAGTCCCCGGGACAAAACCACTGCCGGCATTGTCGTTGCCGCGGACGTTGACATAGTCTTCGGTTTGGCCGCCTAGGTAATCTGCGAGAAAAGCGTCTGTCAACCGTTCGCGTGCATGGTATTGCCCCCAGTAGATTCCATTGAAATACACGTGCACGTATCGTCCGTGAGGGTTCAGACTGCCCATTTCCAACAGAGTATCCTCGCTGAATCGAGCCGACATGTAAAAACCGCGAGAGGACATATCATGACCGCCGCCACGTAAATCCAATTCGTCAAATGAATCTGCTGCAAGGATACCGTGCTCAAAACCACTGAACAGGGGAATCTTCAATTTGCGTGCCCCATATTTTGATCGAAATTTGAGGCGATAATTCTTTTTTGAAAAATGGGTCCACGCTCCACCAAATCGGGTCACACCTGCATTGACCTGAACCGGAGCGGTGCCCGGTAAAAATACCTCCACTGATGCTTCGCGTTCATTCCAATCATCCGGTAATTCCGGTACAGATATGGAAATCGTTGGAAGATCCCTCAAGCCTTTGCGCAACCGGGTGGCGAAACGAGAATTGCCGGTGATTCCCCGGTCCATGTTAGAATCGTTAATCGTATCTTCCACATAAAGATAAGTATGAGTCTGGGTGCGAGGTGATTTGTAACCGGAACGATGAACGTAAGCGCGGACGGTCCTGTTTCCACTGATTCTCAAGGACCCGGTGTAAGGCAGGATCGGCTCTGAACCATCCGTCGATACAAACACTGTCGACAATTCATCCGCACCTTCCAGAGTCAACATAAACGGTTCTGTTTGAAAACCTCGTTGTCGGCTGAATACGAGTGAGGAGAGCCATCCATCATAAGTGATCGAGAGATTGACAGCATTAGGTGTGGGATCCATGAAAGTCCAATTCCCTTGTAGCGTCCGGCCGAAGGCAAGGTCCTCACGTTGCGCTGGAAACGATTCCACACGATCAAGAACGGTAAGGCCGTCGGGTGCTGTCAATAGCAGGGACTCTCCGTCGATATTCAGTCGGAAATTCGAGTGCAGGTGCCCCCCTGAATCAAATGCCTCTTTCCGGCCGGATGCGAATACGATCAAAAACCCATGTGGATCAATGGTGACATCGTCGGGAAAAACCCATTTCATCGGCCTTTCGGGATCATCGCTAAGTCCATACCCCTTGAGGCTCATTATTGAGTTGTTCGGATTGCGGATTTCGATCCAATCCGGTGATGCCTTGCGACCATCGCGCAAGGATAATCGGTTGTTTGCCACAAACTCGTTTATCTGCGGAGGCAACCGATTTCCCATCTACTTCTATCGTTAGATACCGAACCTTGGAACGATTCGATCCTGTGCCTACTAACGCATATTCGATGGAGGACGTCGGCGAGACCTCCAGAACACCTTCACCGCTTATTCCTGTCAGCAATCCCAGCAATTTTCCTTCCGGATAAAGGCGTAATTCATCTAAACCCTCTTCACGCCAAACAAGCCTGCTTGGTCCGTCGATGGGACTCTCTGATTCGCTCAACTCAAAATGAATCAAACCGACTTCATTTGCCGGGCGACCGAATGCCTGCAGTTCCTTCAAACCCAAATGCCAGAACGTACCGGATTCGGAGCGTTCCTTGTTTTCGTAACCGACACGAACATAACATCGAAGGTCGACGAATTGCCACCAAGATGTTGAGAAAAGACGGAATCATGTGCGCCCCCGTACAAGCGGACGGTTGTGTGGGACATTCTTTGCTGAAACCCATCTGCAGCAACCACACGTACACTGCTCAGCGCACGTTCCTCACCCAGATCAACTTCCCAATAGGACCCCACTGCCCTTCTTGTTGTTTCCGTGTGGGTGGCGTAGTTTCCATCATTGCCATTTGCGGTGGGAGGAAGGTTTTCATTAAATCGCATCATGTACGAGTCCGCACCCAGTGCGTAGTTCTCAGCCGTATACAGATTCATTTCAGCGAAAGAGATCACATGATCACCGGCTCCGTTTTGAACACCTTCGGGTAACCGCATTCGTATGAATCGGCCTTCTGTACCTGTGGGTGGATTGTAAGTCCAGGTAGCGCCGGAACCGGGATTCGACACCTTCGTTGAATCCACTGTGATTGAATCTGTATCCAAAATCTCCAGAATCAAACCGTCCATTCGAGCGCCCAGGCTGCCGGTTCTATTCACGATCTCCACGGTATGAATAAGGCGAACACGATCAAGAGACAGTAACCATTGGCTCCCGACCACATCGGCTGTTTGGCTGTATGTTGTGTGATCGCCATCAAGGCCGTTTGCTGCCGGCATGGACAATCCACTCTGACCATTTTGAGTTGCCACCGCTATATCCTTTAGACGAATCGGTCCAAACTCTGGTGTCGGGTCTCCGAATACCCGGACTTCCGCGATCACCACCCGATGGCCTCCCGCTCCGTTTCTCTGCCCCTCATCCAATCCCAAGTGAATTGTGCGTCCATACAGTTCATCAGGAATGTCGATCGACCAAAGTCCGCCCGGCTCAATATCGGCAGAACGGCGCTCAAACAAAGTGCGCCCATTCAAGTCGGACACCTGAATCACTACGCCTTCCATTACTCCGGAAAAACGAGTTTGGATGGGTGAGAGGATTTCGATCCTTGTCATCAATACAGGACGTGAAAGGGTTAATTCCCAAAACGCTCCCGGTTCGTCAGCCGATTCGCTGTAAGTGTTTGAAAGCCCGTCGATGGCAAGGCTTGCCGAATCGGTTGCTGAGCTGCTTTCATCATTCGTGGCGACACCTAAGCTGACGACATCGATGCGGATATCCGCACGGGCTTCAAGGGGATCGAAAGTGTCTATACTCCATTCTGATGAAGACGAACGGCCTTCATCATCCATAACAATCACCATTATAGTATGGAGCAAATCTTCTTCCAGGGGAGTCTGATATTCCACCATCCATTCCGAAGTATTTCCCCGGATGAACAAATCGCTCGAAACATCTTCACCATTTAAAATAAGCCGTATTTCCCCCTTTTCTATTCGGTTTGGAGTTACTGTTGATACTTTGAATCCAAGACCCCCGTCGGCGGGATAAAAACGGGTGCCGTCGGCTGGAAACATATTTTCAATTCGGGGTGGTTGCTGATCAGCCGGTAGTGACAGCGCGAGTGGAGGTATTCCGGACGCCAATGCAACGATATGTGCCTCTAATAAGGCAACGCCAAATATGGCCACATCGTCCATCAATCCGTGAAAAGAATACTGTGGTTCTGTTGCCGCCTGCCCCAATACCAGGCCGGTTATATCCCGCAATAGCGGATCGGCTCCTGTCGTTTGATTAAGGGCCTTTTTCCCGTTGATCCAAACCTGCTTCGCTCCGTGGTTTTTCACCAAAGCGACATGATGCCATTCTCCCCAATCCAGATGCGTCGCGGTCTCATCGACCTTTCCATTCAACCGATTTACCGGCACGTCGCAACATCCCGAGGTATCAAAATACACCGTGCCATTCCCCCAGGGAACATGGGCCTGGTACCCTCGGTCACCCGAACCGGCGGATGGGGATACAAACCAAACTGACGAACTGTTAGCAACCTGGCCGGAATGCCAGCGTTGCCAAAACGAGACAGACAACACATCATCCGCATTGGATTTGTTCAACAAGTCGATAAATGTAATCCCGGTCGGGGAACTGTTCAGCACACGAGCATGCGTTGGATTAGCAAGGTCACCGGATACACCGAAGTCAAGTGCCCTGTCTCCGGACTGTCCGGTATGTCCTTCACCCCTCGTAGTGAATGATGTTGATCCAACCAGTTCCAACTCGATTCCTCTCACAAGACTTCGAGAGCTATCGTCTGAACTACCCGCATTGAAGTCCCATACGGCGAGAAGTTCGTTTGGGTCAATAAACGGGAACTCCTGACCGTAGCCGACAGTGCTGAAAAAGTTCAGAAGCACCAGAATGACTAACCCTGGGAGACATGGTTTTCCGTAAAACATTCGACAAAAATGACTGACTCTGCACGGACTCGCAATGTCTTATTGGTAGTATGTGGATTAATCGAGTAAAATGAAAAGTGAAGGGAGCGTGGAAATGAAAGCATTGTGCTGTAGCGTGCGCTGTCCTCAGCGCATTTCCAGTGAAACCAGCGGTATTTTCGGCTGAGGACAGCCGACGCTACAGCAAATCGTTCCCCGTACTTTTAATCGCACCCCAATTCCTGGGTGTAGGGACTTTTCGTCTTGAGTACGGGCCCGCTTTCCGCTACGCTTTGAAAAGAGCGTAAAGTTCTACGTATGATGGTCCGGTTCTCCATAATTCTTACCAGCCTGACATGGGTGGTCTCACTATTAGCTGCGGAGAAGGAATGGCTCTATTCAATGCCCGTTCCTGTCCAACCGCCTAAGGTCACGCACTTTGATCTAGTTCGCAACCCGATCGATTCCTTTATCCTGGAGCAACTTGAAGTGACCCAGTTGAGTTTGGCTCCCCAAGCCTCACGGCGCATACTGGTCCGGCGGCTGTATTCCCCCAACGCCTAAGGAAGTGGAGGCCTTCGTAGCGGACGAGGATACCCAAGCCTACGAGAAACTGGTGGATCGCCTGCTTGAAGATTCTCGTTACGGAGAACGTTGGGCTCGATTCTGGTTGGACTTGGCACGTTATGCGGATACGGCCGGTTATGAGGGGGATCCCGACATGCCTTACGCCTGGCGCTATCGGGATTACGTCATTGATGCCTTTAATGATGACAAACCCTACGACCAGTTTATCAGGGAACAGATTGCCGGGGACGAGTTCAATGAAATCATGGGTGCCGGAGAATTGCCATTGCCCTCAGCGGAACAGACTGTGGCAATGACTTTTTTGCGTTTGGCTCCCTTCACCGAACCGAGGGGTGACGAAACACGTCATGAGATGCTCAGCGAGATGACTTCAACCGTGGGGTCCGTCTTCCTGGGTCTTACTGTGGGGTGCGCTAAGTGTCACGATCACAAGTACGATAAAATTCCGACCAAGGATTTTTATCGCATGAAGGCCTTTTTTTCCACTGTGCAGTTGATACCGCCTGAGCGGGGAGACGCCTATCAGATTGGTGGATCCTTACCTGCTGCGTTCTATCGTAAAGGTGAGAAGGAGTGGGCCAAAAATAAACGCGAGCAGATCAAGCTTGTACCGAAAGAGTTGGCCGCATTAAAGACGGAATTAGAGGAGCGTCTGAACGTTGGAGGAGCCGGCTTCGGGTTGCAGAGCATGGGAGCGCCAAAGGGAAACAACTATTTCTACGCACAGAGGAAGGTAAACGACGGTAAGCTCCACCATGCGATTGTCAATAACGATGGAAGTCAGTGGCGGTTTTTCACGGATGGTTCACCGGTAGCATTGACTGGCTCACTTGCGGGGCGTAATGGAGGAAACTGGTTTGGTGATATCGAGCAGGCGCGGCACCTTAGTCTGGGACTTCACACGGCAGGCAGTGGCAATGCAATGGGTGCGGCACACAAAGGGATGTTTGCCGAGCCTCTGGCTAAGGCGGAGAGGAATCAGTTGGATATCTACGTTCGCGGCAAATACCAAGGTGCCGGCGGGAACGGAAAGAAATCCCCGCCACTTGAGGGGCTCCAATTCTGGTTGGATGCCTCGGATCTGGATGGCGACCGTTCGACGCCCAATCCTGAGCAGGGCAGCCACGTTTCGGCCTGGATGGACAAAGTCCATGGTATCCAATTACTTCAGACCGAAAAAGAACTCCAACCCCTGCTTGATGTAATCGGCAAAGCCGGGGCGCCGGCAGTGAGGTTCAAAGAAAACCTCTTAATCGGGGATGTTCGTGGAGCGACTTTCCTGGGGGACCAGGAAGGCTCAATCGTTGCCGTGTTCTCCGCTGAACATACAGGTGAAGGTTACGGTTTCGAGGTGGGCGGTGAGGGCGCATTTGTGACAACGGTTATTCATCCCGGGGCAAAGGGCAACTTCGATCAATTACTCAAAGGATCCGATAGTACATTGATTTCCGAAGAAGAAAGGAATCGATACCGGGATCTCTCAATTGAAGCTGGGTTCGTAAAACAGAATCTAAAGCGCTTGCAACCATTGGCGATGTCGCTCCGACATTCCTTTGGACCCCCCTATGAGCCGGGTGTGCCAACTTCGCGTGTGATGATCCGTGGTGAATATGACAATCACGGCGAAACTGTTGTAGCCGGTTTTCTCAGTTGCCTTACCGGAAACCAACAGCCGGCGGACATCAGGCTCGACCCATTCAAACGTTGGCCTACTCGCAGTCGGCGGATGACCCTGGCAAATTGGATCGCCAGTCCCGACAACCCTTTAACTGCCCGTGTGATGGTGAACCGGATTTGGTATCGTCACTTCGGACAGGGAATCGTTCGAACTCCCAGCGACTTTGGCAAACTGGGCGGAGGGCCTTCTCATCCCGAACTTCTCGACTGGATGGCACTTGAGTTCATTAAAGCAAAATGGAGCGTCAAGGCCATGCAACGACTGATAGTCACCTCGAGCGTTTATCGTCAGTCTTCGCGCTTTGACAAGGCCATCGCTCGTCAATACGATCCCGATAACCGCTTACTCTGGCGCTTCAACCCGCGTCGACTGGAAGGTGAGGCTATTCGTGACAGTATCCTTGCCGTCAGTGGTCGGTTCAATCCGGAACAATTTGGCTTACCGATTTTTCCACCATTGCCCGGTGACATTGCTGAGAAGGTTAAATACAACACAAGCAAATGGAATACGCAATATGGTCCGGAGGGACGCAGGAGGAGCATTTATATTTATCAGCAACGTACCTTGACCATGCCCTTCATGCAGACATTTGACAGTCTGGTGTGTGATGAATCGCGACCACGTCGACGCACATCGGTTACTCCCCTTCAGGCTTTGGCACTTTATAATGGGGAATTTGTCAATGAAGAGGCGCGTTATTTTGCGTCACGTGTGCGTGAACTGGCAGGCGAACAGGTTGGCGAACAGGTGAAGCAAGCGTTCCGGTTGGCATTGGGACGAGAACCGACCGCTGATGAGCTCGAACAGATGAGTGTGTTCGTTGTTGATGGAGGTGAGAAGGGGCTCGTCGGGTTATGTCGTGTGTTGTATAATACAAGTGAATTTGTCTATGTCGACTGACCTGAACCATAGCTTCTACGCAACGAGACGTCAATTCCTGGCTCGTGCATGGAATGGTCTCGGATCCCTTGCCCTGGGTGGCATGCTTGCGCGTGAGCTGGATGCTGCGAAGGTATTCAACCCTCTTGATTTTCGACCAACTCATATACCACGAAAAGCCAAGCACTGCATCTTCCTCTTCATGCAGGGTGGTGTCAGTCAGATCGACGCATTCGAATACAAGCCTGTCTTGAATGAACTACACGGCAAACCTCTGTCGCGGTCTACTGATATTACCGGTGAACTCCAGGGAAGACTTTCGTTCCCCCACGTTTGCATCGGCAGTCCTTTCAAATTTCAACGACATGGTCAATCGGGTCGCTATCTTTCCGAACTGCTTCCCCATCTGGCACGGCATGCGGATGACCTTGCTTTCATTCACGGAATCAAAACGGATAATCAGAACCATGGTCCGTCGACTCTGCACGTTACGACCGGGAGCCAGTTCCCCGGCAGCCCATCGGTTGGATCCTGGATCAACTACGGACTGGGAAGTACGAACCAGAACCTGCCTGGTTACGTTGTAATTCAAGATCCACGAGGGGCACCAGTGAATGGGGCTGCGGTTTGGGCCAATGGTTATCTCCCTGCTGCTTATCAGGGAACGATGTTGCGGTCGGAGGGGGTGCCGATCCTCAATTTGAACAATGCAGCTTCACTATCACGCGCGGAGCAACGCCGTGAATTGGATGCGATAAACTGGCTGAATCAGAACCACCTTGAAGAACGTTCACAAGCCGCCGAACTAGAGGCACGCATCAGTGCCTATGAGCTGGCTTTCCGAATGCAGACGGCTGCGCCGGACTTGGTGGATCTATCCGATGAGTCTGAATCCATCCGCAATCTTTATGGCCTGGATCGGACGGAAACAGAGGGTTTTGGGCGGCAATGTCTGTTGGCACGCCGGTTGGTAGAGCGTGGAGTTCGTTACACGATGCTGGTGCACGGTGTCCAAATCGGAAAGGAAAGCTGGGATGACCATGGCGATGTAAAGAATGGAATGATCCGACATTGTCGGGAAGTGGATCAACCGATCGCCGGGCTGCTGACAGATCTCAAACAACGTGGTCTTCTTGAAGAAACCCTGGTGGTTTGGGCTTCGGAGATGGGAAGAACTCCGTTCAAGAACGGTGGAATGAGCAAGAATCCGGGACGGGAACATAACTCTCACGCCTTGGCTATGTGGATGGCTGGAGGCGATGTCAAGAGTGGCGCAACTGCCGGAGAAACGGACGAGTTCAGTCTGCAGTCAATTGGAAAAAACATTCATGTTCGAGATGTGCACGCGACGATTCTGGATTTGATGGGATTGAGGGATACTGAATTGACCTACCTGCACGCGGGACGGAAAAGGAAACTGACGGATATCGGTGGGCGTGTATTGGACGAGTTGATTTCCTGACTGATTGACGATTTTCAGGACAGGCAGTGAATCAATGTGGGCTTTGTTATTCAGATGAAATGGCGCAGATGAGTTCATCTCAATTGCCCATGTCAACCAATGGATACATCACACCAAATTTGCAGCCCATTCACTCACTTTTCTGATCCTCAGTAATAAGTTCGACATTTTTGGTTTTGCCATGGACTTGGCTGTTGCCTTGAAGGAGCAACTGGACTTTTTTATCGCTATGGTTGAAGACACTTCCCTGCACCACTGAACCATGGGACAAACGGATCACTAGAGGTTTTTTCCTTTTGGAAGAATTCCCCTTACTATCCTTGACGACGATGTTTCCTCCCACATTGGTCCCGTGTTCAAGCGTAATGTCACCGTTATGGATTGAGATGTCCTGAGTGACTGTTGTTTGATCGAGATCTATTTTTCCATTGATCGTGCTCAAAGATCCCTCAATGACGGCTTTCGAACCACAGCGGATACTTCCATTGACGGTATTAACATCACCGGCGATTTTAGTTCCCGGACCAATTTTGATGCTACCATTGACTGTCTGGAGAGTTCCGGCTTTGCCGTTTTCACCCACGGTAATTCCCCCATTCACCGTTCGCACCTCACCCTTAATATTGAAATCATCACCCACGGTGATCCTACCATTTACAGTGTTTAATGAGTGGTTGACCGTTTCTCCAGTATTGATTGTGATTGCTCGGTTTACACTGATACCCCCACAACCGCTGCTGAACAGGACTAGGATTAAACCATAGGTTAGACTTTCGAATGTTTTTCTCATGTTGCTTTAATATCCTGCATATCGGGAATCCTGTCAACGAGTGATGCGGCACTCGTCCAAACTAGGGTGCGATTAAGAATGCGGTGAATGAATTGCTGTAGCGTCGGCTGTCCTCAGCCGAAAATACCGCTGGGTTTCACTGGAAATGCGCTGAGGACAGCGCACACTACAGTTCAAGGCGTTAACCTGTCCTCTCCACGTACTTATAATCACACCCTCCAAATCAAGTGGATACTGGATCGCTCGCCGGCTCATGAATCCATCTAGGTTTTTTTGAGTTCTGCCGAATGGTTAATTCTGTTTTTCTCTGGATGCTTTCCCGCAAGTTCACTGACCGTCTTCAATAGGAATTGTCGACCATCATCGAACAGGGTATAGAAAACGGGAACTACCAGTAATGTCAGCACTGTAGCCGTGGACATTCCGCCGATCAGGGTCAGTCCGAAACTTTGGTAGCTCATACCCATGTCGCTGGATTTTCCGACTAGCAATGGAATCATCCCAATGATGGTGGTCAAGGCAGTCATGATGATGGGGCGGAATCGTCGATCCGCCGCGGTAAGCACCGCACTCCATCGGTTTTGGCCTTCGTTCCGAAGTCGGTTGACATAATCGATCAGGACGATCCCGTTATTGACCACGACCCCGATCAGCAGAATGCCACCGACGATACCCAGGAAGTCGAGATCCTGTCCGGTGAGATAATGAATCCAGACGACGCCGATCCCGGCGAGAGGGATGGTGAGAATGATGGACATTGGAAGAATGAAGCTCTCAAAAAGGAATCCCATCAGCAGGTAAATGAACAATACGGATAGGATTGAAGCGAACGCCAGGTTTCGAACATCTTCATTCTGCAGGTTGTAACCGGTAAACTGCCAGGACACTCCCTCGGGAAGGTTCATTGAAGTCTGAATGGCATAAAGACGTTTTTTGGTTTGCTTGGCATCTTTTGTATTGAGCTCCAGAGTGATCGATTCGAAAACCCGTTTGTTTTTCCGGAAAATGCCTCGAGTTGAAGGTTGAAACCGTACATTCGTCAATGCCGATATCGGCAGGACAGATCCATTTCGAGTCGGCACACCGAAATTGTTCAGTTCGCTCAGGGTGTCTCTATCCTCCTCCCGGTACAAGACTTTTACCGGAATCTGTTTACCATCCTTATTGAATCGCGGAAGCGTTCGTCCCCTTAAAGCGTAACCGATGACCCCCGCCACGACGTCGGGATTGACCCCACTGGATTGGAGCCGATTGCGGTCGATGACCATGGAGATTTCTCTTTGGTTTTCATTCTCGCTGTTGCGGATGCCGATGACTCCCGGGACTTTCAACAGGACAGGTTCCAACTCTTCGCAGAGTGACGTTAGAACCCTGGGATCGTCGCCTTCCAACTGGAAGACATAAACGTCCTTACCCTTGGCATCCTCTATCCGGCTTTGCTCTCCGTAGAATATCTCGACTCCCGGTTTTTCAGGGATCATGTCCAACAGTTTTTCCGCCGTCTCCCTTTTGAACTCCTTATCCACTTCATTCTGGTAGAACCATCCTTCTATTCGTCCTCCACCCCGGTGACAGACCGTCAGGAAATTCTCCAGTCGGTATTCCTCTTTGTTTGCATGAAGAATTTTTTCGACGGCATCGAAATAATCCAATGTATCCTGAAAGTTGTATTCCCTGGACATATCGACATGAAAGCGAAAATCGGTAGGGTATCCTTCCACTTCTCCTGCAATGCTGAGTTTCTTCGCGGTCCAGTAATAAGTGATTCCGAAAAGCACAGCCAGGATCAACACAAGGTCCAGGCGGTGATTCAGAAAAAACTCCAGTAGACGGTTGTAGAGATGATTAATTCTTTCAAAGGTTGCTTCGTAAAGCCGAGTCATCCATCGATTCAGGCTGCCGGAAACACCGGTCTGCCGCATATCCGGATGATACTCTTCGATTGAAGGCATGGTCAGGTAGACACCGAGAGGAACAAAAACCAATGCTGCCATCAGAGAAGCCAGCAAGGCCACCGTGATCGGATAGGCCAGCCGGACCAGGAAGAATTGCCCTTCACCTTCAACCAATGCGGCAGGAAGAAATACGATCACTGTCGTCAAGGTCGCCATAGTGATGGCGAATCCGATTTCACCGGTGCCCTTGAGGCAAGCATCCCGGCGCGACATTCCATTTCGTCGAAGCCGATAGATATTCTCCGCGACCACTACCGAGTTGTCCACCAGTAGACCGACACAGATGACCAATGCAAGAATGGACAGTAGGTTTAAAGTGTCCCCTTTGAAATAGATGGCGCTCAAGGCGATGACAAGGCTGAGGGGGATTGATAAAGTCACTACAAGGGTCAGTCGAAATCTTCTCAGAAAGAGGAACAACACCAGACCGGCGAGCAATCCGCCGATACGGCCACTACCGATGAGATTGCCAATGGAGTCCTGGATGATTTTGCCCTGATCCAGGAAAGGTGTGAAATCAACAGAGGCCAACCTTGGGTTATCTTCAAACTTTTCCAGGACCTCACCGATTCGTTTACAGACTTCGACCGTATTGGCTTCCGCTTCCTTACGGATGTTCAGGGCAATGACGGGCGAACTGTTGAACTGGACCCGGTAATGTTTATCTTCCTCTTCATACAGCACCCGGGCC
>LWDU01035058.1_pt1 | contig 14367 bp, 10 predicted proteins | sample 727161 | NCBI WGS metagenome assembly LWDU01 (sample SAMN04566230, study PRJNA314399) | hydrothermal vent metagenome | isolation source: deep sea hydrothermal plume seawater | place: Mexico: Gulf of California, Guaymas Basin | collected 2004-07-11 | reverse complement strand
GGAGTCAGATATATGGTGGTCGCCGTGTATAAAGAAAATCCTTCCTTAAGACCATAACCAGCAGCAGCGCCATTGACATCAATGATGGGAACGTTACAGGCCGCGTAAAAACCCCAGAAGCCGGTGTAGATCAAAAAGAGACCAATCACGACCAGCCATGGGTTTCTTGGCCCGATATTGTTGGGCGTGCCGTCAGAAGCGAATTTACCGATTCTCGGTCCCAGGACAACCAGCACACCGAGCGCAAAACCACCCGCTACCGCGTGAATAACACCGGAGGCATACGCGTCATGATAGCCGAGCATCTTGACCATCCAACCGTTGTAGTGCCAGCCCCAGGATGCATCAATCACCCAGAACACGGAACCAATTGCGATCGCGAGAATACCAAAGGCAGAGGTCCGAATCCGTTCAATCACCGCGCCGGAAACGATCGACGCCGCCGTCCACGAAAAGAGCAGAAAGGCCGCCCAGAAGACCATCATAATGTGGTCCTGCATATTAACCGCCATGATGGGATCCCACGGCAATGCCAAGGTATTAGCGCCGTAGTCTCCATCGAGGATCAGGCCTGCTCCCTCGAAAATCCAAGGGCCATTGGGAAACGCCCAGTAAATCCACCAGCCGAAGAAGAAAAAGGTCACCGTCACCAACGGGATCAGGATCGTGTTCTTCATTAATGTGTGAAGATGATTCTTGTAGCGGGATGCACCCACCTCATACATACAGAACCCAACGTGAATCAGGAACATCAACACCACCGTAACCCAGTAATAGAATTCGGTGAAGATGGTGTTCAGGGCACTTAACTCATTGTCCACATCTACCTCCTTTTGCCTACTCAGCAATGTTTTACGAGGTACTGCCTGACAACCTACACAAGGGATTTTACTCAAAAAAAATCTACATCAACATTTTACTATATTTGAATGTGGCCGATCATGTTCTGCATGCGTGTGCCATTTTTGACTAACTTTACTTTTAATATCAATCATTTAAAGTTAAACTGAGCGGAAAGCCCTTCGGCCCCCTGAATCGATGCTAACCCACCTGACCGCCCCCATTAAGCTCACATCTTCGAGGCATACCGACCGATGAGCTGGGCTCCCGCCCAGTCCAGTGCACTGCGCGAACCCGGCCTGTGGCGCGCTGACCCTTATCTTGAGCGCTATCACGTCGCGGGCACATCACTCATTGTCATTGCCCTCAACAGTGGCGACACGCTGACTGTCACTGATCCTGAGGGAGGACAAGTCGCCGAAGTGGTGGCTTTTGACAGCGAAGGACAACCCGCCCCAGGCACACTTGGCGCCGATCCACACGTACCCGCAGAGGGCTTTCTGGCGGTGCTCGCGGACCCAGGTGCGGCGCATGTTCAGCGCGGTCTTAACCAACGCGGTATCGACCCTGCTCCTGGCCGAGCCATCCGCCTCTTCTCGAACGATAGCGGCCCGGGCGAACAACGCCAATTCCCCGTAGAGAAGGACATTGTCTGTATGGCTGTTAATGAAAGCCATCCGCCGACGTCTTTGACTGTCTGGGTTCGACGTTCGCCAAGCCGCCCCCTGCCCTTACCCGCATTACCTGATCCGCTGGCTGACGCACGGCTCGATTTTCAGATCGCACGGTGTACCGCGAGGGATTTCACCGTGCGCGCAGGAGAATACATACAGATCATCGATGTCGCTGGACGCGAGTGCTCAGACTTTCTGGCCTTTTCGACCTCACAACTTGAGCAAGGTATTGAACGGGGCCTTGACCCCACAACCACCCGCACCCTGATGGGGGCCGCGTATCCGGGGCCTGGACTATTCTCGAAGTTTTTCGATCAGGACATGCAACCCCTGGTCGAAGTCATTCAGGACACCTGCGGGCGACACGACATGTTTGGCCTTGCCTGCTCAGCCAAATACTATGAAGACATTGGCTACTTCGGACACCCGAACTGCTCTGACAACCTCAGCAATGTCCTTGCACCCTATGGAGTTGCACCGCGGCGCGGTTGGGCGGCCATTAACTTCTTCTATAACACGGGCATTGATGAGCACAACGTGTTGTATCTGGACGAACCCTGGTCACGACCCGGTGATTACGTGCTGTTGCGCGCGGTGTCTGATATCGTTTGCGCCTCCTCGGCCTGCCCAGATGACACCAGCGCAGCTAACGGCTGGAACCCAACCGAGATTCATGTCAGGGTATATCCTCCAGACACCCGAAGGACAGCAGACGCCGAGCCGCGCCTTACTCAGGACACCGGGTTTCATCCCCGCACCAGCGAACTCACTCGAAATTTCAGCGAGTACCGCGGTTATTGGCTGCCGACGGTGTTTAATAACGCGGGCGCCATTGACGAGTATTGGGCTTGTCGAGAAAAAGCCGTCATCCTTGACCTGTCAGCCTTGCGTAAATTTGAGGTGATCGGCCCCGATGCGGAAGCCCTGATGCAGTACGTGCTGACGCGCAATATACGAAAACTCGCCGTAGGCCAGGTGGTTTATTCGGCTATGTGCTATCCCCACGGCGGCATGCTCGATGATGGCACACTGTTTCGCCTGAGCGACAACAACTTCCGCTGGATCGGCGGTGATGATTACGGCGGTATCTGGATGCGCGAACAGGCCGAAAAACTTGGGCACCGCGTGCACGTCAAATCATCAACCGATCAGTTGCACAACGTCAGTGTTCAAGGCCCTTTAAGCAGAGCCTTGCTCAGTCAGGTGATCTGGACACCGCCGGCACAGCCGACCGTTGAAGAGCTTGGCTGGTTTCGTTTTACTATCGGTCGCATCGGACACTTCGATGGCATCCCGGTGATGGTGTCACGCACCGGCTATACCGGGGAATTGGGTTACGAGGTGTTCTGTCACCCCTCCGATGCACCAGCGGTATGGGATGCCATCTGGGAAGCGGGCAAACCCCATGACCTGACGCCACTGGGGCTGGATGCGCTTGATATGCTACGCATCGAATCGGGATTGGTCTTTGCCGGCTATGAGTTTACTGATGAGATTGATCCATTTGAAGCCGGTATCGGATTCAGCGTGCCGCTGAAATCAAAGGACGAAGACTTTGTCGGGCGAGAAGCACTGATTCGACGCAAGGAATATCCCCAGCGCCAACTGGTGGGGCTCGAACTTGGCGGCAATGAAACAGGTGCACATGGCGACTGCGTGCATATCGGGCGGGCGCAAATTGGCGTGATCACCAGCGCTACCCGATCGCCGATTCTGAAGAAGAATATCGCGCTCGCGCGCATCGATTCAAGTTGTGCAGATCTCGGGACTGAAGTCGAAGTCGGAAAACTCGACGGTCATCAGAAGCGTATTCCAGCAACCGTCGTGCCCTTCCCCTTCTATGACTCGAAAAAGGAACGAGTACGAGCATAGCGGGGTACCGGCCCTATCCGCCTAGAGGTCAACGGCCCGATTACGCCTTCGATGATCGCCTGTTAGGAGGGTAGTTCTAAGGTAATCCTAATACTCTCTTTCTGCCGTTGGCCCAAGTCTGAATTAGATGGTCAACTGCCAAGCCGATAGATGCGACACAAAGCCCGAGCAATAGTCCGTTACCGATTCCTTGTTTATCTGATAGCGCTTTTATAATGTACTGCCCCAAATCTTCGGTACCAATGAAAGCTCCAATAATAACCATAAATAGAGCAAAAATGACGGTCTGGTTTATGCCCAACATAATGTGAGGAAACGCTAGCGGTATTTCAATTTTTATCCATCTTTGCAGTCGATTGACACCTGACATTGAGCCTGCATCTTGCAAGGATTGTGGCACGCTACGAAGCCCTTCCACTGTGTAACGGGTAGCGGGAATAGTGGCATAAACGATAACTGCGATTAATACGGAGGTATCAGTTACTCCAAAAAGTATCATCACCGGAATCAGATAAACAAATGATGGAAAGGTTTGAAAGGTATCGCACACCAATAAAATAACCTTTGTAGCTAATTTATTTTGAGCGCATAAAGAACCAACGGTTATACCAATAGTTGCCGCCACAATAACTCCAAAACTCGCCATATAGGCCGTAATAAGCGCTCTATCCCACCACTCTAGCAGGGCAATAAATAGCAAAAACGAGGCAACGATTAAGGCGGATCTAATTCCACCAACAATATAACCAATACCCATCACTAAAAAAAATGTTGCACTAACTGGCATAGATAAATATGACTCTCTCATTGGAATAAGCACATCTACAATTAACCATTTATTAAAGTCCTGCAAAGCAAAGAAAAAAGTGTCTAGAAACCAATCAATGCCACCCTGAAATAAAGGTTCTAAAGTAATGCCTTTATTGTGGGGTATTAGATATAAATAATTAATACCGCCGTTAAAAACAAATGTGCCAATGTAAGCCACAACAGAACCTATGAATACAATAACAACAAAAAGTAATGACCATTTATGGCGCTGCATAAAAGGAAGGTCAGCAAAATAATCGGTTTGTTTATTCGCCCAAGCCAAAGACAATTTATCTAAAAGCACTGCAATCAGGACAATACATATTCCTAATTCTAGGGCTTGTCCAACTCTCAACTGATTAAGTGAAAGTAATAAATTAAAGCCTAAACCCTTTGCACCAATAAATGAGGCAATCACTGCCATTGCTAAGCACTGCATGATGACTTGGTTTACGCCAATTAAAATATCACGCCTTGCCGTGGGAATCAAAACCTTAAACATCAATTGATAATTGCGGCATCCACTCATCCTGCCCGCATCCACAACCTCTGGTGATACTTTTTTCAGCCCCAAAAGGGTCAGGCGTATCATCGGTGGCGTCGCAAAAATTATGGTTGCAATAACACCAGCCTGATCACCAATTCCAAAAAATACCATGACAGGCACAAGATAAGAAAAATGAGGCATCGTCTGAGCTATGTTAAGCAATGGCGTTAATGCCGATTCCATTGCTCGCCTTTTATATGCCCAAACACCAAACAACAATCCCAAAACAAAAGAAGCTGGTGCTGCAATCAATACAAACGAGAGCGTTTCCATAGAAGGCTGCCATTGCCCAAAAACGGAAATATATATAGTTGAAAAAGCCGCCAATATCGCAAGCCCTCTACCCTGGAGAGCATAGCCCAAAAGGATTGCGCCACCGGCGACTACGGTCCAGGGCAGTGCCGGCCAGCGCGCCCAGTTATTTTCACTAACGAAATCCCAACTGGTAAAAGTAACAATGGTTTTAACTCCCCCCAACAGGATTTCACGAATAAGTTCTATAGCAAAAAGTAAAGCAGCAGAAATACCTCTGGTGATTTCAAAAACTAATGCAGAGTCTTCAAATTCTTCGATTTCCGGGTCATAAATTTCAACTGGAAACCATTGATACATCAGATAATTCGCAAAGTCAGTAACTATTATTGGCGTATCCCAAAAACTGCTCGTCCCTGGTTCACCAAAAAACCAAGTAACCAAACTTGGCGCTACAAACAAACCACCAAACATTGCTATAAGCGCATACAGGAATAACTTACTCCAGTTCCGTCTAAACCAATCGACTAGAGAAATCCTTGATGAATGAATTTTTGAATAGTAATTATTGAATATCAATCCAGCCATAATTAATAAGGTCGTCAGTATGTATACCATGGAGGCATTAACGACTGGATTGTAAAAATTTAACTCAGGTATGCGTACGAATTGCGGCGGCAACTGGCCCCTTAAAATCATACTGAGTGACTCAGAAGAACCGGCAACAGCGACTATCTCTCCTTTTGCAACTGCTTTAGTAAAGCCATCTCTAACATCAATAATGTCGCTATACTGGCCGGTCATCAAAATGAGGCCTACAAAACCGATTAGAACAATTCCTAATTGGATTAATTTGACGTGCTTTGCCAGGTGATTCACGGTCGCAGAACTAATCTAGATATTTTTTTCTGCTTTACCGCCAAACAACACATGAATCACTTTAGAAGGGTGTACGGCGCCAACAACATTGTTATTCGCATCTGTTACCGCGACCGGCTTCTGTTCACTAAGAACCGCTTCCGCAACCGTTTCAATCAGTGCATCTTTGGATACCTTTAGATCACTCAACTCTTCTGAACTATCTATCGGATCCATCACAGATTCAATCTTAAGCACCTTCTCCCGTGGCACGTCCTCGGTAAATTTTCGCACATACTCGGTTGCTGGACTAAGAACGATATTAGCGGGCGTATCTAATTGCTCGATAACACCCTCTTTCATGATCGCTATTCGATCAGCAAGCCGTAGCGCTTCATCAAAATCATGCGTTACGAACAAAATTGTTTTATTTAAGACACCCTGTAACCTCAGAAATTCATCCTGCATCTCTTTGCGAATCAGTGGATCGAGAGCAGAAAATGGCTCATCTAAAAACCATATATCAGGCTCAACCGCTAACGAGCGCGCGATACCCACACGCTGCTGCTGACCGCCAGACAATTCTCGCGGGAAATAGTTCTCTCTTCCATCGAGCCCAACAAGATCAACCATGTCTTTTGCTCGTTTCATGCTGTCTTGGGTGCTGCTGCCTTTTATCTGCAAAGGGAAAGCAATATTCTCTAGGACCGTTCTGTGGGGCAACAACGCAAAGCTCTGAAACACCATGCCCATCTTATTGCGTCTAAGCTCGATAAGCTTTTTGTTGCTCATGGCCAACAAATCTTCACCATCGATAAAAATATTGCCCGCAGTAGCGTCGGTTAACCTTGATATACACCGGAGCAGGGTTGACTTGCCTGAGCCAGATAGGCCCATCACCACCAGCATTTGACCTTTGTGTACTTCGAAAGATGCGTTATTAACACCGACGATACAGCCTGCCTCCTGAAAGACTTTGGCATCAACATTGCCCTTTGAACTCTGCAGCAGTTTTTTGGCATTCTCGCCAAATATTTTGTAAACAGAATCGCACTGAATGACAGGCTGCCTGTTTTGTGCCGCGTCACCTAGAGAGGACATGATTTAGTTTCTAAATGAATATAGCCCGGTATCGGTAAACCCGAGTTTACGACAATTAAACTACTAGAAACCCAAAAAAAACCCCCCCCTGGCCAACACCTGGGGGGGGTAGAGATTAGAAATTTATAAGTTTTACATACCTACTCCAGTCATTGACTTCCAGACTTTCTCGTTATCAGCCAGCCATTTTGTAGCCGCATCCTGATGACTCATTTTGTCAAGATCGACCAGTGCAGCCATGGACCCGATTTGACCCGCGGTAAATGACATTCGAGAGAACGCCATATAGGCTGCCGGATGCGTTTTCGGAAACTTGTAGTTAGCGGCTTTCTTCAACCAGCCGATGGGTGAACCACATTTACTGTCCCCACCATCTTGTTTTCTGCAACCGAGATAGTATGGCGGCCACTCGATAAAGACAAAGCCATCAGCATCCGTGAAGTTGGGTGTCCAGTTAAAGGTCAGTGTCGCACGTCCTTCTTTCTTCGCAGCAACATGGTCCGCCCATATTGCATCAGCACTACCGGCAAACTTAACAACCCAGGTATCGCCTAACAGGGCTTCAACACGATCAACATATTCCGCGCCATGCCAACTTTGAGGACCTTCTAAAATACGACCTTTGCCGCCAGAATCAGGCGTTGCAAATACGTCTGCACATTTTAGTAGTGCTTTGTAATCTGGAAGACCAGGACACAGGTTTTTGTCAACGACCCATTGGGGGACACCCACTTCTTCCAGAGTTTTTGCGGCATGTGTTCCGGCATCAATTAATCCGCCTTTTGCCATTGCGGCATAAAATGACTTGCCAAACGTAGACTGCCAGACTTCGTGCGATATCGTGACGTCACCGTTACGAATGGACTCATAAACCGCTTGAGTGTCTGCCGACACGTATTCCACATTGTTACCCATACTTTCAAAAATTCCGCCGATCACATAGGCCATTACCACTTGGCTTGACCAGTTATGTGTCGGGATCACAATGGGTTTGTTGCTGTCAGCCGCGTTGGCGACACCAACAACGCCCAGCATCAATCCCATCAATGCACCACTTATAAACTTTAGCCTTCCCATCCTCCTGTCTCCCTAATCATTTTCAAAAACCACGTTCACAGCATTTGTCAACTGATATCCCAATTAGCGGATACCATCCCTTTGCCAGGCCTACCCCAGCTAAAACTTTCTGTACGCCGCATTGAGCTCCACCATCGGATGGCGCAAAGACATCTGAAAACGGATAAGCAGCTCGCGCGCAATCATGTCGCGATCCTGCTGACTATCGGGCAAATGCAAATCAGCAGGTACGGTTACCCAACCATTAATGTTCCGATCGAAAACCGCGGGACGCCCCTCTTCATAACCCATGTGAACGTCCTCAAGCCAATTCAAATCAGACCAACCCATCTTCTCCAGATATTCTCGAAGAAACGGCGTGAGGCGATCGTAGTCAGGCAACAGGTTAACGTCATAGCGATAACCAATATGTTGTCCGATGTCTTTTTCTCGATCACTATCAAGCCCGTCAGTATTAAGATAATGATCGATGTCTTTGATGTCTGCCATTATGTCACCCCTAGTAACGCGTCATATCCGGTCGCCCGACCGTATGCTGCGTGCCTGCCAGCGGCACCATCGCCATCGCGGAAGCTTCCATCGTCAGAGCGGCGAGATCTTCGGGCTCTAACGAATGAACATTGGTCTTGCCGCAGGCTCGTGCCAACATCTGACACTCAATCGTTAGCGTATGGAGAAAATTGTAAACCCGCTCCGCCGCCGCATCAGGATCCAACCGTTTGCGCAACTCCGGGTCCTGCGTTGCAACGCCTACCGGGCACCGACCCGTATGGCAGTGATAACAGTAGCCGGCCTCTACGCCCATTTCCCGTGGAAAGTCGGCTTCTGGAATGGCCTTGTTACAGTTCAACGCCATGAGCACGGAGTGACCGATCGCCACCGCATCGGCACCCAACGCAATCGCCTTCGCCACATCACCACCGTTTCGAATACCACCGGCGTAAACCAGCGAAATCTCACCCGTCTTACCCACATCATCAAGCGCCTTTCTGGCCTGCCGAATAGCCGCAATGCCTGGCACACCGGTCTCTTCTGTCGCCAAGTGAGGGCCCGCGCCAGTTCCGCCTTCCATGCCGTCGATATAGATGGAGTCCGGTCCCGTCTTCGCCGCCATGCGAACGTCGTCATAAACCCGTGCCGCACCCAGTTTTAGTTGAATAGGAATCTCCCCATTAGTCGCCTCACGGATCTCGTCAATCTTGAGCGCAAGATCATCCGGGCCCAACCAGTCTGGATGGCGCGCTGGTGAACGTTGATCGATCCCGGCAGGCAATGATCGCATCTCGGCAACCTGGTCAGTGACCTTCTGCCCCATCAGATGCCCACCCAATCCCACCTTGCAACCTTGTCCAATGAAAAACTCGCACGCATCGGCTAACTGTAGATGATGCGGATTAAAACCGTAGCGTGACTGAATGCACTGGTAGAACCATTTCGATGAGTAACGTCGCTCATCCGGAATCATGCCGCCTTCGCCAGAACAAGTGGCGGTACCCGCCATCGTGGCGCCTCGCGCCAATGCGGTCTTTGCTTCGTAAGACAGCGCGCCGAAACTCATGCCCGTCACATAGACCGGAATATCAAGCACCAAAGGCCGTTTAGCATTGGGTCCAATCACGGTCTCTGTCAGACACTTTTCCCGGTAACCTTCGATCACGAACCGAGTCAGGGTACCGGGCAAGAACGTCAAATCATCCCAACTTGGAATAGGCTTGAACAAAGAAAATCCGCGCATTCGATAACGACCCAACTCGCTCTTGATGTGAATATCATCCATTACCTCGGGCGGAAAGATAAAACTCTGACCGAGTCGGCTGGTATCGCGACTGACGTTCGGCGCGTCTTCCATTAGGTCGGGGGCAGGTCTTGCAGTCATGAGTGTTCCTTAAAATAGATTGCTATCAGCAAATGCCGTTACAGCACCAGCTCTTCTTTTCAGCGGGCTCTAGATTGTCGTAATTCCAAAGCTGTTTCCCCGCTACGATCTTGGTCAGGTTAGCCGCACCATTGGGAGCCTTCAGTCCATACATTTCCAGCTTGCGCTCTATCCAGGCACATTCGAGCTCCGACATTTCGCCTTCAACTGCGTCAACGCCAAGGCCAGCAATCTTCCCGCCCACGTAGATGATGCCGTCATACATCGAATCACCAAGATTCATCCCGGCATCACCCAGGATGATCATGCGTCCCCGCTGCATCATGAATCCCGAAAACGCACCCGTCCGGCCACCGACAATGATCGTGCCACCTTTCATATCAATGCCCGTCCGCGAGCCAACATCGCCTTTGCACACCAAATCACCGCCACGGATCGCATTTCCAAAGGTCGAACCGCCATTCTTTTCGATCACTACCGTCCCGCCCATCATGTTCCCGCCGCAGGACCAGCCAACGCGACCCGTGATGCGTATGTTCGGCCCGTCGTTCAACCCGCAGCCGAAATAACCCAGGCTCCCCTCGAACGTCAGGTTGAGTCGGTTCAACAAACCCACACCAAACGAGTGTTTGGCACCAGGATTCTTGATGGTGATTGAACCCACCCCGTCCTTCATTAAATCGCGAATCTGAGTATTTACCTCTCGTGCGGTCAGGTCGACCGCATCGATTTCTCCATGCTTGTCAAAGTCAACTTCAAACGCCCCGGGATAGAGAAAACGATCCTCATTCTCCCGACTCTCGACGTCGAAAAAAACCTGCTGGGTCCGACCCGACAGCTGCTCGGTATGCATGCCCGCAGACTGGGCATTCGTATTTTTCAACTCTCCCATACCTTCACCTCTCCCTCGTATGGATCGTAAGTATCGATCTCATGCGGAAACACGCTTCGAATCGCCACTTCTTCAGAAGCCAACGCAACGAAGTCGTCACTCTCATATAAGACCATGGGCTTAGCGGCCATCACATCCTTTGCCATACCCAGGCGATCAGCGGTTGCGACGACATAAGTGAACACACCATCTAGCTCATCCACTGAGCGGACCATCGCAGCCTCAAGGTCATCACCAAGATCCATCCGGTCAGCCAAATACACGGCAATCAGTTCTGAATCGCAGTTAGATATAAAACGATGGCCCCGCCTTTCCATAGCTCGCCGGAACATCCAGTAATTTGTCAACTGCCCGTTGTGCACCACTGAGACATCGTTAAATGGATAAGCCCAGTAAGGGTGTGCCGAACGAATATCTACATCCGATTCGGTCGCCATTCGAGTATGTCCAATGGCATGCGTCCCCTGAAAAGCAGTCAGTCCGTATTGTTGAGAGACAGTATCGGCGTCACCCAAATCCTTCACCAACTCCAAAGCATGGCCAACAGAAAGTATCTCAGCGCCCTCGATGTCTTCGATATAGTCAGTAAGACGTTTTATATCGCCATCAAAGCTGAAGCGGTACCGATACGCATACTCGGTCACCTGCTCCTCTTCTTTCTTGTTGACGCCCATCTCTAACATGCGCTGATCCACCAACGCCCGTCGCTCTTTCACTTCATCATGAATTTTGAACCCACGCTGCATGTCCTCTTGCTCGGCCACTTTGAAGCGCATCACCAATTCACCCTCTTCTGGCATACCGTACAACGCGAACCCAGTTGAATCAGGACCTCGATGCTTAAGTGACTGCAACATGGACGACAGTTCTGAACCGATGTCAGAACGCTTACCCCGATGAATCAATCCAGCGATGCCGCACATAAATGTATCCCCTGTAGCGCATTAACCTTCACGCAAATCCTCCTTAACTCAAACCACACCAAAACCCGCCTTTGCCCTATGCATTCAGGGCAGGCAATCGAGGTAAGTGTCCATATCCCAATCCGTGACGGTAGCCATGAATCTTTCCCACTCGTCGTTCTTGTACCAATGGAAAACCTTATACATCTCATCAGGCATCGACGACTTGATCACCTCGTCCTCGGAGAGACGTGCCAGCGCATCGCCAAGCGTCATCGGTAACTTCTTGACTTGTTTTCCCGCTTCCATCGCCTGATAAATATTCCGGTTTTCCGGCTGGCCTGGGTCAATATTGTTATCAATCCCGTCCTCAAAGGCTTTCAGTAAAGCCGATCCCATCAGGTAAGGATTAACCATTGAATCCACAGCCCGATATTCGAATCGGCCAGGCGCCGAAATGCGCAGCCCAGTCGTCCGGTTCTGATAACCCCAATCGGCAAAAACCGGCGCCCAAAACCCGACATCCCACAGCCGTCGGTAAGAGTTGACGGTAGAGCAGCCGATCGCCGTCAAGGCACCCAGGTGGCTAACGATGCCACCCACACACTGCAGGCCAATTTTGCCCGGCATCTGCATGTCATCGGTATCGGGCATAAAGGTATTCTCGCCGCCTGTGCGATACGTAAACACATCATCCATTCCTGGCAGGACCTTGTTATGCAGGCGGTTTATCGCCTCTCCGCCACCCTTCCAAAGCGAAACATTAGTGTGACAACCTGACGCCGAAACCCCCATAAACGGCTTCGTCATAAAACAGGCAATCAAGTTGTTTTCCCGCGCCACCTGAGCACAGATCTGGCGGTAGGTAGAAAGACGATCTGCGTTACGAACCACATCATCAAAGGTCCAGTTCAATTCTAGCTGGCCGGGTGCGTCTTCATGATCGCCTTGGATCATGTCCAACCCCATGGCATAACAGTATTCAATCACTTTCATAAAAACCGGACGCAGCGATTCAAACTGATCGATGTGGTAACAATAAGGATTCGAAAAACCGCCGTCCGGTTTACCATCTTCGCCGCGTTTCAACCACATCATTTCAGGCTCGGTACCCACTCGAAAATCCATCTTGTACTTATCTTGAAACTGTTGATGGAATCGTTTTAGATTGCCGCGACAATCGGACGTCAGTGCCTGGCCTGGGTTTTCTCGTTCTTCACGATTGCGGAAACAAACACAAAATACTCGAGCCACTCGCTTATCCCACGGCAACTGACAAAACGTTTCAGGATCAGGAATACCGACCAATTCCATCGCCTCGGGACCATAACCGATGTAGTCCCCATAGCGATCGACGAAAAGGTTGGCAGTTGAGCCATACACCAACTGAAAGCCTCGCTCTGCGGTACGCTCCCAATGGTCGGCCGGGATGCCCTTGCCAACAATGCGACCCGTGACCGAAATGAACTGGTAATAGATATAGGTGATTCCCAGTTCCTTAATTTTCTCTCTCACTCGGCGAACCTGGTCCGCCCGGCCTCTTGTACTGACATAGGCTTCAAGATCAGTCGACTCACGCGCAGCACTTCGGCTACGTACCGTCTTTTTTGTCGTCTTCTTTTTTGTCGTCTTCTTTTTCGCTACTTTCTTTTGCGCCATCGTCAATCTCCTCCGACTCCTGGGTTCGGCTCCCGGATGTAAACCATTTTTATACCAATTGGGGTAACCACGGTTAACCAGCGACTCCAACTTAGCCAACCTGGGCAAGCACTGTCAACACCAACGTCCGCTACACTCTCTAATGTAAAGATAAAACTTGAACGCCAAGCCCATAAGCAATTATAGTGACCGAATGAAACCAAATTTAGACCAATTGCACTAACCATGGCCAATTTGCATTCAGTACGGGAAGCGAAGCGCCTGGTGTCGTTCTCAACGCCCCCCCCACGGCAGAACAACGGCACCGATGTCCTTACCACCAGACTCCGTCGAGCGATTCTTGCCGGGCAATACACATTCAAAGAGCGCCTCCCCTCGGAACGCCAACTCGCCGAACATTTCAACGCCTCGCGCGGTACCGTTCGCAAGGCCTTACAACGCCTGACCACAATGAATCTGGTTGAACAGCGGGCTGGCAGTGGCACTTACGTCCGTTATGGCGAATTCGCCGATCGTATCGACATTGCCGATGTCACCAGCCCACTAGAACTCATTGACGTACGCTCGGGTATTGAACTGCAGATCGTGCGACTCGCCGTGACTAACGCCACCGTGGTCGATATCGAGCACATCACCAGGGCACTGGATCAACTTGAACAATGTGATCACGATCCTGAGCGGTTTACTCAGGCCGACAGCGAGTTTCACCTGGCCCTTGCCGAATCTACCCACAATCCACTGTTGGTTTGGCTTTACCAACTCCTCAATGAAGTCCGCAGTCATGCGCAATGGCGCGCGATGAAAGATCAGATACTGACCCCGGAGCGCATCAATCGCTACAACCGACAACACCGTCGACTACTGGCAGTCATCATCAGCCGCGATGCGGACGGCGCAGCCAAAACCATACAACAGCATCTGGAACAGGCACGCAGGGATTTGCGCGGAGTCATCGGATAATCTGAGACTTCTATTTCAATCTCATACTGCCAATGGCAGCGGGTCGG
>LWDU01044752.1_pt1 | contig 14371 bp, 15 predicted proteins | sample 727161 | NCBI WGS metagenome assembly LWDU01 (sample SAMN04566230, study PRJNA314399) | hydrothermal vent metagenome | isolation source: deep sea hydrothermal plume seawater | place: Mexico: Gulf of California, Guaymas Basin | collected 2004-07-11 | reverse complement strand
CACTTCGTTGAATTCATTAAGTAGTTTTTTAGTGTCAGCGAAAGCGTCTTCAACATTTTCCCTTACGGATTTACTCATATCCAGATGCGGTTCTTGGGAGATAAATCCAATTCGAATACCTTTAAGCGGGTCTGCTTGTCCATTAAATTCTGTGTCCACGCCAGCCATAATTTTTAGTAGAGTTGATTTTCCAGATCCATTTTCCCCGACGATCCCAATTTTGGCTCCATGATAAAAAGACAGATTGATATTCTCTAGAACTGTTTTGGCGCCGTAAGTTTTTGAAAGACCGCTGATGGTGAATACGTATTCTCCTGCCATAGTTCTCCTTATGATTTTCTTTGGAAAATAATAAAATCAAAATCATTGTTATAACAGATTTTCATTTTGAATTCGTTTGCTATCCATGAAAACGTTTTTTGACTGTAGAACGCTATATGAGTGGGGTCACGTTTATAATACCAATCAGTGAAAGACTCAAGGCATAAGGCGCCATCTCTTAAAGGATAAAAACGGGTCATTATAGCTAAGTATCCTTTGCTCAAAATATTTTGTGTCAGGGACGCTAGGTCTTTCCTCGGGTTTTTTATATGCTCGAAAGTTTCTGTTGAGATGATTAGGTTGTATTTTTTATGTAGCGCTTCATTCTGGGAAAAATTTAAGTCGTAACCATGTGTTTTGTATCCTTCACGCTCAAGTAGAGTTTTGAGTACGGGTTCATATCCGCACCCGTAATCTAGAACGGTATTTACTCCGGAGCATATTTTTTTAATCGTATTAATTTTCTTTTGAAACATCATCACGTACCCTTCGTTTGTCAGAGTGTTGTTGTGTTCCAGATAACGCTCAATCTCTCGTTTTCTTGAAATGAAAAATTTGGATGGGACAAAAACGAGATAACACTTTTCACAAGACCTGTATTCTCTAGCATCAGCTTCCAAAAGGAAAATAGTTGAATCGTAATCGCAAAGTGGACACTTCATTGGATAGGGCTTTGGATGAAATTATTGGTGTAGAATCTTATTTAACTTGCTTCTACTTTAGTGCTAGTTATAATTATTTTTGAAATATTATTTAGATTTCTAATTCTTTCTAGTTGTTAAAGTATTCGGAGCATAGCATGGTAGCTTATGTCAATGGAAACGGGGTCCGCCCTGGTTATGTAATTAAACACAACGATAAAATTTATCGGGTCATGACCTCTGAACACAGGTCACCAGGAAAGGGGCGAGCCTTTTGTCAGGTTAAACTGAGAAACCTTGTGGACGGTTTACAGACCGAGGTGAAATTTCGAGCTGATGAGCAGATTGAACGTTTGTCGCTGGAACAAAGAAAGATGGAGTACTTATACAATGATTCTTCAGGACATTGTTTTATGAATTGCGAAAACTATGAGCAAATATTTCTGGATGAGGAGTTGTTAAAAGAAAGCATCAAGTTTCTTCTCCCTAATACTTTAGTTAAAGTAGAATTTTATAAAGAAAAGCCTTTAGGGGTTTCTCTTCCTGAAGCAGTCCAATTAGAGGTGACAGAAACAGATCCTCCGCTCAAGGGAGCAACGGCGTCCGGAAGTGGCAAACCAGCCACTCTTGAAACTGGTTTTGTTGTCACGGTTCCTAATTTTATAGAAACTGGAGAGAAAATTAAAATATCTACCACCTCAGGTAGCTATCTTGAACGAGTAAAAAAATAGCCCTTGAAATAATAAGTAGATTTTTTTTGGGAGTTTTTACTCCAGTACACATCTTAATAAATATACTAAGCGATATGTCTTACTCTCCTTTGACCTTGCGTTGTGATCCTGATCACAATTGAGTGTTTTTTGAGATTTTTAAGCAGATTTGACAATAAAGCATAGTTTTATTATATTGACAGTCGTGTAATTATTTGAAAACAAACAATTTATAGGGTTGAGCTCGATTTAGTCGACCCTACTTGGGTTTGCCGTGCAGGAAACAATGGTTGAAAATACTTTGAGCGTAGCAGATTTGATGATGAACTCTAGCGCTATGGCCAAGGGTGTTCTATTTCTGCTGCTCTTGTTCTCTGTTATTTCGTGGGCAATCATTTTGCAGAAATATTTTTTTTTCAAAAACGCAACGAACGAGGATAGAAGGTTTTGCTCTTATTTCTCCAAGTCTGCTAATTTTCTTAATATCCATGACTATGCTCGCGAACTGAAATACAGTACAGTTGCCCGTATTTTTCTGATTGGATACCGGGAGCTTTATGTGTTTCAGGAACTAGCGAAATCGGAAAATACCAAGCGTTATTCTTCGGAGAGTGAAAAATTTCTTTCGGCACGAGACCTTAAAGGGGTAAGTTTAGCAGTTAATAAATCGATAAATGCGGAAATCAGTCGGCTCTCGCGCCGTCTGGATTTTTTGGCGACTACGGGAAGTACGGCGCCGTTCATAGGTTTGTTCGGTACGGTATGGGGTATCATGACTTCATTCAGCGCGATTGGGTTTCAAGGATCAGCTAGTATTGGTGGAGTTGCTCCTGGAATTGCGGAAGCCTTGATCGCTACAGCTGCAGGATTAGTTGCGGCGATACCGGCGGTAGTTTTTTATAACTACCTGAGTGATAAAATTCGAATACTCACCAGCAACATGGATGATTTTTCCCAGGACTTTCTTTATCTATTAGAAAAAAATTTTTCGAAAGAGATTTCACCAGCTCAAATGGATGACCTAGATCTATTCTAAATGCTGTTTTAAAAAAAAGAAAAAGAAGACCCATGATGGCAGAGATTAACGTGACACCCTTTGTGGACGTCATGTTAGTTTTATTGGTGATATTCATGATCACCGCCCCTTTGATGCAACATAGTTTGGAGGTGCAACTTCCTCAAGAGTCCACCGAACCAGTTCAAATCAAAGAAATCCCGAGTGTAACACTTAAGGGCAATAAAAAAGTTTTTTGGAATGACGATGAGATGGTAAACCTAGTAATCCTCTCTCGTAAGGTGAAAGAATACCTCAGTAACAACCAAAATGGGGGAGTTTATTTAAAGGCAGACAAAAAATTAGATTATGGATTTGTTATGCAAGTGATTGCAACAGTGCGACGAGCTGGAGTTGAAAGTATCGGGATGATAACGGAACCTTGAGCCGATGCGTGTTGAATTTCTACAATCAATCGACTTTAATCAGATGCTGGTATACTCGACTTTTGTGCATCTGCTTTTTTTGACATGGATTATGTTTCTTCCTAATTATAGAACTCAGGAACAAATTGTTGTTCCTACCTTTCGATTAGACCTTATTGAATTATCCCCGAAAGCGAAACCCGAATCATTACCTAAAAATAAAGAAGTAGTTCTCCCGGCGGCGACTAAAAAGAAAGTTGAGCCGAAGGCAAAATCAATTGTCAAAAAACTAAAAAAATCTACAGTTAAAATTAAGGCTAAAAAATTACCTCCTCCAAAACCGCTATTAAAAGAATCAAAAGCTAGAAAAAAAATAATCGAGGATTTGAAATCTTTGGAAAACATTTCCACAAAACAGTCACCTTTACAACAGTTAGACTTGTTAGCCCGTATTGCTCCTAAAGCCGAAGAGAAAAAAATAATTCCTCCTATGGCAATGCCGGAGGAAACATTTAATGAACAAGAGAGAAAAAAAAGAGCGGAACTTCCAGTAAAGACACAACTGAAAGTACCTGTTCCGCCAGTTGATGATGTTAAAACTACATCGGAGCAATTAGCAAAACTTGATTTAAAGGAAGAAGAACAACCAATATCCGATTTAATAAAAGAGCTTGAAGCAATAGAGAAGAAGAAAATACATCCAACAGATATTTCAATAGAAGAGGTGCAGTTTGAAAAATCGAATAGCCTGTCTGCTTTCAAAAATGTCAAGGGAACATCTTTTACTTCTGTAGTTGAAAAACTTAAAGAGCTGGAAGAATCTTCAGAAGAAATTAAAATTGATGTTTCCCAGGGACAAGTGGCTCTTGAAAAATTTAAGACCTCGATTCAAAGAGGTGGGATTCCGGTACCTGCAATAGAAAACGAACCTGAAGGGTCAAATGCCTTGTCTCAGTATGTAGGTGAAATTTATAAGCTTGTTTATTCCAAATGGAAATCACCCCTTGGCTCAAAATTTAAAGATGTGACGGTATCATTTACTATTTTTTCAAAAGGAAATATTAATACTCCCGTGGTTCGTAAAAAGGCAGGAGATAAAAATCTGGATTCAATTGCGGTCAGTGCTATAATTGACGCTGCCCCATTTCCTGAACTGCCTGAAAAATTAAATCGATCTAATCTTAAGATAAATATAATTTTTAAATATGTTCCCGAAAAAAAATAAAAATCTCAGACCGCTATTTTTTTTGATTGTGGTTTTATGTTTAGTCTATCCCATTGAATTACTGGCAGTTGACTCTAGTGTGCGTATCGAAATGGAGCGCGCGACTAGCAAGGAGGTGCGAATAGCTCTTACCCAGTTTGTGCTCGGAGAAGGGATTGGTGACCCCAAAGGCTTGGGGATGGAAGCTCGTAAAGTTTTGGAAAATGATCTGCGATTGACTGAGATGTTTGTGCAACTGGAGCCCGAAGTTTATATAAATTTAGAACAAAAGGAAAAGGGAACAAGGGTAGTCGATTTATGGGCTTGGCATCAGATGGGAGCTCAGTGGCTTATCAAAACAGAATATAGTATTATCCCAGGGGGGAAATTGTCGTTGGTGTTCCGTTTATACGACACTGTAAATGAAAAATTCTTACTGGGTAAGCGTTACTTTATCAGCGAACAAAAACTTATTCGAAAAGTCATTCACCGTTATGCTGATGAATTGATCCTCTTGCTGACAGGTAAGCGAGGTGTTGCCGAAACACAAATCGCTTTTCTTTCACGACAGAATAAAGGCACAGAAATTTACGTTGTTGACTTTGATGGGGGAAACCTAAAACAAGTAACGAATGATAATACCCTCAATTTAACACCTACTTGGTCGCCTAATGGTCGGTGGTTGGCCTACACTTCTTATGCTGGGAATAATCCGGACGTGGTAATGATCGATAATTTTGGTGAAAAGCCAAAAAGAACGCTACTATTTTTATCTGGTCTGAACTCAGCTCCTTCTTGGTCTCCTGTTGATGATCGCTTAACATTGGTTTTAAGCAAGGACGAAAACTCCGAAATTTATACCCTCAGCAATAACCGAACTTTAAGACGGCTTACTCGACACTTTAATATTGACACTTCCCCTACTTGGTCCCCTGATGGAAAAAAAATTGCTTTCACCTCTGATCGTTCTGGAAGAGGGGCACCGCAAATTTATATCATGGATGCTCACGATGGTGACAAGGCTGGAGTTCAAAGGATTTCGTTTGACTCCTCCTATAACGACAACCCTGCTTGGTCCCCTGATGGAGATAAGATCGCATATACATCACGCGTTGGAAAACGATTTCAGATAAAAATTTACGATTTGACAACAAAATCAAGTGCCGTTTTGACAAACGGAAGGGGAAATAATGAACAACCAACCTGGTCTCCCGATAGTCGTTTTATAGCTTACAGGCATAAAGAGGGCTTAAATATGAGCACTTATATTCAGCGATTGGATAGTGATAGGGCTCGTCAACTCTCGATTGGTACTAGTAGTGGTGCCAGTCCAAGTTGGTCCCCATATTTAAGACGTTAGCTACCCTATTGAATTAATTTGATTTAGGGGTTGCAAATTTTAAGCTACACCATTAGAATTGTCATATAATGGTGATGGAGGGTCAGCTTATGGTTTGTATAGACGTGAAAAAAGCTTTTTATTACTAGCTATAATTTATGACTCTCATGAAAACTCAAAATGATTTTGGGATTAAATTGATAGTTTCAAGATATAGAATTGATTAAAAAGTTATTAATAAAATTATAATGTGTTGGAGGAGAGCGCTAGATGATTAAGAGAAACGGTTACTTGCTAACCGCAGTTTTATTTAGTTTAAGTTTTATGACAGCTTGTTCAAAAAACCTGATGCCTCCAGAGGGCCTTGATGGAACAATGCTGAGTAGTCAAACGACCCAGTCTCAGTCTGGAGGTTCTGAAGGGAAAGCAGGTAGTGGATTTAATATTGCCGAGCAAGATAGCAGAAGTGGCTCCGGATTTTTAACCGAAGAAAGTGTTGGCGAGTCAGCTAGGTCAGGGGAATTTACAACCAGTGGTCCAAATGGATCGGATGACGGTTCAGCTACATCAGGTGGATCCGCAGGAAGGTTTCAGTCTGAACCATTCTTAGGAGATAATTCTAACTCAGGAGGTTCAGGATTTGGTTCTATGGGTGATCAAGCTCGCACGTTGCCTTTCAAGGAGACAGGTTCTTTAAAAGACATTTACTTTAAATTTGATAAGTATGACCTTGATGATGAGTCTCGCCAAATTTTGAGACGAAACGCTAGTTACCTCAAAGCTAATTCTTCAGCAGTCGTTGAGATTCAGGGGCATTGCGATGAGCGTGGTACCAACAATTACAACGTTGCTCTTGGTGAGCGTCGTGCTCAGTCAACGAAGATGTACTTAGTTTCGCAAGGGGTAAGCTCAAGACAAATTCATACGATCAGTTATGGAGAAGAAAGGCCATCTTGCTTTGACAGCAATAGCGCATGTTGGCTCAAAAACCGTCGAGCTCACTTTAGGCTTAGCGAATAGTTTATTTTTCTTGAAAAAGATAGTCGATGGGTAAAAATGATTTGTTTCTCGAATCAAACTATAGACATGGATATAATGGACCGTGACAGAATGATCTCTGCCGCGGTTTTTTTTTGTATCATAAACGTTCCCTTAGTACATAATTATTGAAAGTTTTAATTCTATGCGGTTTAAACTTGCCATAATTCCCATTCTAATACTTGCTCAGTTATGTTTTTTTTCGAAAGCTGAAGCTGGTGATGAGGAATTCCATAAAAAAATTCTGGAAGCATTAAAAAGAATGAACGTTCGTTTGGTGCGTATTGAGACAACTAAGCTAAGGTCTCTTAAGGCTATCCAGGAAAGTTTACTTAATCAGGTAATGGCATTAAGAACCAGTCTCGAGCAAATTCAAGCCACAGGGGAGATGAACAAAACAGAGATGTTGGCTGGTGTCGGAGGAGTAAAGACAAAGATTTTGGATGTGGAAAGCCACCTTAAGAATGAGATGATGAACGCAGTTGACGCTCAAAATCAAGAAGATAAGAGATATCGGGCTCAATTTCAAATCCTATTTAGCCAGCTAAAAGATAGCTTAGCAACGGATATGGGGAGTTTCTCTAAAGTAAACCAACAGCAATTTCAGAATTTTGGTGTGTCAAATAAGAAGCAACTTCAGAAAATTGTAAGTGCCTTGGAAGAGCAAAGTAGAAAATTATTACAGACACAAGCCTTATTTAAAACAGACTTAATACCCGCGCTTGATACTCAAAGTGAAGAGACTCGACAGGCCTTGATGACAGAACTGTCTCAAGCCCGGGTTATCCAGAAAAACTTCTTGGAGTCAAACCACAAGCAGACTATTGCTTCTTTATCGACGATACAAGAGAAAAACAAAGGGTTGATTGAGATTTTAAAAAAAATTATCTTGGTTGATGAGGCAACAAAAGCAACCTTGGATAAAGGTTTGCTAGAGGCTAAGAATAACCAAAAAGCAACAACATCTGGGTTGAAAAAATTGGTTGGTGTGTCTGATCAAGTAAAAAAACACTCCGCAGAGATGCAGGAAAGTGTAAAACGCTCTTCTCAGATTGGAAAAACCATACAACAATCTATAATTAGCGTGTCTAATCAAATGGATCAAAAGTCATCTATACTAGAGAAAAATATAAATAAAACCATTGATGTAGCAGCAAATAGTGCCAAGGCGCGATCAGATTTATCCAATGAGAAGTTGTCTCGGTTGGTTGATATACTGAAGTCTTTTGCCGTTGAGCAAACTAAAATTGATCAAGGGTTGCAGATGCTTTTGGCTAGTCAGGATAAGGTTGATCAAGTTCTCCAGGGACAAAAAAAGTTGGATATTGTTTTGCAAAGTCAGGAAAATGTGAAAAATGCGATACAAGGTCAAGGGGTAGGGACAATAGCAACACAAGAAACAATCTTGACTACCCAGAAAAAGATAACAGATGCTTTGGAGGACTTAAGGCGTAAAGCCAATGTTAATATTTCTCGTACTGAGGATGTTTTAAAGAAGTTAAAAAAACAGAAATAAATTTTCAGTTTTTTTTCTTGCTTCCATCCTTTAAATTTTCATCTTTGTCTACTCTGTGATTTGAATGAGCATCTTTTGTGTGTTTTTCTAACGCCTCAGAAAATTAAAAGATCAGAGTCATTCCTTAAGAAGTAGATAAAAAAATTCTATTATAATTATTTTTATGGCTAAAACGTTTACAGAATACGTGTGTCAAAGTTGTGGACACCGTGCTCCAAAATGGTTAGGAAAATGTCCTGAGTGCGAGGCATGGAGTACTCTAGCCGAAGAAAAAATAACAACAACACGTTTGAGTAAGAAAGTAGGCAATAGTGCAATAGATTTAAAGTCGGTTCAACCGGTTACCTCGGTCGAAGCTCTTACTCAAAATAGATTAATTACAGGAATTGGTGAGTTTGACCGTACCTTGGGAGGTGGCCTCGTCGAGGGATCACTTGTTCTCATTGGAGGGGATCCAGGTATTGGTAAGTCCACCCTTATTTTGCAAAGCATGGGGGAGATGGCCAAGTCTGGCGCCAAAGTTCTTTATGTTTCTGGGGAGGAATCTCCAGCACAAATAAAATTACGTGCAGATCGATTAGGAGCGTTGTCAGACAACTTACTGGTTTGCTCGGAAATTTGTATTGAAGATGTGCTTCGTATAGTGGACCAGGTTCAGCCAGACGCACTGGTTTTAGATTCCATCCAAACCTTTTTTACAGAAGACTTACAATCATCACCAGGCAGTATTGGTCAGGTTAGAGAGGTAGCATTTAAAATTTTTCAGGATGTGAAGAAGCGGGCCATGCCCGCATTACTTATTGGTCATATCACCAAAGACGGAGCTATTGCAGGCCCAAAATCGCTAGAGCACATTGTTGATACAGTAATATACTTCGAAGGTGAAAAAGGACATTCCTATCGAATTTTGAGGGCTGTTAAAAATCGCTTCGGACCTACGCCAGAGATTGGGGTATTTGAGATGTTGCCCAAGGGGCTAGTTGGTGTGGAAAATCCATCCGATATTTTTTTATCAGAACGTCCGGCAGATTCGGCAGGTTCGATAATTGTATCAAGCCTGGAGGGAAGTCGCCCTTTGCTAGTAGAAGTTCAGGCCCTGGTAACATCTTCCTCTTCAATAGGTATGCCTCGGCGTATGTCAGCTGGCTTTGACCATAATAGAACATCCTTGCTTATTGCTATAATGGAAAAAAGATTAGGACTGAATCTTCAGGGTGAGGATGTTTTTATTAATATAGCGGGCGGACTTAAAATATCTGAACCTGCTGTTGATATGGGAGTAGCCGCGGCAATTGCCGGAAGCTTCAGGAACCGATCGGTGGACCCACATACTGTTATGATCGGAGAAGTAGGGCTCACAGGGGAGGTAAGGTCGGTCATGCAATTAGAAGCTAGGTTGACAGAAGCTGAACGATTGGGTTTTAAGAAGTGCATTGTTCCGCATTCAATAAAAGAAGACAGGTTGATCAAAAAAAATAATTCGCTAAAATTAATTCCAGTCAAAACACTTTCTGATGCATTTGATGCCGTATTTTAATTGGAATCTGTCAGCATAACTTTTTGTATAGAAACTAATAAATGAAAGTTGGTGCAATTATAACTGCAGCAGGTCGGGGCAAACGAATTGGCACGTCTGTTCCCAAACAGTTTTTAAAAATTCAGGGGAAACCACTACTTCACCATACGCTTACAGTATTTTCTTCCTGTAAGCTCATTGATTACGTTGTTCTTGTGATGCCACAGGCAGACGTGGGTGCAATGAGGGAGGACTGGTTGAAAAAATACGAGATCGTTCGGGAAGTAGTTGTGGGTGGGGAACAACGCCAAGATTCAGTTTATAACGGATTCAACTCAATAGAGAAGGGGACAGACATCGTAGTGGTTCATGATGGCGTGAGACCATTCACCACATCCAAAATGATAACCGCCACGGTAGAATCCGCGCAGCAACATGGCGCGGCCATTACTGCAATACCAGTTAGTGATACGTTAAAACAGGCTTTAGATGGATTTGTGGAGCAAACGGTTTCGAGAGATAGGTTATGGCGAGTACAGACACCGCAAGCATTTCGATATAGACTGCTTCAGCAAGCTTTTAAAAAAGCTAATAAAGATTCTTATTATGGGACTGATGAAGGATCTTTGATTGAATACTTAGGGGAAAGAGTCAAGATAGTTTCTGGCTCAGAATTAAATATCAAAATTACTCGAAAAGAAGACCTTGTCTTGGCAGAAAGTCTGTTTTCGAGTATAAAATAAACCTTCAAAAAATCATAGTGAATCTGTAATATCTAGTTTTGATTTAATGAAAATTTTAGATATTTTTTTTCAAGGCCACCAAGAGGACTTATTCTAAATAATGCGAGGGAGGATTTTTTATGTTGGGAAAAGGTACAAGTGCACCAATTTTTTCGGTTAAGGATCACAATGGTAATGCGTAATATGGTTTTATCCAAAAGCAGATACACCAGGTTGCACAATAGAAGGAAAAGGATTTCGTGACGACTATGAAAAGTTCACACAAAAAAATACAGTTATCTTAGGGGTTAGTTTAGATAACGAGTCAGACAATAAAGCGTTTGCTGAAAAGTTTGATTTTCCTTATCCTTTGTTATGTGATGTAAATCAAGAGATCGCCCTAGCCTATAAAGCGGTTAAAGGCCCACAAGATGAATATGCATCGCGTATTACCTATGTGATTGGTGAGGATGGAAATATTCTAGAAGCAATATCACAAGTTGATACAAAAACACATTCAGGGGATATTTGTTCAAGATTATAATAGGCTTAATGGAAAGAGCAAATGGTAAAAAAAAATCAGATAATTTTTGTAGAGCCTGGCAAGGGAGAGTCCTTTACCCTGAAAGGAATTCAAATCGATCAACTTTTACCTCGGGAAACCTGCGAGCAGTTTTCTGCTTATTTGGTGCGTATGGAACCATTCCAGACTAAAAAGCCCAGTTATCACAAAAATGGAGAGGAGTTATATTACGTTATCTCAGGTTTTGGGAAGGCCATTCTGGATGGAAATAATTATGAACTAAAAGAGGGGTGTTTTTTTAGAGTTCCTCCTGGAACTGTTCATGAATTTTTAACAGATGAGCAGTCACTTTGTCTGCTTAACCTTCACAGCCCCCCTGTTTTTTCTGATAAGGATACTTATTTTGTTAAGTAATTATTATTTGATTCAACCTCTAGGTATAATTTGACGCCATCTATATGTTCATTTTTTAAAAGATTGCTTTTGACTTCTTTAAGGAGAATTTCAATTTCTTCAATTGTTTTTGTAGAGTCTCCATGTAAATAAATTTCTACAATATTTCCCCCTTTAAGGTGATGTACTCGCGATTGTGATTTTCTTAATACCTTCTCCGCGCTAGCAAGTATTGGAGCGAGAAATACATCGACATCATTTCTAGAAATATTATAAATCGATTCGACTTCACTGTCGTCATAGCCATCTACATGGACGAGAACATCCTGAGTATTTGGGTAATTCTTGATTAATTGTCTACGAACTCTTTCAGCTACTTCATGTCCCTCAGTTACGGTTAGGTCACTATCTACCTGGATATGAACATCCATTAGGATTTCTTCACCAATTTTTCGTGTTCGTAAATCATGTGATGCTATGACACCAGATATATTATCTATTGTGGCTTGAAGTTTTTGCGTGTCTTCATCATTGAGAGCGGTATCCATTAAGTCACGAAATCCTCCGAGAGTAAGTTCGTAACCCACTTTCATAATCAGGAAGGAGACCATTGCTGAAGCGATGGGATCTAGAACAGGGAATCCTATCATTGAACCTATTATACCAATTAAAGCAGCGATAGATGATATGGCATCGGACCGATGGTGCCAGGCATTAGCAAGAAGTATAGAACTGTTTAACTTTTTACCCACAGAACGTGTATAGCGAAACAACCATTCCTTAATAAAAATAGAAACAAAAGCAGTGCCAGCTGCTAGAGGTTCAGGAATACGAAATACTGCAGTTTGAACAATCTCCCAGGCTTCATAGGCTAATCCTACCCCAGCTAAAATAATAATAAATCCAATGATCGTTGTTCCAAGCGACTCTGCTTTTCCGTGGCCATAGGGGTGATCACCATCTTTAGGCTTTTGCCCTATCTTGATTGTGATTAATACAATTAAATCAGTCAATAGATCTGAAAGAGAGTGAACCGCATCGGCTATCATGGCAGCACTATTACCAATGATACCTCCAATAAATTTAATAATTGAAAGTACAAGATTGGAAGCTGTTCCAACAAGAGTTACTTTGATTCCTAAGTTCATTATTCTAATCAGATCATTTTAGCGCGAGGGATTATTTTTCGGTAAGGTACTTAACAATTTTAACATTGGCAGCAGGAAAAGGATATTTTTTCAAGTTTGATAATGAAACCCATTTCCATTGCTCACATCCTTTGGGTCGAATTCTTTTATCTTGAAGTTTGCAGCTGAATACGTGAAGAATTACACGAAAATTAGTATAAGTATGTTTGATAGTCATAACCCTTTCTGATACATCAATATTGGCTCGTAACTCTTCTTTGATTTCTCGTTTCAAACACTCTTCGAGCGACTCACCTATTTCTCTTTTTCCGCCAGGAAACTCCCAGAGTCCACCCATTAAACCATTTTTGGCTCGTTGTTGGATGTAGACCCTTTTATTTTTTGTGATAATACCAGCGCTGACTTCTATTTTTTTTGCACAAATTTGTTTTTTAGTTGAAGGAAATTTATTTACGCAATCTTTAAGAAATGCTTGACAGGTTGTTCGCACAGGACATTGTTGGCATGTTGGTGACTTTGGGGTGCATACAGTTGCTCCCAACTCCATAAGAGCTTGGTTTTTCCCATAAACGACTTTCAAAAGATGAAGTAGCACCATTATCATTAATACAGAATAATCGAGAGAAGACGCGTTTGACATTGCCATCTAAGACAGGAGATTTTAGTCCAAATGCGATACTAGATATGGCACCAGCAGTGTAACGACCGATTCCCGGAAGATTTTGTAAAGCTTTAACGGTCTGAGGCAGCTTCCCATTCATTTCCTTATGAACAATTTGTGCAGATTTTTTAAGGTTTTTTACTCTTGAGTAATAACCAAGCCCCTCCCAGAGTTTTAAAATTTCCTGCTCAGGTGCATTTGCTAGTTTGTCTATAGCCGGAAGAACTTTAATCCAGCGTTCGTAGTAGGGAATTACAGTTTTAACTTGCGTCTGCTGGAGCATGGTTTCGGAAACCCAGATACTATAGGGGTCCTTTGTATTCCTCCAGGGTAGGTCACGTTTTGTTTTATCGTACCAGGCGAGTAGTTTTCTTCTAATATCTTGATTATATTTGAGTGTTGCTTGGCTAGACTTTTTTTTTTGAGGCACGCTAGTTAAACCCCGATTGTTTTTTGATCCCAAATATACTTGTGTAGCTGTGTATGAAGTCGAACCGGCAGGTTGTCTTCCAAAATCCATGCAGTTAAACTTTTTAATTTTAGTTTTTCAAAGACAGGAGAAAATAAGATTGGATGTTTTTTATCAAGGTTGTAACTTTGTAAAACATTTTTGCTCCACTCATAGTCTACTTTATCAGCAATAACAAACTTGATCTCATCTGTGCTGGAGAGATGGTCTAGGTTCTCCTAGAGGTTTTTATCTTTCTCTCCACTTCCGGGGCATTTAATATCTATTATTTTAATTACTTCTCTGGGAACACTTTTAATTGAGAGTGATCCACTTGTTTCCAACATGACTTTGAATTTATTTTTAAGAAGGGATTCCATAAGCGGAAAGACTTCTTTCTGCAAAAGAGGTTCCCCACCAGTTATTTCTACTAGATTGATTCCATACGATTTCACCTGATCTATAATTTGGTCAATAGATAAATGGTTGCCATTATGAAACGCATGGGTCGTGTCGCACCATACGCATCGAAGGTTGCAACCTGTTAGACGAATAAATACACACTGGAGTCCCATATATGTTGACTCGCCTTGGATACTTTTATAAATTTCTGTTACCTCAATCATAAACTGATTTTACACGTTATGAGGCTAAAATAAAAACAGGTTTTGGTGGGGGTGATTTTATCTCGAGAGATAAAAAATATAATAAATTAAAGTGGGATTAACTAGAGGTCTTCTAAATACATTAAATTCCCATTCGACTGGTTAGA
>LWDU01036333.1_pt1 | contig 14372 bp, 12 predicted proteins | sample 727161 | NCBI WGS metagenome assembly LWDU01 (sample SAMN04566230, study PRJNA314399) | hydrothermal vent metagenome | isolation source: deep sea hydrothermal plume seawater | place: Mexico: Gulf of California, Guaymas Basin | collected 2004-07-11 | reverse complement strand
CGCCGACGGTCTTGTAGCCGACGATGGTATGAGTCGATTCGTCAACGTGGACAATTGCCGTCAGTTGTTCCATTTCGTGACGTTGCGGATTCACCCGTCGTATGTCATTCAGATCAAACAGCGTATTGCTGAAATCGAAGGCGGTCATGTCAACTAGTGGCGCGGAAGGCATTGCTGTATTCTTTTCTTGTCTTTTCCTGGGCGAGCGGCAACTGCAAGTCTACTCGCAGAATGAACGGTCAGAGACGCGGTATTCCGAGGTGGAAAACCCATGACTCCTGATTGGCACGGCAGGCGGCGAATGATATGTCGCATCCGGCCGGTGGTTTTTACTCTGGCTGAACGACAGATGTAATCTGAGTGATGTCTGTCAGCAACCGGTCTGGTCGAGTTTGCGGATCTTTGATCAATTCCGGTGGAGCTTCAAGCCCTGTTTTTTCCGAGACCAACAGGGCGGTTTTCATGCCAGCGGCCTTGGCCGGGACTAAATCGGTCGCCAACCGACAACTGACGTGCAACGTCTGTTCCGGTGACACGCCGATCGCCTTCAGTTGTTCCACCGCACGCTGAAACAGCGATTCGGACGGCTTGCGGATGGCCATCTGATGGGAAAACAGTGTGGCTTCCGTTCGAATGATCTCTCGAATCGGCATTACGAGTCCCTGTTTTGTGAGGGCTCGAACCAGCTGGACGAATGTAAAAGATTGCCCGTCAGCCAGGATTCCCTGCATTATGCCGACCTCGGCAAGATCCGTCATCGCTCGGACTGCCCCCGCGCGAGCTTCCATGGCCTGCAGGTTGCAGTGAAAAAAGTAGGCGACTTTCTCACTTAACTGGTCTTCGTTGCCGTAAACGCCTTGTTCGTACTTGTAGTCCTTGTCGCACAGCCGATCAATGACCGCCTTCCAGACGCTGACCAGGTTGACGTCAGTGAAGTCACACTTCAGTTTTGTGGGCACCATTGCCACCCGCTCAACATAATCGCGATACTGAGGCATCATGGACTGCCACGGCGGTCCCGGCTTGCGATACATGCTGTTCCACATGTTGAACTCAAGAATCGTCTTTTCCAGAGCAACCTGCAGCCGCACTTCCGGATTCGGAAACAGCGTAAAACCGCCGTCTGTCGTTCGCAATAATGTTCCATACACATCCCACATCACCACCCGAATGCCGGGCAGTGGAGCAATCGCAGGCTTCGCCTTTACTGGTTTTGGCGCAGGCACCTGCGGCCAGATCAAATCTCGCTCCGCAAGGGAATCAGCGTACTCAGAAAGCGTTAATGGCATACGAAAACAACACCAACAGCCGATAGTGAAAATGTCAGAACAGAAAGGGTAGCCACCCAACAGATTTCGATGAAGCCCGATCGGTATTGTTCTCCAAAACTGCACTTTTCGCTCAAAGTGAAGTCAAACCTGCAGATGCCGGTGGTTGTCGCCCAAGCCACGCGTAACGGACTTTGGAGGCACGGCACTTCTGCAGGAAAGGCAGTCGATATCCTGCAAAAAAGCACGTTTCACACCGATCTCGACCGGTCGCCGCGTTCTTTCGTAAACTTCACGGATGACCGAATCCCATATTGCGGAACCGAGAGACCCGTCGCCGTGCGTTGATCGAAGGATCGCGCTGGTCGTTGGCCTCGCTCTGCTGCTGTGGCTGACGATCCTGGCCGCACACTATCTTGGGAATGGCGAATCGGCGACCGGATTCATTCAATACGACCAACCGTACTACGTCGCTAACGGACGAGCGGTGTTTGACCGTGGCAACGGGCTGCTGTACCCCAATCCGTCAGATGCGAATCCCGATGCTCCGGCCATCTACTTTCATTGGCTGCCGTGGATTCTGGGAGCTGCGGTGACTCAACTGTCCATCGCCCCGGGAGCGGCATATACGCTGCTTACCCTGGTGATGCTGCCGGTCTTTGGCTATTTGACGTGGCAACTGGTCAGGCGTCGCGCCACGCAACATCGACTGTCCATCACCGTGTTGGCGTTATGGGGCGGGGGCCTGGTATCGGTGATTGGTATCCTGAAGGGACTGGTCACCGGGATGTCGCTGGATCAAGCCGTCTTTGAGTTCGATCCGACCGAAGGACTGTGGTTCCTGAATTGGGGCCGCAACACGGTCTACGGGATCGAAATCACTTATCACTGTTTTGTCGCTGCCACCTGGTGGATGGTCCTGCAGAGGCGTCACTCTGTGGGACTGATGTTCGCGGGGTGTCTTGCGCTGACTCACCCATGGTCCGGCATTGAGCTGTTACTGACTTTGAATGCCTGGTTTCTGCTGGAGGCAATTCGCAACCGGTCCGGGGCCAACCTGCGGACGCTGGGATGTTCGATTCTGCTGCTGTGTCTGTTGCTGGGATATTACAAGGTCTGGCTGCCGCAATTTCCGGCACATGCGACGCTGCAGAAAAACTGGTCACTGAACTGGAACCTGGAATGGAGCACTGTGCTGTATGCCTATGGCCCGGTGGCGTACCTGGCCTTTTTGCATCTGCGGCGAAGCGCTTTTCGCCTCAGCCGTGAGGAACAGTTTCTGCTGATTGCTGCTGTCGTCGCGCTCGGCTTAAGCCTTCATGATCGGATTCTGTCCCGACCAGTGCAGCCAATTCATTTCACCCGCGGATACATCTGGATGCCCCTGTTTCTGATCGCGATTCCGCAGCTACAGCGATTTCTGGTTGGCATCAGTCTTCATCCTCCTCGCCGAATTGCAGTGGCTGTCGTGGTGTTCCTCGCGTGCTTCGACAATATCGCCTTTACCGTCACCCATAGCATCTGGCAATACCGTGGTGAAGAAGGATTTTTTCTCGTGGCAGAAGATTGGAGTATGTTGGAATCACTCGATGACTGTGCCCAGGATCAAGTGGTGTTCTGCGAATCGCTGCAGCTTAATTATCTGATGCCGACGTACATCCCGGTGCGGCCGTGGATGTGCCACAAATTCAACACGCCGGATTTCATACTGCGAGACAGAGTCTTGGCGCGCGCGATCGCAGGCGACTCAATCGACCCGGACCTGCTGTCGGCAAAAATCGACGTGCTCGTGCTGTCTCGACAAAGACGGACGGACGCGCTGGAAAAACACCGAAACTGGGTTCGCGCGGGGAGCGAAAACGCGAAGTGGCAGATTTGGCAAAGAAAACTCGATGCACCCGTTCGTCGCGCCGCTTTGTGATGTGAACACGACTGGCGGACGTAACACCCGTTCAGCATTGGTCCATTTCAGCTCGACAACTCTGCGACTAATTTTTTGAAGTTACGTAGCTCTCGGCGTGAGCGGCCAGACGCTAGCCGCCGGTTTTCCCCGAACAAACCCGCGGCTAGCGCCTGGCGGCTCACATCGCAGTGTGAAACACTGAGTTGCCGTGGTGGCCGTACCGCCTTGGTTACAACTTTCAACCACGTCTCGGTACTTTTTGCGCGGTCATTTGTGCTACCGGACACCATTTTCCGTCTGTCAATTCAGGTACGTCGTATGCTCATTCCAATCGGCACCGACGCCCCGTTGTACCACTACCCGATTGCCACTGTCGGATTGATTGTGGCCAACGTGATCTGTTTCGTAGCCATCGGATTTGGAGCGGAGGAAACGCTTGATCCGTGGGTGCTGCACTTTGGCGTGATCAACCCCATCGAATGGCTGAGCACGATGTTTGCTCACGCGGGGTTCTTTCATCTGATCGGCAACATGTTCTTTCTGTGGGGCTTCGGTCTGGTTGTCGAAGGCAAGCTAGGCTGGCGAAGGATGCTGACGCTGTATCTGGCCATCGGAATTGCTCAGGCCGCTCTCATTCAGTTCATCATGCTGCCGTGGAATCGGGGCGGGGCTGTCGGTGCGTCTTCGGCCATCATGGGCCTGATGGGTGTCAGCCTGGTTTGGGCCCCGAAGAACGAGCTTAAGGTCTTCTTTTCGCTGTTTTTCCGTATCTTTATCTTTGACGTCACGATCATGTGGTACGCGTGCTTCTACCTGGGCTGGGAATTGGTCAGTTGGACTCTGCTGCATGGCATGGGCATGAGTACCGCGGCGCTGCATCTTTCCGGTGCGCTCATCGGTTTCGGAGCGGGAGTGCTGTACCTGAAGAAGGGCTGGGTTGACTGTGAGAACTGGGATCTGTTTCGGGTTTGGAGCGGCAACTATGGTCGGTATGCCGACTCCAGCACGACGGTCTCCAGTTACGCAAATCCGGAGCTGATGTTCGGCAAGAGTGACGTTGCCGTCAAAGATGACCTTCCTGATGACAGTCGACCGAAACGAAACTCGAAGCGTCTGAACAGGATCAACGAAATGATCGATTGTGGAGATTTCATTGGTGCCTCCGAAGAAATGCTGACGCATCAGTTGCAGGATTCAGACTCGCAATTCAATGAATCACGATTGAAAAAACTGGCGATCGGCCTGTTGCGAGCCAATATGCCGGACGATGCGGAAATCTATCTGGAAGAGTACGTCGAAAGATTTCCTGACGCCGCCGCGTGGGCACGAGTCCGGCTCGCTCAGGTGCTGCTGGTCCATCACAAACGACCGTCTGCGGCTTTGGCCGAGCTGAAGCAGGTCCGGCTGTCTCAGTTGAGTGAAGATCAACGGACAGCGGCAAAGAAAATGGCCGCCGCCGCGAAAAAGCAGATCAAGGCGGGAGTGCTGGACGCTGAGCCGGAATGGTAAGGCGACCCGTCTTCGACGGTTTATTCGACCTGCCGTTCCGAACAGTACTCACTGCTTCCAGAATAAACAGAAAACGGTCGGCTATTTTTTGGGAACGTGTTGGTCCGGAGTTACTTAAGCGGGGGACATGCCGGGTCAAACGTCAGATCTGCTGGCTTGTTCTTTCCCTCCCACTTGAACAATGCAGTAAGTGGCCCGGCTCCCACTTTGCCGTCGTGTAGCATTAGTTTCAACATAACGTCAAAAGAAGCATCGTAGCCACCGCGAACAAGTGTCGACTTGGCATCACGATTCAGAAAACCCTTTGTGGTTTCCTTCCTCTCTTCAGGGTGAAAAGCGAGGTACAGGTGCCAACCGCACGACGGCCATTTCGAGTCCTGCATATTCTTCGAATCGTTGTACCTCACACCGGTTTCGAGGGTCAGTTCAGCCACTTTCCAGGCCAGAACCTCAAATTCGATGGCCGAATCAAATCCACAGCGGCCCAATACCCGGGCTGCTCGACAGCGAATAAGGATGTCACGAGTGTTGTCCTGAATCGTCGCAGTCGCAGCAAGCATCACGATCGCACGTTTCTTACCGACAAGTTCGCGGGGTGTAGAGACCTCTTCCAACGCTGCCAGCAGAGTGTTCTGGTACGCGACCGCCGTAAATTTCCGTGCCAGTTCTGAGATCAACGCATTTACCAGGGTGATCTGTACCTGCGGGGTGACGTCCGCCTTCTGAAGGTAATTCTTGCAAACGTTTGCAGCTCGCGTCTTGCTGACATCCGGTTGAAGGGGATCAGTCAGAACCTCAAGCAGCACGTCGTCTACCTGATCGAACATGACGACGCCGCGATTGTTCCTGGCGGGGGCAACCTCAAAATCGAGTAGAAGTTCGAGTGCGATAGACCGTGCATTGAGGTTATTCTGCAACAGTTCCTTGAATAGTGGCAGCAGCTCGTCACAAAGACGTTCGCGAAAACGTTGCTTGTCGGCGGCATTCACGATCCCTGCGCTCGCACTGTTGAGTTCGCGTTCCAGGTTCCTGAATGCTGCTTCAAACAGACCAGGGTTCTTCTGGACATCCGGATCGGACAGCGAATAGACTCTGTACTTGAGACAGGTCTGAAGGATTTCGAGTTCCTTGGCATTTCCGCGGCGGATTCCATTTCTCAGAAGTTGCCGATAAGTGCGATTATCAGAGCTGAATCCCGCCACAATTTCCGGAGTGAGCAGCGACTTCTGCATGCGCCGCAGATTGTTCACAAGTTTTTGTTGCGCCAGCCGGGCGACTACACCGGGGGCATTGTCAGGTTGAGCCTGTCCCCCCGCATTGTTGGGTTCAGGCTTTGCTCCTCCTGGCGGACCACCTTCAGTCTCTGGCGATTCCTGGACCGCTAACGCGTATGGAGTAGCTGTCAGCAGCAAGCAGCAGGCCGCAAGCATCATCAGCCAGATCCTCAACATCTGGCCCTTGTCAGTAACTTCCACCGGCATAGATTCCACCACATCTGTGAGACGTCGATGTCTCGACGATCTGTTTGTCGTCCCGTTCCTTACATATTTGCGGAACGAAAACGAACGAACAATCAACGAACCTCGCATTCTTGCAGTTCTTCTGCAGACAAAGTAATGCGAGTGCAGGACGGGCTGACAAGTTGGAGACAAATAGAGTCTTTTCCCATGCCAGTGACGCATTTTGCGCCTGTTTTCAACGACTCATGGAAGCGGACAATACTCTTCCGAGCGTGAGCTCGAACAAACCGTCGAAGACGGTTCGAAATTGGGTTGAGGACAATGTCCTCGTCAGGAAGTGTTAAGAATGACAGGTCAAACGAACGACGTCCAGAATGAGACAGCGTACGTCACGAGAAAACGAAGGGTTTTTGACGGGTCATTGAAGTCCGCATATTCGATACGGATTGTGCCAAAAAATGCAGCGCCAGCGTACCAACAAGATTTCCTAAATGCCACGGAGCCGTTTTATAGACGTCCGCAACGGACCATCATTCCCTGTGATTAGGCCTTTTGCAGCAAAAATCAGGAAAAACCGCACGAAGGCGACACGATTTGAACGCAGAATTGCAGCACAAGTTGCGCAGCGGACTGCTGTCGAGCATGCCGAATTGCCAATCCGTCCATTTGTGTATCGGCCGCTGCGGTTGTTGACGGTGATAACTGCAACCGACGTGAATGCAGAGTGATCCCATTCTTTTCGCGGACGGCCACCGTCGACCAGGCAATTCCGTCCAGATCCCGGGGGGCGTCAGGCCCAAGGTGGCCTGTGACGCTGGCAGCAATTGTCGCATGTGGCGTGTTCGCCAACACGCCCTGGGCCATCAATTCGCTGACGATTTTACTGACGGGGCCGGCATCCCGCAGCACGTCTTCGCTGATGTTCAGCCATTTGTGCTTCGTCATCGTCTGGTAGACCACAGCCGAGCCCGCCAATACGTTGGATACTCCCGGAACTCGCCCCATGGTTGCCGCCAACAACCCCGCCGTGCAACTTTCCGCAAAGACGATATTCTGCCCGGATTCAATCAGTTTGCGGACAAGTTCCGTCGCACTACCATCCAGCGACGCGATTCCGTGGTCCATGGAGACTTCCTTCCGATCAGAGAATTCAGATATCGAATCCCGGAGTTCAGCATACTACGCTGCGTAAACTTCTTCCCAGTCCAAAATATGTCCTCCCCCGACCCAACTTTCGCGACCGTTGTCGGAAGGCCGTCATGTTCCGAGTCGTCGCTTGCATCCGTGTTGGGGCCATGCCCTCGTCAGGTCTCACGTGAACCAGACGCCTTATCACGATTCGGGCCAGCTGTTCCCCGGAGATCAGGAATCGTTGGTTCTTTACGAGGGCACGGGCACGGTACGTCGGTTAAAAGTTCTGACAGATGTTGCCATCTTTTCGGGTTCGTTCAACCCGCTGCACCACGGTCACCAGCGACTTCAACGGGTTGCCGTGCAGGAGTTGCAAATGCGGGTCGTTTTTGAGTTATCTGTCACGAATGCAGATAAACAGTCACTTTCTGAGTCCGACCTACGTACACGTTTGCACCAATTCGATGATCATGATGTTGCCGTGACCCAATGTACGTTGTTCGCAGAAAAGGCGAAGTTGTTCCCGAACTGCTGGTTTGTCGTGGGCTTTGACACGGCTGCCAGAATCCTTGATCCTCGTTTTTATCAACACGACCACACACAACTGTGTGACGCACTGCAATTGTTGGCCGACAGTGGAAATCGTTTTTTTGTCGGGGGACGACTTTCCACGGATGGTACGCAGTTTTGCAGGGTCGACGAGCTGACAATACCTCAGGATTTTCGCCATTTATTCATCGGAGTCTCGGAAGACCGATTCCGGGAAGATATTTCGTCATCCGACCTGCGGGAATGAGTGATCAAATTTAGAATTGGTCTTCCTAAAAAAGCTGATATCACCGTGACTTCAATTCGATTGCCATAGAATGCCACAGATGCACCGATTCGTAACACCGTTCCTGATCTGCACACTTACGATCTTCCACTCATACGCGTTGACGGCCTGTGCGGATGATCGACCGGGCGTTGTTGGCGTGGAGTTCATTTATGAAGACGCCCCGTTCAGGGAATGTCATGCGTCTACGATTGAAGGAACTCCGGATGGCCTTATCGCGGCCTGGTTCGGTGGCACTCGGGAAAAAAATCCGGATGTTGGCATCTGGGTGGCTCGTCACAACAGCGATGGCTGGACAAAGCCACTCGAAGTGGCGAACGGCATTCAGTACACGTTGACAGATGGCACGGTCGTTCGTCATCCCACATGGAACCCGGTCCTGTATCAGTACCCATCGGGCCCGTTGATGTTGTTCTACAAATGTGGGCCGACTCCCAGTACGTGGTGGGGAATGTTGACTCAGTCAGACGATCACGGAAGAACGTGGAGCGTCCCGCGTCGGCTACCGGAACACATCGATGGCCCTGTTCGCAACAAGCCAATCCTGCTGAGCAACGGCACTTTGCTGTGTGGCAGTAGTACAGAATTTGATGGCTGGCGACTGCATTTTGAACACACGACGGATAAAGGCCTGACCTGGACGCGTACTCCGGCTGTCAATGATGGCAAAACCTACGGTGCCATCCAGCCAACACTACTCGCCAAACACGGCCATATTCAGGCGTTGAACCGAGACCAAAACGGTGATGGAAAGATCCTGTCGACGATCTCCAGAGATAATGGCGTCACATGGTCAGAGCTCGTGGAAACAGAGCTGCCAAATCCCAATTCCGGAATCGATGCGGTCACTTTGAGGGACGGTCGATTTCTGCTGGTCTACAACCACACGATTCGTTCCGGTGATTCACCACGTGGCCGGGAAATGATCAATGTTGCGGTCAGCGATGACGGAGTTTCCTGGAAGGCGGCGTTGACACTGGAAAACGAAGGCCGATCCGAGTTTTCCTATCCGGCCGTCATTCAGACATCAGATGGTCTGGTTCATACAACGTACACCTGGAAGCGTCGTCGCGTTCGTCACGTCACCATCGATCCAGCAAAACTTCGGTTGTCTGAAATCGTTGATGGGAAGTGGCCAGCGGAGTAAGAATCGCCGATCCTGCCGGCTTCGAATTTGACGATGGAAAAAACACTGCCCACAACTACGGTCACCACCTACGAACATGCTGTTCGCTGGATTTACGACCGTATCGACTACGAACGAGTTCGTCCCCGGCGACAGTCGAACCACTTTCGACTGGAGCGGGTCGAGCGACTGCTCGCGCTGATCGATTCGCCACAGCAGCGCATCCCGGCGATCCACATTGCGGGCACAAAGGGCAAGGGGTCGACCGCTGCGATGGTCGATTCCATCCTGACCGCTTCAGGTATTCGCAGCGGTCTGTTCACCTCGCCGCACATCCACCAGTTTGAAGAGCGGATGCGCGTTGACGGGAACATGCCGGCCCCTGACGAACTGACATCGATGGTGCGTTGCCTTAAGGAGACGCTGCTGGATGCGGATGCCGATCTGATCCAGGATGGCGTGACCTATTTCGAAGTGGCAACACTGCTGGCCTGGATGTTCTTCGACAGAAACGACGTTGAGCTCGCTGTTCTGGAAACCGGCCTGGGCGGCCGACTCGACTGCACCACCATCTGCCAGCCGCTGGCAACAATCATTACCAATATCGGTCTCGATCACACCCACATTCTGGGCGACACGATTGAACAGATCGCCGCTGAAAAAGCAGGAATCATCAAGCTCGACGTACCCGTGTTTTCGTGGGTTCGTCAGCCAGACGCCGTGCGCGTCGTCACGGAACGCTCAGCGGAGTTAAAGTGCGAATTGTTCCGAGGCGAACGCGATATCTTCGAACGCGTTCAGGAAGCGATCCCCGGTGATGTCGGCCAGCAGCGATTCGTCGTGGAAACACCCCTGGCGACTCACGAAGATCTGATGCTGCCTTTGCTGGGCGACCATCAACGCCGAAATGCGGCGTTGGCCGTCGCCGTGTCGGATTTTCTGTCGCAGGAAGATCATCGTATTACGAAGCACTCAGTCGCAGAGGGTCTGGCATCACTTTCATGGCCGCTGCGATTTGAAGTCGTTTCGACATCGCCGTTCATCGTACTTGACGCCGCACACAACCCCGATTCGATCGAAGCGTGTTTGAACACACTTAATGGCCAAAACTGGCCAACAGCTCGCCGAACTCTGATTTTCGCTGTTAGCCGCGACAAAGATGTGCAGCAAATGCTGCAACTGGTTCGTCCACACTTCGACACGATCATTGTGACCCGAGGAACTGGCAGAACTGCTGGACCACGGTCAATCCGCTGACCCAGCAGACACGGTCACGGTCGTGACAGCCGAGACACCGGCGGAAGCTTTGTCTGTGGCAAGAAAAACGGTGGGCAGCAACGGGGTTATCTGCGGCACCGGTTCGATCTTTCTGGCCGCCGAGTTGCGAAATCTGCTGCGTCCCGACGATGACAGGTGCTGAAGGGGCCGTGCCGCTGCTGGAAAACAGCAGTAAGCCGAAGGTCTGCGAGGTCGCGCTGGGATGCTCCGTGGTCTGGCATGGGCCTCCTGTTACTGCGCAACACTGGTTGCAAGCAACCGTGCTACCCGGTCACAGCAATGAAGTAGACGGATCCAGGAGCAGAGCGACGCAGTCCCGGCAATGGGATGAATGGCGACGTGAGTGTGCATTTACGGTGCCGTAACAGCGCTTCGCTCGGTTCGGCCTACTCATTATGCGGCCGTTTCCGCGTTCATCACTCAGCTAATGACGGCAGTCCGACTCTCGGACAGTGCTTCAACAGGCCGCATTCGGCACACTGAGGACGACGAGCGATGCACGTTTTCCGACCGTGGTAGATGATGCGGTGCGAGTACTGGATCCATTTCTTCTTCGGCAGAATCTGAATCAGGTCTCGTTCGATGATCTCAGGGTTCTGAGATTCTGTCAGACCCAACAGATTCGAGATCCGACGAACGTGAGTGTCCACAACGACTCCCGATGGAATTCCGTACCATGTTCCCAAAACGACGCTGGCAGTTTTCCGGCCGACTCCGGGAAGAGCTACCATCTGATCAATATCCAGCGGAATTTCGCTATCAAACTCATCAACCAGCATTGCCGCCATCGCCCGGATATTGGCCGCTTTATTGCGAAAGAATCCAAGCGGCCTGACGATTTTCTCGACGGCCGCCTGTGTTGATTTTTTCAGCGCTGCAGCATTCGGATACTTCTTAAACAGTGCCGGCGTTGCCATGTTGACTCGTTCGTCCGTACACTGAGCCGACAGAATCGTCGCCACCAGCAGCTGAAATGCCGAATCATGATGCAGCGCACATTCAGCGACAGGGAATAGCTTTTTCAGCCGGCGAATTACCGACCGGGCTCGTTTCTTACGTTCGTCAACGACGTCATCGTTCGTCGACTTTTTCTTACGGGCCGTTTTCTTCTTTGCCATTTGCCAACCGGGGTGTTGAATGAAGTGATTCCCTTTCAATGTTGCGCATGATAGATTGGACTTCTCGGACTTTCCACCGTCCCTGTGGCCTGACTGCCCCCTCCCGAACTCCGATTCAGGATGGCATATGACTGGGACTCTGCTCCGCCGAAATCCGTTCGCGTCGCGGACCAGAATGAAACAAACGATGTCATTTGATCCCCATGACTCTCGAATCGCTGCAGGAATCCGCCTGTTCAACGAACGTGAGTTTTTTCCCTGCCATGATGTGTTCGAGGACTTTTGGTCAGAACTGGTCGGTCCGGAAAAGACGTTTTTCCAGGGCCTGATCCACGCGGCCGTGTGTCTGTATCATTTCGAGGGCGATAACCTGACCGGTGCCCGCAAAATGTATGGCAGCTTCGTCGTTTACGTTTCGGACTTCGCACCTGTATTCTGCGACATCGACGTCGAGAAGCTGCTGGCAGATATGGAACACTGTTTCAAAGAACTGCTGGCCGTATCCAGTGGATATCCTCACGGGTTGAAGCTGAAACCGGATTGCGTCCCGGTGATCTCGCGGCGAAGCTGATCGTCCCATTGCCGGAGCAGCGTCGCTGTGCTCCTGGATCCGTCTACTTTCTACCCCACGAGCCAGAACGGGTTCCGTGAATTCGTAAACTGCTCTAAGAAACGTCCCGTGCCACAACCACGATGTGCTGGCCTTTGGGAACAGGGGCCACCCATGCCTGAGCCAGGACGATCCCGTCGATGGCGGCGACGCAGGGCCAGGGGTCCAGGTCAATGCGGTCAAAGTCGTGCAGCAGGCCAACGGTGTTTCCCGCCTTGACTGCGGTGCCGCACTCAACCAGGGGTTCGTAGTGCCCGGCGAACGGTGCGACCGTAAAGCAGTCTCGATCCACCATGGCCAGCTTCCGCTGAGTACCCGCTTTGTGGTGTGCAATGGGTTCAATTTTTCCGTGCAGCAATTCGTTGTTGATCGCCGCCGCCAATACGCCCTGCCGACCGTAGCGAACACCTTCCGGATTCACGGCCTTGCCCCAACCGAGTTCCGTGCCAACAGTGATTTTACCAAGCTGTTCCGCTTCGCTCGGAAGCAGGCCTGGAGTGACGTTCTGGTAGACCATCAGGGACGGCGTGCCAAACCAGCGAGCCGTTTGTTCAATGCGATCACCCAGTTCCGGATCGTCAACGGGATGAAAGCTGGCGCAGATCGAGAACCGAGCCACTTCGCCCCCGGAATGCAGGTCCAGCACAATGTGGACTCGCGGCCAGATGTATTCGCGGACGAAGGCCGCGATTCGGTGAGTGATCCCGGCCAGTGCCGGCGTGACACCTGCGCCATCGACAAAAGAGCGGTTCAGGTTGACGCCGTCATCCTGCTGACTCTCGCGGGTTCCCGACAAAAAGGCGGCGGGGTTCAGGACGGGAATCAAAATGATGCGCCCTCTCACGTCGCAAAGATCGATTTCCTGCAGCAGATGTTTAAGAACAATCGGGCCTTCGTATTCGTTCCCGTGATTGGAACCGAAAGAAACCAACCCTTCGCCGTCCTTTGCTTCCGGACCAACAAACACCGTGAGCGGAATCAGGTGATCGCCCCAGATGCTGTCGTGTTCCAACGCCAGCCAGTAGTCGCGACGGCCGGGGGAATCGAGGTCCAGGTCTTCGGGGCGAACGGTCTTGCGATCCATGGTGTTGTCGTCCTTAGAAAAACAGAATTCTGCTTAGCTGTGTTTGGCAGTGCCTATCGAAATTTAATACGGTCAGGACAAAACCTGCGCAGTCGATCGTCATCGATTTCAATTCCCAGACCAGGAGCCTGAGGGATGTCAAGATAGCCATCTTCGTTGAGCTGAAACGGTTGGGTCGGGAGTTCGTCGATGTATGCGCACGGAGTCAGGTATTCGACGTAGGTGGCATTCGGCAGAAACGCCGAAATTTGCAGATCAGCGGCCAGGCCGATCGCTGTGTTCCAACCGTGCGGCACCACCTGAATGTTGTGATCCTGCGCCATCTGAGCGATCCTGCGAAACTCGCTCAGACCACCGCACTTCGTCACATCCGGTTGAATGATGTCGACGGCTCTACCGGTCAGCCACGGTTGAAACGATTGCCGACGTGTCAGCACTTCGCCACCGGAAATCGGGACGGGCGAACTTCGAGTCAGTTCCACAAACCCGTCAATATCGTCCGGTGGCAGAGCTTCTTCAAACCAGACGATGTTGTAATCAGCGAGCATCGTGGCGGTATTGCGAGCCCAGTTCGTGCCGTGTGGCCAGAACTGCTCACTGCCGCCAGCATCGACCATCAGGTCAATGTCGTCACCAACAGTCTGACGGGCCGTGCGGACAAGAAGTTCATCGAACTTTCGATCTCGGCGGCCGAACGGTCGCCAACCCATTTTGATGGCCCGGAATCCTCGTCCAACAACGCTTTCCAGATTTCGTGCCAGGGCATCGGGTTCGTCAAACAGGATGGAACCATAAGGTTTGATACGATCACGATAGTTGCCGCCAAGCAAACGCGATACAGGTTGGTCGCAGGCTTTGCCCATAATGTCCCAGAGAGCGATATCGATGCCGCTGATGGCATGAGTCACCGCGCCACCACGTCCTTGCCAGAACGTCGACTGGTGCAGCTTCTCGCTGATTCGTTCCGGCTCAAGGGCGGACTCGTTCTTTAACAGCGGCCACAATAATTCGACCGCGCCGGTCACCAGCTTTCCGGATGTAAAACAGCTG
>LWDU01039164.1_pt1 | contig 14382 bp, 8 predicted proteins | sample 727161 | NCBI WGS metagenome assembly LWDU01 (sample SAMN04566230, study PRJNA314399) | hydrothermal vent metagenome | isolation source: deep sea hydrothermal plume seawater | place: Mexico: Gulf of California, Guaymas Basin | collected 2004-07-11 | reverse complement strand
CACATGCGCTTCGATTTTTCGCAGTACCGGCTTGAAATGAGCAACATGGTGGGCGTGACGACTACCATTGACGGCATAGAGATCGAGGATATTCGGCTCGACTACGACAACCTGACCAACGTGGTTCTGAAAAACGGTTTTTCGCTGCATCGTGATCTGGGTCAGGTCGTCGGGTCGCGCTCGCTGCGCGCTCGCCTCTTCCTGACCGATACCCAGTTCTTCGGCGACGATCTCTGGCTCGAACACAGCGACGAGATCGGTCTTGGCGTCGGGATGGCGAGCAAGAGCGGTATTCGAACCTACGATCCCGTGGCTCTTGATCTCTCGTATGTTTTTGGAACTAACTACGATGCTCTGAAACTGAGGCTCAGCCTACGTTATTGAAGCGGTTATTGAAGCGGCTATTGAGGCGGCCTCACAGCCCGGTGCCGCAAGGATGCGAGCCACGCCCAAGTCTGTGAGAATTGGCCCCTATGAAACCCCTGCCTCGACTTTCATTCTCCGGTGCTGTGGACGGTGATGGACATGTCCTCGAGCCTCCGGATCTCTGGCTCCAACGCCACCGGGCGCCCACGATCCGGGCCGATGACGCCGGATTGGAGTTTCTCGAAATCGATGGCGCGGTTTCCAAAATCGTCCGAGGCGGAATGCCGGCGGGCCTGGGAGCGATGGATCGCGTAGCGGGTCACGTCTTCGAACGCGAAGTCGTCACCGGACTGAAATATGTCGATGAGGCCCCGCTGGGTGCGATGGATCCTGGGGAGCGCATCGAGCGCCTGGATCTGGAAAATATCGAACGGGCTTTTCTTTACCCGACGTTGACCCTGTTTTGGATAGCCGAGTGCGAGGACGAAGACCTGACCCAGGCTTGTTTGCGCGCCTACAACCGATGGATCGTGGATTTCTGTGCGGACTCGGGCGACCGACTTCTCCCGGTGGCCCAGATTTCCCTGGGAGATCCAGAAGCGGCGGAACGCGAGGTGCGTCGAGTGGCTGAGGCGGGTGTTGCGGGGCTCTTCGTTCCGCCCTTTCAGTGGACGCGCAAGCCATTGGGCGACCCCGCCCACGACCGCGTTTTTGCCGCCGCCCAGGAGTGCGGCTTGCCCCTGGGCATCCACCCGTCTCTGGAGCCCAAGTGGACTGCGCCCGGACGCTTTGGGGACTATACGAGCGGCCAGTATGGATTCTTTCTCAATGTGACTTCGGCGGATGCCGTTCGTCATGCCTTTACCTCTCTCTTCCAATACGGGGTGTTCGAAAAATTCCCGAGCCTCCGCATTGTGCTGCTCGAGTCCGGGGCGGGCTGGGTGGGGTATTGGCTAGACCGAATGGACACGGTCTACGCCTCGCCCCAGGGCTATCGGATCCGCGCGCTGTTGCCCGAAAAGCCGAGCTTCTATTTTAGGCGCCAGTGTTGGATCTCGGGCGATCCCGACGAAACATCCCTGGCGGGAATCATTCCCAGGGTGGGCGCTGACCGGTTCTTTTGGGCCTCGGATTTTCCGCACCCGGATCATCCCCCGGACTACATCCCCGAACTCGAACGCCTTACACTCGATCTGCCGGAATCTGCCCGGCAAGGCTTCCTCGGGGCCAACGTGTTGCGAGCGTTTGGGCGTTAGGCATCCGTGATCTCAGCCTTGCTTCGCCGCCTGAATCGCGCTGACTCTAGGGCCCTCAGTCGATGATGGCCCCATAGATGATGGATCGTAGTTGGGCGCGAAAATCGTAGGTTGCACTGGGTAAGAGTTGGGTCAGGAAGACGACGGAGAGATCTTCGGCGGGATCCACCCAAAAGGCGGTACTGGCGGCTCCCCCCCAGGCGAATTCACCTGCGCTCCCCGTAGCTCCGGTTCGAGCGGGTCCCAAGTTCACCGAAAAGCCCAGGCCGAAGCCCACTCCCTCGTAGGGGGTTTCCGAGAAAGACCCCTGGGCCATCTCGGTGAGGTCAACGTCCCCGGGTAGATGGTTCTTCGTCATGAGTTCGAGGGTCTTGCGCGAGACAATTCGGACGCCATCGAGTTCGCCGCCCCGGCGGAGCATTTCGGCGAAGCGCAGGTAGTCGTGGGCCGTGGAAACAAGCCCGCCTCCGCCCGAATGGAATTGGGGAGGGGTGAGATAGGGACTGGTCGCCGGATCATCCTGGAGCACGAGCTTGCGGTTCATTCGGCGCTCATAGCAGGCGGGTAGGCGGGGTTGTTTGTCCGGGGGGACGGAAAAACCCGTATCCACCATGCCCAGGGGCTCGAAGATCTCCTCGTGGAGGAATTGATCGAAGGGCTTGCCCGAAACAACCTGAACCAAATAACCGAGTACGTCGGTGGCCATGGAGTAGTTCCAGCGTTCGCCCGGGGAAAACTCCAGCGGCAGCGCCGCGATTGTCTTCACCGTTTCTTCGAGGTTGCCGCTTTTGTTGACCCCTTCGAGGCCCGACTTCCGATAGGCGGCATCCACGGGGGTACGGTGCATGAACCCGTAGGTGAGCCCGGAGGTATGGCTGAGGAGATCCTTGATGCGCATGGCGCGCTTGGGCGGCTCGGTGATGAAGTGCGGATAGCTTCCCATTTGAAAGACGCCCTGATCGGCGAATGCGGGGATGTACTTGTAAACGGGGTCGCGCAACTGAAATAGACCGCGCTCGTAGAGCATCATGGTGGCAATCGAGGTGATGGGCTTGGTCATCGAATAAATCCGAAAGATCGCATTTTCTTCCAGGGCTCGTTTGCGCTCGAGTTCCATGTGGCCGAGGGGCGAGCAGTGGGCGATTTGACCGCGTCGCGCGACCACGGTCAGGGCGCCGGCGATCTTTCCAGGCTCGATGTAGCGCTCCTGCAGATGTTGATCGATGCGAGCGAGGCGGCTGCTGGAGAGTCCTACTTCTTCGGGGTTCACACGCTTCATTTTTGAATTTCCCTCTTGGGCCCAGGCCATTGGTGACCGCGAACACTCTACGACGGAGATCGCGCGGAGACCAAGGGGCGGAATACAAATGGGCATCCACAGGGCATCCACAGGGCACTCACAGGGGCATTCACAGGGGCATTCGGGGGACTCCACCGCGGGAGCCCCACTTGAGGTTCCCGGGGTTTGACTGACCCCCGGGTGGCCCGGCCAGGGGGGATTGGTCGCCTGGGCCAGCACCATCTGATTTGTAAGCCACTGTTTTTATTGACTTTTATGTGATCCTCGAATGATTCGGTTCACACCTGGGCCCCCGCCCGGTGGACTTTCGCCCGGATCCGCCTGAGGGAGTGGGTCAACTGCCCCGCGACTCACGACTGAATGGGTGAGCGCAGGGGCGAAGGACAGACCGATGCCCCTCAGCGCTGCGCCCGGCGCCACAAAAAATCAAAATTTCCCGGTGAGGAGTACTCAAAATGTCATTCAATCCCCAGAACAGTCGAAGCGTTCGAAGCCGTACTGTTCTTCGCATTTTCGCGGTGGTTGTTGCTGCTCTCTGCCTGTGTGCAGCAGGGGCGGAGGCGGATAGATCAGGGGATAAATCAAGGGATAGATCAAGGGATAGGTCAGAGGATAAATCAGAGGATAGATCAAGGGATAGGTCAAGGGATAGGACGGCGAGAGTCTTCCCGGCTGCCAGTGATCCCTCGGCCTATCGGCCGCTCTCCATCGGCGATCTGCCCGAGGGCCTCGAGGAGGCGAACCACGGTGCCTTTGAAGGAGGCGTGTCAGGAACTCCGAGCGATACCATCGCGAAGAATTCGGTTCCCGAGGGCGATCAGCTCACGGGGAGAGTTTTCGACGTGCCGACCAACTCGTCCCCCAGTCCGCTCTTTGGCGTCGAGGCCTTCACCCAGCAGATGCTGCGGTTTGAGGAATTCGGTGCGGAGAAACTCCGGCTCAAGAAGAAGCGAAAGAAGAACAAGCGGCCGAGGAATTGGTCGCCGCTCCCCGAGCCTTCCGACGCCCAAGGCTCCCCCGACTCCGAGGCATTGGACGATTTCCTGGCCCAGGACATTTGGCCGCTCCCCACGGCCTTCGCAAACGATCGCGATATGAATCCGTGGCAATCCCAGATTGAAGACTGGGTCGGGCGATCGCTTGATACGCCTCCGGCCGAGGGACGCCCTCCGGGCTTGGCCTGGTCGCATCAGCGCTGGAAGGAATTCTATCCTAAAGCCTACTACCAGACAGCGACTACGGGCGCTCGAACCAATCGTGGCCTGCGAGACGAGAAGCAATCCCATGGCTACGAAACCGGCGAATTCGGTGAGGACGGCCTCTACTACAACACCACGGGAAAAGCTGGATCCGAAGGCACCACCGCCGGGATCCCGGTGAAATTCCATCCCGACATGCCAATGCAGAAAGCGTCGGCTGTCTGGACTTTTGATGGAACGTTCCCCCCCAAGTTGCTCAAGGCGCGCTACGGCGAGCCCGTTCTCATGCGTCATTACAACGCGTTGCCCATTGATGTGGCCGAAAACAGAGGGTTCGGAGTTCACACCCTGACCACCCATGAGCACAATGGCCACAACCCGGCCGAGAGCGACGGATTTGCCAACGCCTTCTTTTTCCCTGGTCAGTTCTACGACTACCGCTGGACATTGGCCTTGGCCGGAGGCGATTCGATCAACACCAAGGCCAAGGACAAGCGTGCGGGCCGACCGGACGGCAAAGGCGGAATCAAGAAGATTCCGGGGGATTGGCGCGAAACCATGAGCACCCACTGGTTTCATGACCACATGCTCGACTACACGGCGCAGAATGTCTACAAGGGCAGCGTGGCGATGATGAACTATTACAGCGCCCTTGATCGTGGCAACGAGTCCATTAACGATGGCGTGAACCTGCGGCTGCCCAGTGGTAGCGGGCTGGACTGGGGTAACCGCGACTATGACGTCAATATCCTGCTTGCTGAGAAAGCCTGGGATGCAGAGGGCCAATTGTGGTTCAACCCATTTAACCAAAAGGGCTTCATCGGCGACGTCATGACAGCAAACTGGCTCTATAAGCCGTATTTCGAAGTTCGGGCACGCCGGTACCGATTTCGAATTCTCAACGGATCCGTCTCCCGCTATTTCAAGGTTGCCCTGGTGAATGAAGCCGGAGATCCGGTTCCCTTCCATATGGTGGCCAACGACGGGAACATCATGGAGCACTCTGTTCACTTTCCTAACGGCGAGTTGCCGACGATTGGGATCGCCGAACGGTACGACATCATTATCGACTTCAGTCAGTTCGAGCCGGGCTCGAAGCTCTACCTGGTGAACATGCTTCAGCACAAAAATGGTCAGGTGACCGATGTTCCGATTCCGTTGGCCGATATCGTCAGCGGTGCCTACCAGGCGACTGCGGTGGATGACGATTTCGATGGCAAGGCCGATCGATGGGTTGATGGCGACCCGGTTGTCGGAAAATTCCTCGAGTTTCGAGTTCGGGAATACGAGGAAAAAGATCAGAGCCTGGAGCCCTCAGAATATGTTGCCGGGGGAAAGAAGATGATTCCCCTGCGCCGGCCGTCGGAAGAAGAACTGGAAAACGCCATACACCGAAGCTTTGAGTTTGAAAGGGAGCCCACGGATGATCGCCCCTGGGTGATCGAGACCGACGGCGGCAAGGGCTTTGGCGCTGACCCCCGTCGACTCTCGGCGGCTCCGGAAAAGAACTCCGGTGGCCTGGAAGTCTGGCGGCTGCTCAACAGTGGTACCTGGAGCCATCCAATCCACATCCACTTTGAAGAAGGCATCATTCTCCGCCGGGATGGCAAAGAACCCCCGGAATGGGAGAAGTGGGCGCGTAAGGACGTCTACCGACTTGGCCCTCAGGAGGACAGTGGCGTGATGGTCGAGATCGCCCTGCGCTTTCGAGAGTTTGCCGGGACCTACATGGAGCACTGCCACAACACCCAGCACGAGGACCACGCCATGCTTCTCCGCTGGGATATCGAACACCCGGGACAGACCGAACTGATGCCGACTCCCCTGCCATCTTGGGATGGTGTGACCTACGTGGACACCCATGCGCTGCCGACTTTTCGAACCGGGGAAGGGATCGGCGAATACGGCCCCTTGCTCGAGCCAATTTCGGTCTGGGTTGATGACGCCACCGTGGGCCAGTTGGACGGTATCCGGGATATGCCCCTGGGCGACGCATTTGACCCTCAGCCCAACGAACGCGGCACGATCACCTTCCCGCTGATGCGGGGAACGAATAACGACGACGGAGTCCTGACGGATGTGTGGTACTTCCTTCACGACATCAGCGACGAGCACCTGGCCGAAGAAATGGGCCTGGCCTGGGGCGGGGCTCTGGTCGGTACGCCTGAGGCGGCGACGGCCGCGGCAAGCATTGATCCCGTCACTGGTCACTGGACGTTCGAAGGGGACCTGCCGAACCCAGTCTGGGCTCTGCCGGGTTGCCGTGTGTCTGACGGCATCGACCCCGCTTCTGGAAAGGCTTGCGAAAACCCAGATGGAATTCCCAATATAGATTCCTTCAATACCTATTCTCCCCTGCGCCGGGTGGTGATCGACGGCAAGGAAGTGATCGTGAACGCGATCATGGTGAAGTGGGGTAGTGAGTCCTGGGAACATCATCGCATCGACGAAAGCTGCGTGAGCTTTCCCGAGATTCCCTGGAGTAATCCTAAAACCTGCGCCTACGTGGGCGCCGAATGGGGAGCACTCCACGCATCTGGGCAGGTGCTTGCGCTCGATACCGATGGACCCGACCCCTACGTGACTTTCAAGCTCCACAAGGCATGGGCCGATGGGGCGGACTACCTGCCCTACTACATCGTTCTGGACACCTTTGCGTCCAAGTTTGATCCGGCCCTGGGCGAATGGGTGCCCAATGATGGCCCTGCAAAGGCGATGGGAGTGCCCTTTGTGCCCAAGCACGAGTACCTGGGCTCGGCCGGTATCCCCCTCGTCCAGTTCCTGCCCCCGGAATCTCTATACCCCGGCAGCACACCGGCCAATCCCCTGGGATTTGGCTTGCACGGCGGCGGACCGCTTGGGGGCCAAGTGGGAGTTCCGGCCTACTTCATGCCCGAGGATGAATACAGCCCGATGTGGCATATCGGTTTTGCGCGATGGCTCGAACCCGCGACCGAAGTCGTCAAGGGGTTCGAACGGTTGAAGCAGTTACGGGCCGAAGGCAAGCTCGAGATTCTGGAGTACCCGCCCCCCCCGCACTTCGGATCGGTAGAAGGTGATCACGGCTACTTCAATTTCGATCATCAGAATTCGAAAGGCAACGCCCGTCACATTGTGAACTGCCCGACGACGATGACCATCGACGCAGCCATCCATCAAGCCCGTCAGCTCGACCAACCACCCCTTCCATAGGGGTGGTTCGGTTGGGCTGGTTCGGTCGGCGAGGGCCGAACGATGACACCGATAGACAAAGCCGAGTGCAAGAATAATCACAAGGGAAGGCAGGGAAGAGTCATGGCTCACCACTCGATCACGCAAAAATCCTTCGCAGAGACGAAGACCACAGGGAAAGCATGGCGGGGGCGGAAGCTACTCCTGGCCTTGGCCGCGGTTCTCCTGGGGGTGGCCCCGGCGGGTGCATCGCCCTGGGGAGGCAAATATTTCCCCAACGTACCGCTCGTGACCCAGGATGGTGAAGAGGTCCGCTTCTTTGATGACTTGATCGAAGACAAAGTGGTGGCCATCAATTTTATTTACACGACGTGCCCGGACACCTGCCCCCTTGAAACTGCGCAACTGCTGAAGGTTCAGAGCCTTTTGGGGGATCGGTTGGGCAAGGATATCTTCTTCTACTCCATCACGATCGATCCCGAAACGGATACGCCTCAGGTTCTGAAAGAGTACAAGGACCGATTCGGCGCCAACTGGACGTTTTTGAGCGGGAAGAAAGAAGATATCGTCCAACTGCGCCGGAAGCTTGGGCTCTACGTTGAGGAAATTCAGGATGGCTCGAACAACCACAACGTGAGCATGATCATCGGCAATCAGGCCACGGGCCGATGGATGCGGCGCTCGCCCATGGAAAACCCGTATGTGCTGGCCGATCAATTGGGCAACTGGTTGACCGACTGGAAGTCGCCCCAGCACGGTGACGACTATTCGAATGCTCCCCAGTTGCGGAATATGTCCAGCGGCGAACAACTCTTTCGTACGCGATGCGCCACGTGTCATAGCGTGAACGGCAGGGAAGCGGGGAGCGCACTGGGTCCCGATTTGCTGGGCGTGACAGATCGCCGAGAGATGAACTGGCTGCTCTCCTGGCTGCAGGCCCCCGATCGCATGCTGGCCGCCAAGGACCCTATCGCGATGGAGCTCTACGAGGCCTACGGCCAAGTCGCGATGCCCAATATGCGCCTCAACCGCCAGGAAGCGGGGGATCTGCTTGATTACCTGAAATCCGAGACCCAGCGGATCGAGGGAACCGCAAGCGTTCGGACGCCCCGGTCTATGCAGGTGAAGTCCATGCAGGTGAAGTCGATGCAGGTTAAGCCTATGCAGGTGAAGCCCATACAGGCCAAGCCTATGAAAGCGAAACCGGCCAAGTCCATGCAAGCGAAGACAGTGACGAACCCAGTGGATCGCACAAAAGATGTGGTCGCGGTGATGAACGCCTGGGTGAGGGAAGCCGACCAGCACGCTCGAATGAATGCCGGGTACATGACGCTGGTGAACGTGGGGGAACAGGATCTCCGATTGATGAAGGTGGAAAGCGACGCGTTTGATTCCGTCGAGGTGCACGAGATGGCCACCGTGGACGGATTGATGGAGATGCGCGAACTTGAGAACTTGGTGATTCCGGCGAATGATCGAACGCGCTTGGCACCGGGCGGGAAGCATCTGATGATGGCGGGGCCGCACAAGCCTCTACGCGATGGTCAGCGAGTGGAGTTGTTGTTGACCTTCGACACGGGTCTGACCCAGACGGTGTCCGTCCAGGTGGTGGCGATGTAGTCGGCCAATAGTAGTCGGCTAATGTAGTTGCCCGGATGCAGTTGCTCGGATCTAGTTGCCCGAATGTAGTTGCCGGGTCCGCCGGCTTTCCCCTCGATGAGTCCGCGAAATTGGGTTCGGGGACTCGGCGCCTTACCCACGGGGGATGCTTCCCTTTGCGCTCATTGGGGTACGGAATTGAGGGGAGTTGGCAACTCCCGCAAGGACGCGCTACCCAACAGCCCGAACGCGGGTCCATGACCCGCCAGCGGCGGCACCAAGACCGACTGCAAATCCTGCTGAGGTCACGCCGCACATTCTCCAGTCTAGCCCCCCTTCTCGGATCGTTATTTTCAGAGAGGGACCGGCGCGTGGACCGGAATACAATAACTGCTTTGCCTGCACCTTGAGTGCGCCTATGCAGTGGAGAACTAGTTAATCAAGATGTCTGTACCTTTGAACGACTCGCCAACCGGCTTTGATCGGTTCGGCTTTCATCCATCCATTGTCCGCGGCCTCGACGCCGCGGGTTTTCAAGAACCCCGGCCCATTCAGGCCGAAACGATTCCCGCGGCTTTGACAGGTCGCGATGTTCTGGGCCTGGCCCAGACTGGGACGGGCAAGACGGCGGCCTTCGCGTTGCCATTGCTCGACCGTTTTGTTCGTGAACGCGGCCAGGGGCCGCGGGCTCTCGTGCTGGCACCCACCCGGGAACTAGCCACTCAGATCGATGCCGAAATCCGCTTGCTTGCAAGCCATACGAAGTTGAAGGCTGTCACGGTTTTCGGCGGCGTATCGGCTCATGGCCAGATCCGAGCATTGCGTGGCAACCCTGAAATTGTTGTGGGCTGTCCCGGTCGCATTTTGGACCTGATCGGGCAAGGTGCTCTGCGCCTCGGCAACGTGGAGACCCTGGTCCTCGACGAAGCGGATCACATGTTCGACATGGGCTTCCTCCCGGATCTTCGTCGAATTCTCAAGGAACTGCCTTCGAACCGCCAGAACTTGCTTTTCTCGGCCACCATGCCCGGGGAGATTCGAAAGCTGGCTGATGGGCTTCTCCGGGATCCGCACGTTGCTCAGCTTTCAGTGTCCGGGCCTGCAGAGACCATCGACCACGGACTTGTCCCCGTGCGCGAGGATCATAAGCGCGACCTGCTGGAGCAAATTCTTGCCGGCGACGAATGCGAGTCGGCCATTGTGTTCACCCGAACCAAACACCGTGCACGGCGCCTGGCTAGCCAACTCGACAAAATCGGCTACCGGGCTGTAAGCCTTCAGGGCAATATGTCCCAGTCCCAACGCGATCGCGCCATGAAGGGCTTTCGCAAGGGTCAGTACGATGTGCTGGTGGCTACGGATATCGCGGCCCGGGGCATCGATGTTCAAGGCGTTTCGCATGTCATCAACTTTGATGTTCCGAATACGCCAGAGGCTTATACTCACCGCACCGGACGAACCGGCCGCTCGGAGACCGAGGGTTGCGCACTGACCTTCGCTACCCGAGAGGATCTCGCCTGGCTTCGCGCCACCGAGAAAAAACTGGGTGCTCCGATCCCTCGGCGCAATATTCCGGGCTTTGAAGACGACGCGCGGGAGTTGCAGGCATCGCCCCAGAAGGCCTCAGAGTCGCCGCGAAGGGGCCGCCCCGGCCGGGCTCGATCGGGCAGAGCAGGCCGCGATCGATCGCGGCGGCCGAGTCGCGCTGCACACGCCTAGCTGGCCGAGTCCGGGGGCAGGTGCCCGCCTGTCTCCCGGACTCGAGCTTCTTTCCCGGCGCGGGCTACCGCCCATCGGAATTCGAGATGTTTGGGAAGCTCCGGGAAGGCAGAAGGGCGCTCTACAAGAGGGCCTTCGAGGTTCTCCTGAAGGCGTGGACGGGCGATGCGTTTGAGTACGATGGGCGGAGCATTCGCGTCACCCGTATGCACGTGATCTCAAGGACTGATACGTGGATGGTTCTCGTCTTCGGCGAAGCTCAGCGATAGTGGTCGAAGCGGAAGACCGAGAACGTCTCGTTGGAGTAGACCAGGGAGAGGGAATCCCGGTAGCTCGTGGGCAGGCCGCCAGGGCGTACCCAGTAGCGGGCTCCAATGGACTTGGCGTAGCGCATCCACTCCTCCCGGTCTCCGCCCACTCGGAACTCTGAAGCCTTTCGTCCTGTATAGAGCGTCAGGACTCGGGGCTCAAAGAAGATGAGCGTATCGTCGGGGTCGGTTTTTTTGCGAACGAACCCGTAGAGCTCTTGAGCGTCTGGGCTGGTGATGCCGTCGGGAATTGATTCATGCTCGAGCCCATTAAAAGTGGATGCATAAGCGACCAGCGCAATTGCGGTGAAACCGGCAATCAGACTGGGGATCCGCATGGGTCTAACCCAGGTGGCCGGGCCATTGAATACCCCTCGAATTCCGCGCAGGAGTTGAACAATGAAGAGCGGGAAGAGAGGGATCCAGTAACGCTGGGGAGGCGTCATGTCATCGAGCCGGATCAAGAGGAAGAAGAGCAGGGACCCGGAGACATACCAGTCCAACAGGTCGAGTTCGCGGTTGCGCGCCCGGTGGGCCAGCCCGACGGCAATCAGAACCGCAGCGGTGATGGCCACCGCGGCCCCGAGCCATTCCAGAGCCGGCGCGCCCCGCCAGAAATCATGGAAAAGCCCAGGATAGACGACGAAGAGATTTCGAATCGGCAGGCTGAAATCGAGATGCGCGAGCTTGTAGGCGAGGTGGCCCGCTTCGCTGTGCACAAGCATGTTCTGGAGGAGCGCCAGGGGTAGGAATGCCAAGGCCGCCATCCCCGTTCGTCGTTCGATCCGGCCCGTGCGAAAGAGGTCGGCAGCGACCAGCGCCGGCAGAAGCAGGGCGCCGATGCTCCGAGTCCCGTAGGCGAGGTAGATGGACACCCCGAGACATAGGCCCCAGCCATAGCGGCGCTGGCCGGCCTCGTCCGCGGCTCGGGCTTTTTCGGCGACCCAGAGCGAAGCGCAAAGAAAGAGGAGGAAAGGAAACTCGGAAAGAACGTTGTCCTTGAATGACCAGAGGATCGGATTGCACCCGACCAGTGCCAGCAAAACCGGTGCTTCCAGGGGGCCCATTTTGGGACGCTCGGTGGCGACCAGCAGGCCCAGGCCGCCGATGAAGGTCGCGAGGGTCGCAATCTTGAGGGGCATCCAGGCGAAGCCGAAAATAGCGACCCACGGCGCCAGCAGGAGGGGGAAGACGGGTGGGTACGACGGGGGAAGGCGACCCGAGGATTCGTTGTAGATGTAGCCGGTGTCCGCGTATGCATTGCCCGCGGCGAGATTGCTGGCATGCAGGGCATACATGGCGTTGTCGCCTCCCCAGGGATGGCCGTCCCGCAGTGTCAATCCGTAAAGGATCGCGAGGGCCGCCAGGCAGACGAGGATCGGCCAGACCGAGGCCCGGGGGCGATTTACGGCGTGTGCGTCACGAAAAATCGGGTTCAAGGGGTTCCTTGCTGGGGTTTCATTTGGGTGCGCAAACGGCGTGCGGCGTCAGCGAATTCCGTGAGCCAGAGCCCATCGGGGTCGAAGGAAAAAAACAGGGTGGGGTATTCCGAGGGCAGGGCACGGCGAGCGGCGTCCCGTTGGACCGGTGTCAACGTATGCTTGCTGACGAAGAGCACAAGGTCGGGCGCCAGGCGTTGCCAAGTGTCTGCATCGGGGGCGAGGCGATAGTTCTCTCCTCCGTGGGTCACGCTACTGCCGCCAGCGATTTCAATGAAGTCCGTCGCGAAGCTGTGCCCGCCGGCCAGTTCCATCGGATCGAGGCCGGTGACGCCCAGAACCCGGGGGCGAGCTTCGCCGAAGCTGGCGCCCCCGATCGCAGCCAGGGGCCGGGAGATCTCTCGTTCGAATTGTGTCGCGCTGGCGTGGCCCACCAGTCGCCTACCCAAGGTTCGACAGAGTTCGAATACATCCTCGAGGTTGTGCGGCGCATATTCCACGTATTCGGCGGCGCCCGGGCCAGTCTCCGAATCGGATGGCACGACTTCCAAGTCGAGTTTCGGACCGACGATCAGATCCGGGGCCAGGGGGCGGACGCTCTCGAGGCTGACGCTGGGCAAGTGCTCGGTGCCGGGCATGTCCTTCGACGCCGAGTCCACGCCGACCAGAAGGGCCTTCCCGCCCAGAGCGAGGACGAATCGTGTGGCGGAGGGAGAGAGGGTCACCACGCTGAGGCGCGGAGCGAGGGTGTAAGAGTCGGCTTTCTCGAGGTTAGGCTCTGGGGCCGCCCCACAGGCCACGAGCAGCCATACCCCCACCCATAGGAGCCGTGGGCGCTTAGGTCGGTCCGGGTGTCCGCCCGACAGGATTGGGTTAAGACTGGGGGTAAAAAGCATCTATTTTACGTCCCGCATGCCGATTCCTCTTCCCAAAGTGCCCGTTCTGATGGTAGGGTGAATTATCTAAGTATTTGTTTCTAAAGGAATTATTAAGATGTGACGAAGACGTAACCCGGCATTCACATCCTCGACCGGGGGATCCGGGCGAGATTCGCGTCGGCGCCGGCAGTGAAACATAAAGTAATCCGCTACGAGAGAAAGGGAGCGAAACTCATGAAAAGTCGAATTGGTATTCGGACAGCGGCAGGCCTAGCAGTGGGCTTGTTCGGCTTATTGACATTGACCGCAGGCTCAGTTTCTGCGGGAATCCACACTTGGGACGTGAATGAGGTCTTTACCAACGGGGACGGGACCATCCAGTTTGTTGAACTCAAAGACAACGGGCTATCGGGTGGCGAGATTGGTGTCACGGGTGGCACCATCTCAAGCCTCACCCAGACCTATGCGATCGTACCCGGAGGCCCAGTCGTCGCGCCGACCAACGGTAAGCATTACCTGATCGCCACCCAGGCCTTTGCGGATCTCCCGAATGCACCGGTCCCCGACGCGATTATTTCGCCAGTAAATATTCCCTTCTTTACGGCCGCGTCAGACTCGGTGGCCTTTGGAGGCTTCGATACTCTAGTCGTCACCAACGCACCCACCAACGGGACCGACTCGTTCGGCGCTGGGGCAGTGATTGCCCTGAATTCACCCACGAATTTCGCCGGAGCCACCGGAAGCGTGGATGCATCCGGTGGGTTGACGGGCATCACCCGTACCCTATCCATGAGCGGTCAGTGGTTCCAGAACCGCGGTCCGTTGGTGGATATCCCGAATAATGGTGGCCCGGCCGCTTGCGGCGCTTTTGTGGGAACCCCTGGCGTCCTTCAGGATGGCTGCGTGAACAACTTTAAGCCATTGAATGGCGGGATTCCCGCCGCGGCCCAAGCGATTAGCGTAACCGGTGGAAGCCCGGCGAACTTTTCGATTGTCGACAACGCTGCCTTCGGTCAGGTCGGCGGCCCGGCCAACCGAGCCACTGTGCCCGTGAACGGCATTCCTACGGTGATCCAGTTGGCCTCGCAGTTCAGCCTCGCGGGTCCGGCTCTCACTACGGCCCTGGGCGGCGGCGGAGCGGCTGCTT
>LWDU01041158.1_pt1 | contig 14389 bp, 12 predicted proteins | sample 727161 | NCBI WGS metagenome assembly LWDU01 (sample SAMN04566230, study PRJNA314399) | hydrothermal vent metagenome | isolation source: deep sea hydrothermal plume seawater | place: Mexico: Gulf of California, Guaymas Basin | collected 2004-07-11 | reverse complement strand
AGTATTTGCCCCAGCAATTAATGAATCTAAAATAGTGTCAGTAGTAATAGTTAAAGAATACTGACCTTGGTAAAAGTTAATATTTGGCCGAGAATTTACTTCTGTAAAAAACTGACTTATTTCATTTCCTCTGGCATAATTCCAATTAACATTTCCGCTAAAAGTTGCAATTTGTTGATTTATTGTATTGTCTAAAGATGTTGTCCCTTGCCCCTCATTTAAAGGATAATGAGCAACTAAATTTATATAATCAGGATGTGAATTATCAATTCGTTTTATCATCCAATCATTTATAGTTGCTGCAGAAAGTTCTTTATCAAATATTCTTACCTCTTTAATATGTCCATCCCAAAAATATCCATTAGCATTACCCTGACTTGCTAATTTTAATGTTGCAATATCTATTGTTCTGGTATGTCCAGTTCCTGAGTGCCACAATAAACCATTTCTGTATATTTTCAAATCTCCTGTAGTTGCATTTTTTGTAAATGCCCAATGGCTCCATCCATCAGTATATTCACTTAATGAAGCTGCTTTATCAATTCTATCGTAAGATGAGGTCCCACTATTTCCACAATCCCAATACATTCTGCCATTACTCCAGGGAAAGTGAATGTTTAAAGTTCTGTAATTATTGGCATCATATCCTTCTATTATTGTAGTATTCTGGGGCAATACATTAGCATTCCCATTTATCCAAAATGAAACAGTAATTTCATTAGAAATACTGTTCATTGCAGTAGTTGGCAGATCAATACTTTCAGCAGAATTTACAGTTATATGATTTGCATCATTTGAAAACAATCCTAAATTATTGTTTAGTTGCTCTCCTTCAATCAAAGTTGCACTTCCATTGGTTGAATTTGTTATTGAGAATTCCACTATAATATTGGATACTGAATCCCAAACAAAATCATTTATGAATTGGAATCGGTTAACTCCACTATTAAGAAGTGTATTTGCATTGTAAACTTCCGTAAATCCATTTATATGAGGGCTGATATTACCTAACACGCTATCAGTAGTCAACTTTAATTTTATTGTTAAGAAATTTGCTGTCTGACTACCACTTAGAACATTTAGCGAAAGAGCATTGATGGTGTCATTTAACAATCCTAATGCAACCAACTCATTTGCTTTATACAAAAACTGAGATTTATGCGAATTTTGCTCTGTTGCAATTACAAAATCAAGAGAGTCCGCCCCATTCCCTATATGAATAGTGTCTTCTGAAATAATTGAATTTATTAAAGCGGTTTGCTGCTGAAATTGGTAATAATTATAAACTGGACTTAAAGAATAATTATAAATGTTGCCAGAAAAAGAGGAGATAGCATGGCTTGCCTGCTTAGATAAAATAGAATCAATTCTTGTAGAATCATGTATATATGTTTGGCAACTATAGTCCCATGCCCCGCAACCAATTCTTGAATTCCCCCCAGGATTATTACTATTATTATCTTTACACCTCATATTATAAGACATAATTATTTTTTCAAAAGTTAAACTCGTGTCATTTGGAAAATAAGCTACGGTATCTCTTGCGCCACTACCTGTTGAATTGCCAGCCCCATCAGTCCATGCATCATGAATAAAGGCTTGTACAACAATAGTGTCTCCTGGGTTTTGAGCTGAACTTTGTATAATGAAGGATGCACCTATAAGTAAGTAAAATAGTTTTTTCATATTTATAAGCTTTTTTCTGATGAATTATCTAGTTCAGTAACGCCGCCAGAAACAATTAATTTCATTATTTCAGCAGATGATTTATCTATTAGAGTGATATAAGAGCGATCTACAACAAATAGTTGCCCTGAAAACGCATAGGAGTGTGGTAAGTACACTAGAATTTTGCCATTTTTTATCCCTAATGAACTCAAATCGTCATTTGTTATAAAGCCAATTCGTTCTATTGTTGAATTTTCATATAATTTAATAAGTACTGCTTGCTCAAATCCTTTCTTTTTGCCTACAAAAGTATTCATCAAATCTTTCATTGAACTATAGATAGTTTGTAGTAAAGGGGCTTTTTTTAATAATTTTTGGAAAAAAGAATTGATAGGACTTGCGATAATGACAGAACCTGCAAAGCCAATTAAAGTAATCAGTGCAATAATTACAATAAGCCCTAAGCCTGGGAACCGAAAGGGTAAAATACCATCAACTGTAATGAATCCCCAGTATACTACATAAAGTGTTACAGATATAGGGACTATGTATAATAACCCCTGTAAAAAATAGTTTATAATTTTTTTCATACTTTTAAATTTAAGTTTGCGTTTGAAATTGAAGACATAAAAGTACTAATCTTTAAAATATATTGCCATGAAAATAATGATTTTTAGTTTCACGCTCTTTTTCGGAACCAGCTTATTTATGCCACTAAGTAGTTTTGCACAGGTAGTGGCGTAATTTTTTGTAGATTGTATTTGGATAGAAGGCTATTGGGCACGCTAATTTCTTTTCATTTTTTGCTGTTGAAAAGTATTCTTTATCAATTATTTTTTCTTTTTCTTCCTTTGTAATTTTGAGAAAATTAAAAATTTTCAAAATGCAAAAGTCTATTCTATGCATTAGTGCACTGCTATTGGCATTAAGCGCCTGCGTAACCCCAAAAATTCATAATACTTTAGTTGCAGAACACGAAAGTGCAAAATCGGCTTTAATTTCAGCTGAAAAGAAAGTGCTTTCCCTTAATGGTAAATTGGAAGAAAGCGAAGGGGGTATTGTTGCTTTACGAGCACAAATTTCTGATTTAAGAAATGACTCTCTACAGAATGGAAAGACCTTAACTATTTTGAAATTTAAATATACTCAGTTGAGTGACGCGTACGACTTATTGACTTCTAAAAATAGTAGCTACATGGCGGACAAAGCTAAAGAAACCAAGAAGCTTTTAGAACAATTAGAACAATCTCAATCGGAACTTTTTGATAAAGAAGATGAATTGAACAAATTATCAAATTCCCTAGATGCTAAAAAACAAGAATTAGAGGAGCGTTCAGCAAGAGTAACAGAACTAGAAACTATCATCAACAAAAAAGATTCTATAGTAACTGCTTTGAAACAATCTATTTCCAAAGCATTAATAGGATTGGAAGGGGATGGTATAACTATAGAACAAAGCAATGGAAAAGTATATATTTCATTAGAAGAAGATTTGTTATTTGCTTCTGGAAAATATGAGGTAAATAGCGATGGAATTGCAGCACTTAACAAATTGGCAACCGCCTTAGCTTCACAAAAGGATTTGGAGATTTTGGTGGAAGGACACACCGATAGTATTCCATTAAGAGGTAAAGGAATGGTTAAAGATAATTGGGATTTAAGTGTAATGCGAGCAACAAATGTAGTAAAGGTTTTGCTCAAAACCCCAACATTGAACCCGCTACAACTTACAGCAGCAGGTAGGGCGGAATTTGTGCCCATTGAAAGTAATAAAACTTCAGATGGTAGAAGCGCAAACAGAAGAATAGAAATGATACTCTCCCCTAATTTGGATGATTTGTTTGAATTGTTGGAAGAATGACAAAACTACTACTCATATTACTTTGAGTGAATCCTAATTACTTTTTTTGATATAAATATAATTTATCTTTATAGGCACCACTGGGGGTAATTTAAAATGTATGGTAAGTTTAAATTTGGTATTTACCTTCATACCTCTATTTTTTACTTGAGAATATTTTAACAAACGAATAATACGCTCAGCTTCCTTATCACATCCATAACCTAATCCGTTTATAACTGATATACTATGCACCATTCCTTCTTCATTAACCTCATATCTAAGGAAAACACTTCCCTCCACCCTGTGCATTAAAGCCTCTTTAGGATAACGTAAATTGTTCTTTATAAACTTCTTTAAAGCTTCTGACCCTCCAGGATATTCAGCTTTTTTAATAAAATGCTTTGATTTCATAAATACATTGTAAAGTTATATAAAAAATAACTATTAAATAATAGGGTGTAACAATCCCAATACAACTAATAAAATTATTAGATTAGAAAAATTATGATTATGTTTAGGAAAAAATTAAAATTTAAAATTATTAAAAAACTACTACTCTTCGTAGCAATTCTAATGCTCATCCCCTTAATAGCAATGCAATTCACAAGTGAAGTAAGTTGGAAATTATTTGATTTTGTAGTCGCTGGAATTCTTCTATTTGGTACGGGCTTAATTTTTGATTTTGTGAAAAGAAAAATAAAAAACATCAAATATCGAAATGTGCTCTATATAATTATTTTGATAATCTTTCTACTTATTTGGGCAGAACTTGCTGTTGGTATTTTCGATACAACTATCAGTGGAATTTAGATAATTTTAAAAAACATTAAATTAATGAAAAAACTACTATTCATAAGAGCATTTAAATTATTAAATTATGAAAAACTATAAAAAATTATCTTACAATTATATAATATGCCATTTAAAAACGACAACTAATCTGACAACATAAAAAATAATGCCCTTGTAAATCATTGATAAACAAGGGTAATAAAATTAATTGTGCGGTGAGGAAGGGATTCGAACCCCCGAAACAGTTTCCCGTTTACACGCTTTCCAAGCGTGCGCCTTAAGCCACTCGGCCACCTCACCAATTGGGCAGCAAATCTAAAAAATTAGTTGGTAATCTCTCCTCTTAAATTCGTTTGTAATTGTGCTTTTATTTCATCATCAGTCAATCCTAGTCCCAATAGGAACATCAATTTGGTAATTGCAGATTCTGTAGTCATATCTTTCCCGCAGATTACTCCTGCTTTCTCAAAAGGTTCATTCGTTTCATATTGTCCTCTTACAGCCTTTCCATGCAAACACTGACTGATGTTCATGATAATTTTCCCTTCCTGTATTTTTTGGCTAAGTAATAGGGTAAATTCAGTGTTAGTTGATGCATTTCCTGCTCCAAAACTTTCAATAATTATTCCTTTAGCACTATTGAGAATACTCCTTATGATTGCTAGTTTTATGCCTGGAAAAAGTTTTAGAATAGCCACATCATCTGAACAGTTTTTATGAACGATTAATCCCTGATTTTGTTTTTTTTGTAATACTGATTTGTATTTAATGGTCACTCCAGCTTCTGCCAAAATAGGATAGTTAGGTGATTCAAAAGCTTCAAAATGTTCCGTATTTACTTTTACCGTTCGGTTTGCTTTGTACAATTGATCTTCAAAATAAATACATACCTCATTTACTTTTCCACTTGCCGCAATCTCCACTGCTGTGATGAGGTTTTCTTTGGCATCACTTCTTCTTGCTCCAATGGGAATTTGGGAGCCTGTGAAAATTATGGCCTTATTCAAATTTTCCAACATAAAACTAAAGGCAGATGCTGTATAAGCCATAGTGTCGGTGCCATGCAGAATTACAAAACCATCATAATTAGCATAATTAGTTTCAATAATTTCTACTATTTCCACCCAAATATTAGGATGCATATTGCTGGAATCAATAGGGCTTTTTATACTGACATTCTCTAAATCTAATTCATCGCTTTTCAGTTCAGGAATGGCTTTAAGCAAGCCATCAAAATTGAAAGGAACTAAGGTATTTTTTATTTTGTCCTTTACCATACCTATGGTTCCACCCGTATATACTAATAAGATTTTCTGTTTCATAAGTCGAATAATTGTTTTGCATTTTCAGTAGTAATCTGGGCTACTTCTGAAAGCTCAATAGTATGAATTTCTGCTAGCTTTTCGGCAATATTTACAAGGTATTTGCTTTCATTTCTTTTCCCTCTGAAAGGTGTTGGAGCAAGGTAGGGAGAGTCAGTTTCCAATATCAAATGTTGGATATTAATTTCTTTAATTGTTTTGTCCAATCCTGAATTTTTAAAAGTCAGCACTCCTCCAATCCCTAAATAAAAACCACCTAAATTAATAACTCTTTCTGCATCTTCTGCGTTGCCTGTAAAGCAATGAAAAACGCCTCTTAAATTTTTATCATTTAGTTTTTCAATAATTTCTATAGCTTCCGCAAAAGAATCTCGTACATGAATCGCAATGGGTAAATTATAGTGTTTAGCCAATTCAATTTGCTGAATAAAAGCCTTTTTTTGAATCTCAAGCGTGGATTTATCCCAATGCAAATCCAAACCAATTTCCCCAACAGCAATGTACTTTCCTGTTGCTAATTCTTGTTGAACATGTCGCAGCTCACTTGTTAAGGTTTCCACTTTTACATCACATGGATGCAACCCCATCATAGCAAAACAATTGTTAGGAAATTTAGCACATAAGTTGTTCATTTCTTTAGTATATTCGCTAGAAATGTTTGGCAGAAGAATAGTATTTACTCCTGCTGTTATTGCAGCAGTAACCACATGAGCTCGATCTTCATCAAATTGACTGCTGTATAAATGACTGTGGGTATCAATAAATTGCATGAGCACAAAATTAGGATAATTTCTTTAGTTTTACACCTGTGCAAAAACCATTAAAAATATTAGTTGTTAGATTTTCCTCAATTGGAGATATAGTGCTGACGACTCCTGTGGTTCGGATGCTAAAAAAACAATTAAATACTGAGGTGCATTTTCTTACTAAATCAACATATGTTTCACTTCTTAAAAACAATCCTTATATTGATTCAGTTTATCAAATCGAGCAGTCTATAAATGAGGTTATTGCTGATTTGAAAAAAGAAAATTATGATTATATAATTGACTTGCATAATAATTTACGTACACAAATTCTGAAATTTAGATTAGGCGTTCCTTCAAGGAGTTTCAGTAAGCTGAATATGGAAAAATTCATGCTAACTGTATTTAAAATGGATAATTTGCCTGAAGTGCATATTGTAGACAGATACTTAGATACGGTAACCAATTTAGGTGTAAAAAATGATAATGAAGGTCTGGATTTTTTCCTTAAGGATGAAGATAAACTTGATTTATCACAATTTCCAGATTCTTTTATTGCTTTTGTAATTGGAGGACAACATGCTACTAAAATGTTGCCTACTGAAAAGATAATTTCTATTATTAATAAACTAAATGAAAGTGTAGTTTTGATTGGAGGGGCAGAAGATTTTGAAAGAGGGGAAGAAATAATTGCAGCTACTGAAAATACTATTAATTCCTGCGGAAAATACAATATTAATCAGTCGGCTTATTTGGTGAAAAATGCAAATCATGTAATTACACATGATACAGGCATGATGCATATTGCAGCAGCTGTTAAAAAGAAAATTTATTCTGTTTGGGGCAATACTGTTCCGGCATTTGGGATGCATCCTTATAAGGCAGATGAGAATTCTAAAATAATTGAAGTTAAGGGCTTAAGTTGTCGTCCTTGTTCCAAGATTGGGTATGATAAATGTCCAAAAGGACATTTTAAATGCATGCAAGAAATTGATGAAAATTTATTTTTAAGCGAATAATGCTTTTAGTTCAGTAGCATCACTTGCTTTTAATTTTCCAGCTAAAATAAGAGAAAGCTGCCTTCTTCTAAGGGCTCCCTCAAATCGTTTTTTTTCTAATTCTGTTTCCGGGATTACTTCTGATACTCTTGTTGGTTTTCCCATAGAATCAACAGCTACAAAAGTATAAATAGCTTCATTGCATTTCGTTTTATTGCCGGACAATGTATCTTCAATCCATACGTCAATAAATATTTCCATAGATGAAGAAAAGGCTCTAGAAATATTTGCCTCAAGAGTTACAATACTGCCTCTTGGTATTGGATGTTCGAAAGAAACATTATTTACAGCAGCTGTTACACAAGTTCTATTGCAATGTCTATGAGCTGTGATGGCAGCAGCAATATCCATCCAATGTAAAAGCCGACCTCCCATTAAATTATTTAGATTATTGGTATCATTTGGCAAAACAATTTCCGTTAAAATTGCTTTTGATTGGCTTGGAGTCTTTGAGCTCATATTTTATTTAGCAAGCAACCAAGCCTCAGGATTTTCTTGCTTGATTTTGTTTAACGCTATAATTGCTTTATCTTTATTGTTGAATGTATCATAACTAACTCTTAGAAAATTACCCCCCTCAACTATCGTTGCATTATAGTTCCATTTGTTAAGTTTTGCTAACATTTTGTTGGCATTTTTTTGTTCTGCAAATGCTCCAGCAATAATATAATATGTTTTTTGAGAAATAATTACTGGAGCTACTTCCACATCAATAATTTTAGGGGTGATAATAACTACTTCTTCTATTTTATTTGCTGTTTCAATAACTTTAGTAGGAGTAAATGGGTTTAAACTAGCCATTTGCGTATAAATACTATTGATATTATTTTGCTCAGAAATGGTTAAATAAGAAAGGGCAACTAATGGAATAATGACTGCAGCAGCTCTTAAGAATGTTTTTGGGCTATTGTTATGTGTGCGAATTGTTTTAATAGTAGCAGCCACTTTCTCTTCAACAATAGTCTCTCTTGCAACTGCCTTGTTGTGGATTGTTTTCATCCCAAAGGAATCCAAGTTATAATTATTTGTGCTATCTTGCAAAAAGATGATATTTCCTTCTTTCCCTAAAGTGAATAAGCCAATTTTGTCTATACGTAAAACTTTTGAGCTATTCAGTTTTTCAGTAATTTTTGCAACATAATTTTCTACTTCATTTTTCGCTAAATCTTGTGAGACATCTTCTTTATTTGAAATATGAGTAATTAATAACCCATCATTCGTTTTTAAATTAGTATTAAAAAGAATCTGTTTAGATGGAGGGGTTAGCACCCCAGTTATCTTATTTAATTTTACTGATTGAGGATTACTTACAAAACCTCCAAAATTAGGAAGTATTATACAATCATGTAAAAATAAGAGTTCTGAAATATAGTGCTCAATCGTTTTATTCATAGGAACAAAACTAATGAATTTATCTCATTTGAGCTTTAATTTTTTTAATATCCTCAGGGGTGTCTACTGATACCCCTTCGTAAGTGGTAATCCCCACTTTAATTTGATAGTTATTATCAAGCCATCTTAATTGTTCTAAGCGCTCTTTTAGTTCATTTTCTGAAGGGGATAATTCACAAATTTCGGCTAGTGTTTCGGTGCGATAACCATAGATCCCTATATGTTTGAAATAGTCTTTTTCTGTTGAGTATTCTTCAACTGTTCTGCAAAAATTTAGGGCAATTCCATCTTCATCAAAAATAGCTTTTGGACTATTGTCTCCTGTTATCAGACTTTTATCTTCTATCTTTTTTGCCAGCGTTGCAATGTTCACCTTCTCAGAATTAAATAAAGAAGCTATTTGATCAATTTGCTCAGGATTAATACAAGGCTCATCTCCTTGAATGTTTATTGCAATATCATACTTTTCGGTTAAAGTTTGAATTACTTCATTACACCTATCTGTTCCTGAAAGATGAGTTGTTTCGGTCATTAAGGCTCTGCCTCCAAAACTAATTACATGATTAAATATCTTTTTATGATCAGTTGCGACAATAACTGCTGATAGTGAATTAGCTTTTTTGCATTGCTCATATACTCTTTGGACCATGCTTTTCCCCAGAATATCAGCTAAGGGTTTTCCAAGAAAACGGCTAGAGGCATAGCGAGCAGGAATAATACCAATTACTTTCATTCTATATCTTTAAGGTTAACTGCATGGCAAAAGTTCTCGGCGGCATCATAGTTGCTGGCCTTGTCATATATTCTCTGTTAAGCAAATTGTTTACAATAAATCCAAATCTTAGCATATCATTAAATTGATACCCCAATCTTGCATCAATAATTATATCACCATCCTTAAATTTCTCTCTTGCAGCATTGATTCCAGGAATCATACCTTCATAGTTATCATATGTTGGAGTATTCCCATCATCCGCTCCATTTAATGCAGGATCATCCCTTAAAGGGTTATCTTCATAATTCCCATTAATTAAAACTGTGGTAAAGACTTTATCTATATTTTCCATAAAACTATTATATCTACAACTGCCACCTATTGACAGTTTTTTATATACTATTTCAGCATCAATCTTAGCAATATGATTATATCTATACTTTAATATTCTTGAGTCCGAACTGCTATTTTGATATGTTAATTCTATACCTGAGATGTCTGTAGTATAAACTTTGTCTAAATTAAGAGAGATAGGATTCATGTAAGTATATCCTGCAAGTAAATTGATTGTAATGTTGTTATTAATTTTCCCCTGTCCAGTTGTACTAACTTCTATACCGCTAATTTGTGTTTCCCCAATATTAATAGATTTAAAACCAGGACCTTTATTTCCCCATACACCAAAACTAAATTCCATCATATCATCATATTGCATTAAAAATCCAGCAACATCCAAATATCCCATCCAATTTCCAAACTTTAATCCCTGTTTAATTCCTATTTCTGTGCTCCATCCACTTTCAGGTTTAAGATCAGGATTTGGATATATTTCAAGCCCAGATTGATTAGTAGAGATAAATAACTCAGCCATTGAAGGGAAGCGGTACCCCTGACCCCATGAAGACCGAATATAAGTGTACTCTGCTATTTGATAATTTAGACCTGTTCTGAAAACGGGTTTTCCTGTAGTTATATGATTAATAGTATCACCATCCATTACATGATCTGTTTCAGAATCAATACTGAAGTATTCATATCTAGCACCTAATGAGATGTTTAATCTATTCCATTTTTTATCCAATTGTGTGTATAAAGAATGGTTTTTTCTAGAATTATTACCTTGGAAAATGTCAGAACGAGCATAAACAATTTCGTTAGTAGTACCAGTGGTAATACGTAGATTATGTTTTTCAAGATTTTTCTGCCATTGATAATCCGAATAAAAGATTTCTGATTCATTATCTTGTTCGGAATCAGCACCTCCAGTGCTATTGTCATTCACCACTTTCAAATACCTTGTTTTTAACGAATATCGATTAGTTCCTTTAATATATGTAATAAAAGGATCAACATTATAGGTGTCACCACTAGTAGTTGTAACATCTCCTCTTAAAGGAATATAAGCCTCATCTAGGCTATTCCATATGATCACCGACCCAGTTGATTGAAGTAAAAAATTTGCATTTACACCACAGGAAAGCCCTTCAATCTTTTTGCTTTTATAGGTAGAATTTATATTGAACCTTTTCCGATCTGTTACTTCTCCCATTCTATAACCATCATCTAAAAAGATATTACCTCCTAATGATAAGTCTAGATTGTTTAGTTTCATTGATTGTAAAAATTCAATACCTTTAAAAGCTCTTCTTTTTTCTCCATTCCAATTAAGCTCTGCTCTTTGAGGTTTGTCAATTAATCCAAAATGCATATTTACTTTAGTGTATCCTGGTAGTTTGTTTTTGTCAATATCTTTTTGGTTTGGGAAAGCAGTACGAATATTTATAATCCCATTTAATGCAGAAGAGCCATATAGAGCAGAAGAAGCTCCTTTAATTACCTCCACTTGATTAATATTTTCAGTAGCAATCAGTTTCCACTGAACTTGCCCTGCATCTCCAGAAATAAGTGGCATATCATCTACCATTACTAACACCCTTGTTCCTGCTCCAAAGCTCCAACCACTTCCTCCTCTAATATTTGCTTGTCCGTCAGTAATATTGACCCCAGGAATTTGATCCATAACAGTTTGTATGTTTGTAGTGTTTTTATTTTCAATCAAAGCTGGCTTTATTACCTCCATTGATACGGTAATTTCTTCAATTTTTTGCTCAAATCTTCCAGCAGAAATTACTACTGTTCCCAATTGCTCACTAGTGTGCGTTAATGAGATATTTATTGTTTTATTTTCTCCTTCAACCAATGTGATTTCTTTTACTATGTCTTCATATCCAATGTACCGGAAGGTTACTTTTTGCATGCCAACAACTGCTTTTAGATTGTATTTCCCAAACACATCTGTTGCTGTTCCGGTTCCATTGCTGAGTATTATATTTACTCCAATGAGTTTTTCATTATTATGGCTATCGGTTATGGTTCCATTTATGTTTTGTCCATAAAAAGTGAAATTACAAGCTATAAAAGTAAGTAGTATAATTAATTTTCTCATATATTTACTCGGTAGTTGTTAATCTGACAAATATAAAAATTTGAATGAAAGTGAGTGAAGATGAAAAGAAAAATCAAATAGCACTTTCCTTAATTGAGGGAGTTGGGGATAAAATTGGCAAGAAATTATTAGCTTATTTTGGTAGCGCTAAAGCAATTTTTTTAAGTTCAAAATCAGATTTGGAAAAAGTTGATGGGATTGGAAAAGTATTGATTAATTCAATTATTAATGCAAATGTACTGTCGAAAGCTATAGAAGAACTGCAATTTATAGAAGAACAGGAAATTCAGCATTTATTTTATGGAGATAAAAACTATCCAAATAGACTAAAACAATGTGAAGACGCTCCGCTTAACCTCTATTTCAAAGGGAATGTAAATTGGGAAAGTAATTTTGTTAGTATAGTTGGGACGCGAAAGGCTTCAGCTTCTTCAAAATTATTTACAGAAAAATTGGTGAAAGATTTAGCTCCTTATAATCCGATAATTGTAAGCGGTTTAGCACATGGTATAGATATTGCAGCTCATAAAGCAGCCTTGAAATATGGATTAAAAACTGTAGCTGTTTTTGCACATGGTTTGGACAAAGTATATCCTAGTGTTCATGCGGCTATAGCAAAGCAGATTTCAGAAAATGGGTGTTTGCTAACTGATTATATGAGTAAAACTGTAGCACTTCCTCAAAATTTTGTTTCGAGAAACAGAATAGTGGCGGGGCTTTCGGATGCTACTATAGTTATTGAAAGCCCTATTAAAGGAGGTTCGCTAATTACAGCAGATATTGCAAATTCTTATAATAGAGAAGTTTTTACTGTTCCAGGAAATCCGGCAGACGCAAATGCAAAAGGTTGTAATTATTTAATAAAAACACAACAAGCAATATTGATTGAATCAGCAGAAGATATTATAAAAGGGCTTAATTGGGATGTAAAAGAAAAGGCAATTCAGCAGCAGATTTTTGTTGAACTAAATCCTAGCGAGCAAAAAATAATTGATTTACTTACTGAAAAAGAATTACATATTGATTTGATAGTAGAAAGTTTAGATTGGGGGTTTTCAAAGGTGGCAAATGAATTGTTGCAAGCAGAATTTAAAGGCCTGATTATTTCTTTACCAGGTAAAGTTTATAAGAAGAATATATAATTTTTTTGCTTTTTAGAAAAATACTCTACATTTGCCGAAAATTATCACTCCAAAGTAATTAAAACGAAAATAAAAATGGAACAGAAAATCCATGAGTTTATAAGTGAAGTTGCCGCTAAAAATGTAGGGGAAGTAGAATTTTTACAAGCGGTTGAAGAGGTTGCTGAAGTAATTATCCCGTTTATAGAAGAAAATCCAAAGTACAATAACAAAATGTTATTGGAAAGAATGGTAGAGCCTGAGCGTGTATTGATGTTCAGAGTACCATGGTTGGATGATGCTGGAAATACACAAGTAAATAGAGGGTATAGAATAGAATTTAATTCCGCTATTGGACCTTATAAAGGAGGATTAAGATTTCATCCTTCTGTAAACTTATCTATCCTTAAGTTTTTAGGTTTTGAGCAAGTATTCAAAAACTCTTTAACAACACTTCCAATGGGAGGGGGTAAAGGAGGTTCTGATTTTAATCCAAAAGGAAAATCGGACAATGAAGTAATGAAGTTTTGCCAATCCTTTATGACGGAATTATGTCGTCATATTGGGCCAAATACGGATGTTCCTGCTGGGGATATTGGTGTTGGTGGTAGAGAAATCGGATTTATGTTCGGGCAATACAAAAGAATAAGAAATGAATTTACAGGGGTACTTACTGGGAAAGGAATAAGTTGGGGAGGTTCTTTAATTCGTCCTGAAGCTACTGGATACGGAAATGTATATTTTGCACAAAATATGTTAGAAGTAAAAGGAAATTCTTTTGCAGGAAAAACAGTTGCCATTTCAGGATCTGGAAATGTGGCACAATACGCTTGTGAAAAATCGACTGAACTTGGAGCCAAGGTAGTAACACTTTCTGATTCGTCAGGGTTTATATATGATTCAAATGGAATTGATATAGAGAAATTAGCATTTGTAATGGAACTTAAAAATGTAAAAAGAGGTAGAATTAAGGAATACGCTGATAAGTTTGGTTGCGAATTCCATGAGGGAAGACCGTGGTCGGTCAAATGTGATATTGCGTTGCCTTGTGCTACACAAAATGAATTGAATGAGAAGGAAGCAAAAACATTAGTAGATAATGGATGCATGTTGGTTTCGGAAGGAGCGAACATGCCTTCAACTCCTGAAGCTATTGAGGTGTTCCAAAATGCAAAAATCTTATTTGCTCCTGGTAAAGCATCTAATGCTGGTGGAGTTGCAACTTCTGGTTTGGAGATGAGTCAAAATTCATTAAGAATGAATTGGACTAGAGAAGAAGTTGATAC
>LWDU01000248.1_pt1 | contig 14392 bp, 13 predicted proteins | sample 727161 | NCBI WGS metagenome assembly LWDU01 (sample SAMN04566230, study PRJNA314399) | hydrothermal vent metagenome | isolation source: deep sea hydrothermal plume seawater | place: Mexico: Gulf of California, Guaymas Basin | collected 2004-07-11 | reverse complement strand
CCAGCCGCTCCCGCCAATGTTTTTCAGGCGCAAGTGGGAGTAGCTGGCGAATCCAAGTGCTGAGGTTCATGGCAATCCGGGAGCGAGTTCAAAAGCCAAATCAGTTCAAGTGGAATTCTCCTTGCGTCAGGTCGATTGACTCTCCGGTTAGAATCGAGCGGTGCGCGGCAAGCCCCATCAGCACTGCTCGGAGCCCGTCTTGTAGTGAGACCTCCACCTGAAGCTCACCCCGCAACATCTTTGCAAACCTTTCGTGTTGAAAGAAGGTCGCGCCGTTGTGATCCCCCGCTTCCAGCAGTTTGGGATCAACAGGCACTTCCAGCGTTTTCGGCCCCTTGGGATGACGTGGACTGAGCGTGAGTTGAGCAGTGGGAGATTCACCGAGCAATTCCTTGGGCCAGAAGCGGGTCGGGCCAGGAATCTGGCATTCAAGTTTGGCTTCTGAACCAACCACTGTTATGGACTCCTGAAATCTTGAACCGTCCGCAAACATACTCAACTCAAGCATCGCACGTTGCTTGGAAGCAAAATCAACAACCACAAAGGCGTTGTCAAGGATGTCCGGCACACAATCGTCATAGCGTTCGTCCAGATGATTGACATCCTGCGCTCCAGAAGCATAAACCCGCACGGGTTCGCTGTGCAGAATCAAGCGCATCAGGTCGAAGAAGTGGCAGCATTTCTCAACGAGCGTGCCTCCTGTTTTTTCGTTGAAGCGATTCCAGTTGCCCACTTTCGAGAGGAACGGGTAACGGTGTTCGCGGATGCTCATCGAGATCACCTGACCGAGGGCGCTGCCGGAATGGACCTCCTCGATGAATCGGAAGACAGGAGGCATGTAACGGTATTCCATCGCAACCCAGATCGGCTCAGGATAGCTGGCACCCAGCCGCTGCAAGGCACGGAGCTGCTCCAGCGAAGTGCAAACCGGCTTTTCCACCAGCATCGGCAACGGTCGCATCGCAGCGATTTGTTGCAACTGTTCTGCGTGTAGAAAGTTCGGACTCGTGATCACCAGTGCATCAACTTCTTCGGAACGAATGACCGCCTGCACGGACTCAACAAACTGTGCCTTTCGAACAAACCCGGAGCTTGCTGTGCGCATTCCTTCAGCCGGTTCAAAGATCGTTGTGACCTCGGCACCATCGATCATCGCGAGGTTGCGCAGGTGTTCTTGCCCCATCATCCCGCAACCGACAAACCCATATCGCAAGCGCATCAGGTCAACTCCAGCACGGGCAGGTTGAGCTGCTTCGCCAGCGCATGGAGCGGCTTTCGCACATCGCCGTAGGTGACGGCATAATGGTGTTCCAGCCCCTCTTTCATCACGGTCTCCAGCACTTGTGCGGCAGGCTTGTCAAAGCGGATCACGCCGGACGTTCCAGAAAAGCTTTTTGGCGCCTTGAGCATGGTGCCGCCTCCAATGACAAATCGAGTTTCGTTCTTTGCCTGGCTCAACCGCGCCAGCGTGACGCGACCGGGCTTGAGTGGGAACTCATTCACCAGCGGTTTCTTGCGGTTGGAGTGGATTCCGGCCTCGACCGAAACTTCCGGGTCCGCCATGTTCAGCGGAGCCAGACCGCAATGCCAGAACACGCCACTGTCCTCCTTCGTGTTGACATCCACAAGGTCAGCGATGAACGAAGGCTCTTCACCGAGCCAGTTGAGGATCAACGTGCTGATGGTGCCGTAAACATCCGCTTCGCATCCGGCTGCGATGCGTTCGGAGTTGAGCAGGCCCATTGCCCCACAAGCCGCACAGCCGTATTCCGTGAAAAATTCCGGCCAGCACCGCACAGCAAAACCTTGGTACCCACACGTTTTCGCCTTCTCCCGCAACGCTGCAAATATGCGCAGGCTTTTTTCCAAAGGGGGCTGCTCCACCGTATCCAGTCCTTGAATCTTCGGCTCAACCTCCGCACGAACCGAATTCAAGACACCCTCCGGAATATTCTCGGCCTCAGTGAAGAGTTCCGGCAGTTCAAGCTGATCGACCGTTATGCCTGTCAGTTTCTTGAGCTTGCCAGCATCGTAGGTGCAGGTGTGAAAACCGTCCGGAGGCCGACCGACAACTGCGAGTTTGGTGGCTGCCAGATTGCTGCGGACTTGAAACGCGCAAAACCAAGCGTCCAGTTCAGCCTCGGCTTCCGGGTCATCCGGGCGTAAGTGGAGGTAGTCGCAGCGCAGCCCTGCTTTGCCCAGCGCGTGGGCCGCGAGGTTGATGCCGCAGAGCGAGTTCAGGCGCAAACGCCCACCAGTTCGGTCTTCCGGAAACGACCAGAGCAGGAGCGGCGCATCGAAGGTTTCCGCCAGCTTCACGGTCATTGTCGCGTCCGTAAAGGTCAGTTGCAGCACCAGCAGCAAGTCAAGCGGTTGCGCCTTCAAAGCCCGAAGTTGCGGCTCGATGGCCTGCTCATCAAACAGCAGATCACGGAAGCCGACAAACTCTCCGGGAAGACGCTCCAGCAGTCGCCACGCCTGCGCGGCTGTTTGCTCGGCAAAAGGAACGTCAAAGGTGGGACGTGCAAGTGTGACAACTCCAACCCTCAGTGGGCACTGTGCTTGATTCATTTTGGGATGTTTTGTGATGGCTCAATCGGATGAGTTACTGACCTCGCCTATTTTATGCGATGAAACTGGGGAAGATCAGAAGCCCTCATACCGCAGGGCGAACTCGTGGTCAGCCCCCGCCATGCAAACACCCTTGTCAAAGACCGGATGCGCCGTCCAAGCAATTGCGGTTGCATCGGTAAGGGTGTTGAGATCCCGCAGATAGTTCAGGCCATCGGCAAGCAGAGCGCCCCTCATCGCTTCCAAATCCGGGAAATTGTCGGTGAATGCCTTCCACCAAATGGCCCGCCCGGCGAGAAATCCGCTGGCTCCAGCACGATAGGCGTATTTCAAAATCCTTCTGAAATTAGCTGCGGTTGTACCTGCGGACAACATCACCCAGGGACACCCGGCCAAATTTCCCATTTCCATGAAAACCTGCTGGACTGGCGATGCTTGCTTAGCGTCCGGATCGCCAAGTTCAGAGTCCGTCACCGGACTCTCCAGCTTGAAAAGATCAACAGCATATTCCGGCTTGGCGAACTCCCGAACACTATCGAGGACGAACTTTGACTTGTGACGCTCAACAACGTCCGGGGCTTCGTTTGGCAGGGGATAAACCAGAAGCTCCAGCAGGAACGGAATGTCGTATCGAATGCAGTCTTGTCCAACTCTGCGCACAAAATCCTGCTGATGTTCAAGAATATGCTCGGACGCATCCGGGCGGTACCACGCCAGCAGTTTCACACCGTCTGCTCCGACTCGTTTGATCTTTGCCGTCGTCCATTCCGGAATCAGCGATGACCGTCGGCCACCTGGGGTTTCTTCAAAGGCGGCGTGTTCCAGCGTCAGCATGAGTCCCTGGTCATGCTGGAGTGCGCCATGCGCTCGCGGCCAAGCATAAAGCGGATCCATGAGCAGTGCCGTTGACTCGGCAGCAAGGGATTCAGCCAGTACACGCTTGACGTCGGCAACGTCCTTCCATGGGGCTTCGGTCGAACCGCGCCTTGCCCTGATTTCATTCTGGATGGGGGGCCGCTGGTCTACCGCTGTGATTTTAAACCGTCCGGAGGCGTCCGCGAGACGCCGAAGTCCGAGCCATTTTCCAGCAGAAAGTTTCATGGGATTTTCTACAAAGTCATTTCAATTTCGCTACGAGACGGAATGGCATCCCGACCGCCGAACCGTGAGCATTTTAGTGCCGCCGCCACTGAGGCGAATCGCATCGCATGGGGGATCTCAAGACCTTCGGCGAGACCGAGCGCAAATGTGCCGTGAAACACGTCACCGGCACCCAAAGTATCGACGGCCTTGATTTCAACTCCGGGTTGATGTCTTAGTTGGCAACCGTCTAGCCAGAATGCTCCCTCTGATCCTGCTGTGAACCCGACCCAGCACTCCAGCCGCTCACGAGCGACATGAAGCGCAACTTGATGATTTTCTGTGCCCGCATACTGTGTCAAGGCAGGTTCCGAAAACAGCGCGTGGGTTGCGCATCTCAACACCGAATCCGTGAATCCGTCAGGATTGAGGTCGATGTCCAGAACCGCCGGCAAACCCGCCATCTTAGCTCGGGCAAGCAAAGCCTCTGCACCTGCCTGCCAGCGCAGATCAGCAAGTGCAGCAACCTTCGAACGCCCATCCAGCATGGACAGTTCTTCCTGTAACCAGGATGGATTGAAGTCGAGTTTAGGGTCAGCATGATTAACGATCATGCGCTCGCCATTTTCATCGATCAACACAGCCGAAACGCCGGAATTCGCCCCGTCTATCAGTCTTGTATGTGAGACATCAACCCCATATCCGGTGAGTTCATCCAACAAAATCTGAGCATTTGGGTCATTGCCGAGTCGACCGATGAAAGTTGCGTTTCCTCCTGCGCGGGCAACCGCCACAGCAGCGGTGGCGGCATTTCCTCCACCCACCGCTCGATAATCGTTTGCGAAGTGCTTGACTGGACTCTGAGGCAACTCCTGCATCTGGAAAACGTGGTCCAGCACTGCGATCCCTAGACAAATGACTTCGGCCATCGACAAACTTCTTTAATGCTGGATTATTCCGGCAAACTGACGCTTTGGAAAAACAAGCACGTTCAGCTATCAACAGTCACCGAGCATAAATCCGGTGAAGTAGGTAAGCAGCAGCATCTTATTGACGAACAGTTCGCCGCTCATCCGCTCGCGCGGTTATGGATCAATCATCCGGGGGATTTGAAACCCTGGTCAGAACGTAGACCGTCAAAACTGGCTGGCAACTTCAGTTTACCTCGTGTTGCCCAGCACAAAAACCTGGGTTTTGCCATCTACGATCTAACCCGCCTTCCTGATGTCCTGCCCTTTGTTCAATTCTTCGCTGCAAAGGATGCGTTTGATTTAATTGAACCAGTGGAAAATTGGCTGTTCGTGCGGTGCGGCTCCGGGTGCGCAGGAATCTGGTGCTCTGAACTGACTGAGCCAGAAACAACAGGGCCCTACAAAACTGCGGTGCGTCGGGCGCAGGGCCCCCGTCTTGGCTGGACCGTTACCTTGGGCACGGCATAAACCAAATCCGAATATGATGAATTTTGTCACAAATTGGCAGCGAGCACGCCCACTTTCGATCCTAAAACGCCTATGCTGGCGAGCGGCGATTTCCTCCTGGAGTTTGATGGTCCCTTCTCACATAAAGGGGAACCAATAACGTTTTCCCCCTTGTCTCCCGTTCCTCAAGTTTCCCTGGATGATGGCGACCTTGTGGCATGGACTGAACTGGGATAGTCGACATCAGCGTACGCGTTTTCTGGCTTTGCCGAAGCCTGTCAGGTCATGCGCAATCAGCTTTTTGACTTTCGAGAAACTCCAGAAAGTTCCGCCAGTCATAGGGCAGAATATTATGCCCGCCAGGCCGCATGTGATATCCGAGGGGGCCGTTGCGGACGGGGCCGCCGGTTTCCCAGATTTCGCGTGGTGACGGCCAGGCCCAACCGGATGAGGTATCCGGTTCCCAGAAGTCCGATGCCGTGCGAAGGGCCATGTAGCTTCCCAGTGGATCGGCTTTGACATCCAGTTTTGCCGTCGCCAGATAGACCGCCCGAGGAGCGACCAGGGCATGCAGATGGTGCTGGTCGAAAGAGCGGTCCGCCGTGGGTCCATCAGGGTGCGAAATGGTCCAGTGCGGGTAGTTTTCCGCCATTTCCGCCAGCGTCTCGCCAACCGGATGCGCCGCTGAGGCAGCGCCACCACACCCTGAATTGCAGGCCATGACGGCGCCAATTCGTTTGTCATTGGCGGCAGTCCAAAGGGCGGTTTTGCCAAGTCGTGAATGGCCGGCAACGGCGATGCGGGAATGATCAATTTCGTCGATCTTTTCGGCGACATCCAGCAGACGCTGAATAGCCCAGGCCCAGAGCGAAATTGCACCAACCGGCGATTTTTCTCCACATTCAAGGAGCGGATACAATCCATGCGATTTCCAGTGGTCCTGGTGATCGGGGACCCAGGAGCCATAGCAACTGACCAACACGGCATAGCCGGCCTCCAGCATCATGCCGACAGGCCATCTATAGGCAGAAACGCCACGTAAGGTCTCTTCCATGCGCATATCCTGCGCGCCATATTCCGGACGCGAGGAAAGTCGCGCCCTTGTGTCGATTGGAAATCCTGTTGAACTCATGATCCCAACCGGCCCCAGAAAATCCAAACCACTGATTAAAGGTGCTGGCCCACTAGCGTCCGGTGGAAGCCAAAGCGCCGCATCGACGTTAAACTGGCGGCCTCCTGCGGAAATCGTAATTTCCAGCCGTTCGGCGTTTTCGCCGGGAACGGGATGCCGCGTAACGCCTATTTCGTCGGGAGGAGACGGGATCGTCCCATAATATTCGCGCGCCATAAGGTCGAGCAACTCTGCCTGCCGCCGTTCACGATTGGTTGTCTGTCCTTCTTCATGTAGAGGCAAGAAATCTATCGGCCCGGCCCAGGCTCTGGCGTAATCCACCGGAATTTCGGAGGGCCTGCTCATGGTAACCATCCATTATAGAGCATGTTATCCGGTCCCAATGGCATGGAAACAGGCAGTCCGGTTCGGCCAGACTCATAAACTGCGCTTACGAATTCAAGCGACTGGCGTCCATCCACCAGCGTGACCATAGGCGCGTCCTCTCCATCGAGTGTACGTGCAAGGGCGTCAAACATTCCGGTATAGCCAGACAGTACAGGACCAACATCTGCGAGCACCCGTTCAATGTCCGACTGCTGCGTCGGTTCGCGCGCGATGAATTTCCAGGCGTTATTCGCAATAGCATAGGGTTCATGATCGGATTCAACTGTAAATCCTTCAAACATCAATCGCATACGGCTCATATTTTCGGCACAGCCCAACGTCACCGAAGAGGTAATCAAGGCACCGCTTTTCATTCGGATATTAAGTGCCGCACAATCCTCCACTTCAATATCGTTTACGCGTGTCGCCAAATCCGCAAATACACGGTCAATCGGTCCCAGCAAATTGGTTAACAAGTCATGAATATGAATGGCATGGCCAAGTATGGCGCCTCCCTGCTCTCCTTCCCAGGTGCCGCGCCAGGGAACATTGTAGTAATCATCCCCGCGATCCCAATGGGTCTCTAGTGTCCCGGCGAAGAACTTGCCTGTCAGTCCCGCATCAATCAGCGCGCGCAACTGCGCGGCGCCAAGTCCAAAACGATACTGGAACACAGGAGACAGGAACCCTGCTGTCTCATCAACTTTTTCTGCAAGGAGATCCGCTTCGCGTAAAGACGCCACCAACGGCTTTTCACAGATTACTTTCTTTCCCGCCTCCAGCGCATCGATGCAACTGCTAAAATGCAGATGAGGAGGCAAGCAGATATCGACGATATCGATTTCTGGATCTGCAAGGACGTCGGCCATATTTGTCGTAAATCTGATTTCAGGCAGGTTTTCGAGAAGGCCCCGGCCACGTGCTTCATCGAGATCGCAAACATAACGAACTGAAAAAGTATCAGGAAGTTCCAAAAAACCGTTCAGATGCTTTTCGCCGATGCCTGCACCGATGATGGCTACATTTATCATTCCGTAATACCTTCAGCGATCATCTGGGCGCGGATAGAAAGTTCGGTCGTGGTATATGTATGCGACTGCCCGACTGCGGTTTCGGTCCGTTCCTGTACATCTGCAATGAGCCTCGGGAAATACGGCAGCCCAGCATCCTCGCACGGAATCATTTCGTTTTTGTCATCGTTCACAAGAAACAGTGTGTTGGTTACGTGAGGGCGGCCAATGTCAGTATATTTGCGCAGTTCAATTTGACCGTCGGTGCCCTGTAGAAACAACCGTCCATCACCCCAGGTGGGCAACCCGTTTGGCGTGAACCAGTCCACCCTTATATATCCGTGTCCATTCCCGGACTTGAGGACGATTTCTCCGAAATCCTGGAATTCGGGTTGCTCCGGCATTGTAGTATTTTCGACCAACGCGTGAGCGATATCGGCGGTTTCCGAACCGGTAAAATAAAGAAACTGATCTATCTGGTGGCTGCCGATATCGCAGAGGATTCCGCCGAAGCGTTCGCGTTTGAAATACCAGTCGGGGCGTGTGGCCAGGTTTTGCTTGTGAGGCGCCAGACCGACTGTCTGAATAACCCGTCCAATTGCACCGGCTTGCACCATTTCGTCGGCCCGGGTGACAGCAGGCACCTCAAACCGCTCGGAGAAATTCACGGTCCAGATTCGGCCCGTACGTGCCTGTACTTCACGAATTTCTGCAAGCTGCTCTAATGTGGTGCAACCAGGCTTATCGACCATTACATCCTTTCCAGCCTCCATCGCCTCGATCGCGAATTTTGACCGGTCTGCGGGTACGGCAGAAATCAGAACCATAGATACGTCCGGATCGTCAAGAATTCGGCGCCGGTCATCGACCCTTTGCACATCGGAGAAAACAGTATTGAACTTTTCCTCTGTAACGGCTGGACCGTCTGTCCAATAGGCCTCGCAGGTGCAACCCTGCGCTTTCATATTAGAAAGCATTCCAAAAATATGGCCATGATCGATACCGAGCACGCCGAGCTTCAAGGGCATTTCAATATTCCTTAACGACTAAGCGGTTTCCTAACCGCACTGAATTTTCAAGTGTTTTCATAAACCTGTGTACCTCACACCTGCGTTTCGGCCTGTGTTCAGGTACTAGACGCCGAACCCAGTCCAATCGGAGTAGTGCGCGTTAGTTTTCCATAGGCAGGGCTTGTTCGTTTTCCCCGCAAAAAATATGAAAGTTTTCGGTATGAAGGGTCACACCAACGCTCTGACGACGTTGCAACGGAATCTGTTGCGCCAGTTGCGCGGTCAGCCTTTCACCATTGGCGACGGTTCCATAGATATATGTCACCGACCCCAGTTGTTCGAAATTCTGCACCTCAATCGTCGCATCACCGGCACCGTCCATTGAAACACCAACGACTTCGGGCCGGATGCCCAGTGTTACGTTTCGGGTATCAGATGGTTCCTGGACCGGAACGTCACGGCTGAATCCGCAATCCAGTTGTAGTGTCCGGCCATCCAGTGTTCCTTTCAGGAAGTTCATCTGGGGCGCCCCGATAAACCCGGCGACAAACTTGTTGGCCGGATGATTGTAGAGATCAAGAGGCTTACCGACCTGCTCGATATATCCATTACGCAGCACTACGATCCGGTCGGCCATTGTCATGGCTTCGATTTGGTCGTGGGTCACGTAAATCATTGTGTTGGAAAGAGACGCGTGCAAATTGGAAATCTCGACACGCATCTGAAGCCGCAACTCGGCATCCAGATTGGACAAAGGTTCATCGAACAGGAATATGATCGGTTCGCGCACAATGGCGCGGCCGATGGCCACGCGCTGACGCTGTCCTCCTGAAAGCTGACCCGGACGCCGGTCCAGAAGCTGATCAATCTGCAACATTTTTGCTGCCTCATCGACGCGCCGGTCAATTTCCTCACGCGGCATTCGGATATTTTCCAGCCCAAAGGACAGGTTCGCCCGAACGGACATATGCGGATACAACGCGTAGGACTGAAAAACCATACTCAGTCCCCGCTCCGACGCGGGAACATTGTTGACCCGTTTACCTTCCAGCAAGATGTCCCCCGAAGTCGGGTCCTCCAGACCGGCGATCAGGCGCAAAAGCGTGGACTTGCCACAACCGGACGGACCGACAAAAACCACGAATTCTCCATCTTCAATTTCAAGGTCCAGTCCATGAATGACGTCGACAGGTCCAAAGGATTTCTTGATGTTTTTCAGTTGCAGCGTGTGTTGTGATTTATTCATTTGAGACCTGTTGTAGCAATACCGGTTGTGATGAAGCGCTGGAGCCAAACAAAAACCAGAGTAATGGGAAGCAGCGACACCACCGTCATTGCCAGAATGTAGTGGAAATCCTGATCGAACTCTCCGGCGTACTGGGTGAGCCCGAGTTGGATCGTATGCTGGTCCGGATCGGTAATCAGAACAATGAGGGGCCAGAGAAAATCGTTCCAGCGCCAGATAACACTGAGGATCGCCAGAACGGACAATGCTGGCAGGGACAACGGAATGATGATCCGCCAGAAGATGCGCCATTCACTGGCGGAATCCATCCTTGCCGCCTCTAGCAGCTCATCAGGTATCGTCAACATATATTGACGCAGCATGAAGACGCCAGTCGGTGTGGCCGCTGCCGGAATGATGACACCCCAGAGCGATCCGAATATGCCAAAGCTCCAGACTACAAAGAACAGCGAAACCAGAATGATCGACGAAGGGATTAGCAAAGTCGCGATGATTAGCAGAGTAATAGTCAGCCGCCCCCTGAACCGGTATTTGGACAGTGCAAACGCGGCCATGGAATTGATCAGCAACGTGATCAGCGTCGCCGCAGCTGTAACAAATACCGAGTTGTACAGATAGATGCCGAAATGGAAGTTCTCTTGTCCTTCCCGTTTCAGGATCGGGTCCAGATAGTTCTCTGTGGCGATCCTAAGTTCTTCCGAAGGTGTCAGCGTTTTTTTCTCCACCTTTCTGACAGCTTCCGGATCATCAACCGGGGCAACATCTGTCATCTTGCGGGTGGGTCCGGCTTTGAAAACCTGTGTGACGGTGCCGTCTTCCGCGGTGTGATCCCAAAACGTTTTTTTGCCGACCCCTTCTATTTTTTTCTGGATCTGGGCGATAGGCAATAGCCGCGTATCAAAATTGTCAATTGCGCGTTCCGGCTTGATGGAACTGAGAAACGTCCAGAGGACGGGTACCAAAATGATCAAAACCCCCAGCAGCAGGTAACCATAGGCCAGAAAGTCGCTGATGCCGAACCTGTCTGCGGTGCCGGGATTGCCAGCCGTGCGGGTCAGAAATGTTGCTATCCTGCGCATACCTCAAAGCTCCGACTGGCGGCGCGTTAGCCACAGCTGAATGAAGGCAAATACCGCAATGACAACCGCCATCAATATAGACCCGGTAGCGGCTTGCCCGTAATCAGGTATTTCGTTTGTAAAGGCGACTTCATAGAAGTTCTGCACGATCATATAGGTCTCGCGCCCCGGCCCGCCACCCGTGAGAAGATAAACCTCGTCAAAAACCTGAAAACTGCGGATCAGGCTCAGGATGACTACGACGGTGAGCGTCGGCATCACCAGTGGAAGCGTGATGCGCCAAAAGGCCCTTGGTTCGCTTGTTGCATCCATCGCGGCCGCTTCATACAAGTCTTTGGGGATCGCCTGCAAACCTGCAAGCAGGATCAGCATGTAAAATCCCATGTGACTCCAGGTGAACACAAAGACCAGCCAGAAAAATGGCCAGTTGGTGCGCGGTGTCACCAGCCAGTTGACGGGACGGTATCGGCCAAAATCAAACACGGCATCGAACTGAATAGACAGCAGCAGCGCCGCCGCAATGACGCAAAAACCAAAAAACACGATCCGAGCATGCCTGTATTGGGTGGCGACAAGCCAACAAAGTCCCAGCGCTAGTCCTGCGCCAAGCCAGGCGCTGCCGGGCAGGTCCAGCAGGCTGAGTGGATTGGCCCAGGTAAAAAGAAGTATAAATAAAACGCCAAATGCACCTGTCCATGCTAGCGAGGGCTCACTCTGGCTACGCAAAGCCCGTTCGCTCACGAACATCAGCACGACGGCTACAAAAATTGTCATCACCATGTCGAAGCCGGTCATTCCTGCCAAAGCTGACATTGTTTCCCGCGTGCCTCCGATGGCTTCATTCAGGACACCCTTGCGATGCAACACCCAGTTCCAGATATTTGCGATGATCACAGGTGACAGCATGACGGGATAGAAAAACATAGCCCGCCAGAGGCCCCGCCCACGGATATTTCGGTTGACCACAAGCGCCGTCAGCAAGGCCACCGCGCACAGGATCGGCACCTGAAAAACGACAAACCACATTGTATTAAACATACCGGTCCAGAAATTGTACCCGGCATTGGAACAGGATTTGGGTTCAAAGATACTGACGCAGTCGAAAATTTCCCTGTATTTTTCAAATCCGATCCAGGGTCGTTCAAACAACAGGATGGACGTACCGCCAGTCATAGATACATAAAAATTGAGTATCATCGGCACGAAGGTAAACAGGCCGAAAATCAGGAGGTTGGGCAGCAGCAGAGCATAGGGCACGCCGCCTCGTCCCCACAGGCTTTGGGTCAATTCGACCGGGAAGCCTAACAAATCCATAAAGAAATTGGGTATCTGAACCAGCGTATAACGCCGTTTTGTCAGCAACCATATCGTGCCACCCCCTATCCAGAGGAGGCCGATTATTGCCATCATCATTCCAGCTAGTGTCATTTGGAAAAACGCCAGTTCAGGAATTATTTTGGTTTAATTGCCTTGCTGATCAGAGACGGAGACCGTCTCTGATCAGTTTCAAGCAGGCTGTCAGGGCCTGACTATTTGGCCGAGATTGCTTCGTTGATCTTCTCCAGGGCTTCGTCCAACGTCAGTTCGCCGGTCATCGCACTTCCCAGATACTGGGTTGTGGAGTGGAACCACTTGCCGTTGTTGGCGTCGCCTTGTAGTCGATAAGCCTGAGGCGTCTGTTTAGCAGCAGCTGCAGCCATTGCCGTGAAGGTTTTCAGGCCATTGGCAACCGCTGGCGAAGCGCCGGCACCGGCATAATCGAGGCCTTCGGCCTGTAATCTGGCATTGGCAGGAATGGCGAATGTCCGCGAAGCCCATTCACGAGCCTGATCATCTGCAGCCATCCAGTCTACAAATTTGGCAGACGCAGCTTCCTTTGCGGAATCGCCGCTCTTGAAGGCGACCAGACCTTGTCCACCCGGCATGATACCGCAACCAGCTGGTCCGCAGGGAACAGGAACAACCGCGAAGTCGAACTTGTCACCAACGTTAGACTGCACGTTTGCCGTGTTCCAGGAACCGGACATGTAGAACGGAACATCCTGGTTAAAGAACATTTCGTTACCGTTAGCGTATTTGCTGCCGGATACGGCAGGCCAGACATCGGGCGGCATAAGACCGGATTTGTGCCATTCAATCATCAACGCGGCGAATTCGCGATAACCGTCATCAAGGACAAAGTTCCCGTTAGCATCGTAATATTTGGCGCCGTAGGACATGGCGGGTCCGGCAAGGCGGTGGCCAGAGCGGTCCATGACCATACCAGCGTAGCTGCCTGTTTTGTCCATGACTTGCTGCGTGGCTTCAGCCCAGTCTTCCCAGGTGGCGCCAGGTGCAGGGAGATCGACCCCGGCTTCCTCGAACATCGTCAGGTTTACATAGGGTCCGGTAACCGTCATTTCGGAGTGATATCCGAAGATTCCATCCGGCTTACCTGCACGATACCATGGCAACACGGCGCCATAGGCTTCTTCCCAGTTCTTGGCGTCAACAAAGGGAGTCAGGTCAACATAATAGGGGTTAAGGCCGCCAAGATTGGTAACAAATGCCAGATCCGGCCCGGTTCCGGCTTCCACTTGTTTGGGAAGTTGTTCCCGAATAACGTTGTAGCCGACCAGGTTTACTTTGATGTTAACGTCCGGATTGACTTTTTTGTAGCGTTCAAGAAGTTCGGACAGAACGGCTGCTTTGGCGTCGACGTCGCTCATCATCATGTTGAGATCAACCGCTTGCGCTGCGGTCGTACCAACCACCGTTGCTGCTATCATGCAGCCAGCGGTCCATGCGCCGGCTACCAATTTGGTCAATTTATTCATCTTATCCTTTTAATTAAAAAATTAAAAATAATTAAGCTACTAGCTATAACATATCAGAATTGCATTTCTTACATAGTTCCTCCTTTTAGTTTATATTCATAATTTTATTAAGGCCATTTTTAAGTGATGTTTGAAAAACTATCACGTCATGGCCATAACCTAATACAGTAAAACCTTTGTTTTTTAATTTTTGTAACATTTTAAAATTTGTATCTAAAAACCCTGCAGGTTTTTTATGTTCATTAACGGATCCAATTATGACGCATCACAAACTCCTTGGCGTCAATCGCGGCGAGATCGCCATCCGATTGTAGAACAACTGATGCGCAACGCCCAGCATATTGAAGTGCAGATTATCGGCGATGGAAAAGAAGTCTCTCATCCGGCATCATATAGGAAAATAAAAAACCTGTCAAGGAAATAATTTCAACGTTTCATTGGCGCTTTGTGGAGAGTTTAGGGTTTTGCTCTTCTTGAGTTTGGATTTTTGGATTGGTTTTCGGTGCAGTTCCTTTGAGGAAGGTATCTCCATGGCTTTTGACTCCTCCGGGAATCTTCAAAGATGGCCGCAGATCACTGCAGTCAGACTATGGTTCAACGCTTGTCAATAAGGGTTTTGCTTTACTGTGCCTGGAGATGCCATGCTTTGGTGGCCGCCAATTCC